>Ga0208375_1001349_pt1 | contig 28038 bp, 27 predicted proteins | sample RifOxyD1_FD_184038 | JGI IMG/M metagenome (GOLD analysis project Ga0208375, IMG submission 184038) | Soil microbial communities from Rifle, Colorado - Rifle Oxygen_injection D1 (SPAdes) | ecosystem: Environmental > Terrestrial > Deep subsurface > Rock core/Sediment | place: Rifle, Colorado...
TTGAAGAAAGGTAAGTAAAGAAAAAGATCCTGAGATTATCAGGGTCTTTTTTGAAATGCTTGACTTCAATATATCTTGTTTTTAATTTTAAATTTTTAATGAAACACATGAAAATGAACTACCTCGCAGCAAGCAGGTGGGGTATCTTGTGTCATCCCAGGCTTGACCTGGGATCCAGGTACAGACACTGGATCCCCGCATTCGCGAGGATGACACAATTCCCGCAGCAAGCTGCTGGGAATGAACCCTAAGAGGGATTCAAAAGGGCGCGGAACCATAGATGATTCGCGCGCCCGATCGGTTATTTTTTGAAAAGTGATTTTACCTCTCACTTTGAACGGTTAGCCACAGCGGGCCAGCCCGCCACCTACTGGAATTTGTGGACAGTCCGTCTTGGACATGTACGGAAACAGTCCTTGCGGAGAGCCTCCACCACCAGTCTGGTTATGACCCTTTTGGCCAACCCTTCCCGGTGTTGTCTCCGAGGAAGTCTCTGTCACTGTCCCGTCAGAGGACACAGTCCTCTCACTATAAAAACAAACTGGTAAACCTGTTCGTTTGCTCACAAGTGGAATTCCTTTTGCACAAACATAAGGTGACGGTTGTGGGCGAGGTGGCTGGTAAACCAAAATGGCTGATGTACCCGGGTTGGCCCGACTCGGTCCAACTCCAACAACCACAGGAGCGGAGCCACAGCCAACCAAAAACAAAGTGGAAATGATGGCGGCGATTGCGATAACAATACGGTTAAACATGAGATTTCTCCGGTAAAAGTAAAAGAATTATTTGCCGTTTAATGAAAGGATTTTTACTAAACAGACTCGCTATATATTATACACGTTTTACAGGATTTGTCAAGGCTAATTCGCCTTTAAATTAAGGGTTTTTATTTAAAAGTATTCATAATACAAACCTGGATTCCCGCCTGCGCGGGAATGACACATGCATAGTAATGGGAGGAATTTTGTATCTGCATTTAATTAAAAACTAGAAACCTGCCTCGCCGGCAAGGCGGGTTAAAAATTGTATAGTGTCCGTTTGGAAATTGGAAATTGTATCCGTATTCTGTGTCCCGTTTGAATATTAAATATTATTTCATTGAATATTTATGTCTGTATTCTGTATCCCATTTGAAAATTGAAAATTGGAAATTGATAATTTTTTGTATATCCTGTGCATATCCCACTACACACTACTTACTACTTACTGCTTACTGCTATACTATCCCCATGACTGTTACCTTTAATGATGTAGTACAAAATCACGCGCTTGATGATTTACATAAAGAGGAGGAGGAGGAATTGATGAAAGTTCTTTCAGATAAATATGGCCTACCCTATGTAGACCTCCGTGGGCTTGCACCTGAGCCAGACGCTATGCATTTTGTAACAGAAGAAGATGCGAGAGCAACTGGTACTGTTCCATTTAAAATTTCTGGGAATAAACTTTTCATCGCGACTGTTAATCCAAATAATCCAAAGCTTGAAGAAATATATAAACCATTAGAAAAAGGAAACTTGTCTTTATCTCTTTTCCTCTGCTCACACGCTTCCCTTGACCACGTTCTCAAAAGATATGCCGATATAAATGAAGGAAGTAAAGTTGAGAGTGGAATGTTGCAACTCACTAAAGAAAACATGGAAGGGCTGATGGCGAAGTTTTCTAATGTTGAAGAATTAAAAAAGTTATTTGAGGATACCGCTTCATCAAATGAAGTCTATAAAGTAACTCACTTAATAGAATTAATGATGGCTGGCGCACTAGCTTTTGATGCCAGTGATATTCACATTGAGGCTGAGGAAGATAAAGTAAGGTTGCGTTATAGATTAAATGGAATATTAGAAGACGTGGCATATTTTGATTACGGCTCATTAAAACAAATAACTTCACGTTTAAAACTTCTCTCTGGTTTAAAACTTTCAACAGTAGTAAATGCCCAAGATGGAAGATTTAGTATTGATTTGGGTGAAGTAGAGGTTGAAGTTCGTGTTTCTACAATTCCAGGGAATTATGGCGAGAACTTTGTGATGAGATTACTCGACCCAAGACATTCAGTTTCTGATTTAGATAATATCGCCTTCCCTGCTCGCGTGCGTGAACTGCTAGACCACGCTCTCGCAAAACCAAATGGAATTATCTTGACAACTGGACCTACTGGAAGTGGAAAGACAACAACACTTTATGCTTTTTTGCATAAAGTTTCTACACCAGACGTAAAAATAATTACAATTGAAGATCCGGTTGAATATCATTTGGAAGGGGTAACTCAAACCCAAGTTGAAGAAGAAAAAGGATATACATTTTTATCTGGACTCAGAGCTGCTTTGCGACAAGACCCGGATATAATAATGATTGGTGAAATCCGCGATACTGATACGGCAAAAGTTGCCATCAATGCGGCTTTAACTGGACATTTAGTTTTCTCTACACTTCACACCAATAATGCGGCGGGTACTATCCCACGATTGATTGACCTTGGTGTAAATCCAAAAGTTTTAGCGGGGGCGCTTTCTATTGCTCTTGCGCAACGTCTTGTGCGAACTCTTTGTGAGGAATGTAAAGTAGAAGGGCAGGCTAGCGAAAAAGAAGTGCGAATAATAACAAATATTTTAGGGGCAATGATTACTGAAGGTAAACAAGCCTCTATGATTAGTTTTGCACCAGACACGCATTATTCTATTTTTAAACCTGTTGGATGTGAGCATTGCGGAGGAACTGGATATCACGGACGTATTGGAATATTCGAGGCTTTAATAATTAGCCCTGAAATTGAAAAGATTTTAATTAATAATCCTGGCGAAAGAGAAATAAAGGAAGCGGCATTAAATCAAGGAATTCCTTCATTACGTGAGGATGCTATACTTAAAGTGTTGGCAGGAATTACTTCGATTGAAGAGGTGGGGAAAGTTGTTGATTTATTCGCAGACTAGATATAACTTTTAAAACTAGCGAACTTCTTTGTTGCAACGTCAGTTTTTTCTTTCACTGTACAGATGAGTACATCTCAATAAAAAACTTCGTTGCGCCTCGAATTTCATCTAATTTTTAAAGTTCTATCGTTAGTGATATGAAAGTTTGTAAAGTCCATAAAGTTAAAAGTAGATACGAATTTCGTATCTACTTTAAGGACTTTCGACTTTATGGACTTTTAACTTGCCAGCAGGCCATGCATCTCTAAGCAACCCCTTGGTGAAGAATAAACCTTCATAAGGATAAGCACAGATGGAATAAATCCAACCAGACTGTCCTCCGAATTAGTAGATGCTGATAAATCAGCGATTGTTTAGAGATGTATGGGCTTTGACAAAAATACCTTAACTTTTTATATTATAGCATTTAATTTCACTCTTGTCAAATACAATTTTTATGACCCAAATTGAACCAAAAGAAATAAAAATAGAGTCCGAGGAGACCCGACACTTGGATAGCACTCTTCGTCCGTCTAAATTTTCTGATTATATTGGTCAAGAAGTTATTAAAAAGAATTTACATATACTTTTAACTGCGGCTAAAGAGAGAAATTCCCCACCGGAGCATATACTTTTATACGGACCACCTGGCCTTGGCAAGACTACTCTCGCGCATTTGATTGCCAAAGAATTAAATGCGAATTTAAAATTATCCAGTGGACCAGCTATTATGAAAGTTGGGGACTTAGCTGCGATATTAACCAATCTTACTCCTGGGGATATTTTATTTATTGATGAAATCCACAGACTAAATAAAATGATTGAGGAAGTTTTATATCCAGCAATGGAGTCTGGGAAATTAGACATTATTATTGGTAAGGGTCCTTCTGCTCGTACAATACAACTTGACCTTCCTCCTTTTACTTTAATTGGCGCGACAACTCGAATCTCGCTTTTGTCATCCCCTCTTCGCTCAAGGTTCTCCGGTGGAGTTTATCGTTTGCAATATTATACAGAGCCAGAAATTGGAATAATTGTAAAAAATAGTGCGAGGATTTTAGGAACAGAAATACCGGATGATGCTGCACATGAGATAGCGAAGCGTTCAAGATTTACTCCGCGTATTGCAAATTATTATTTAAAACGTGCAAGAGATTACGCACAAGTACATAAAGCAAATATCGACAAAGATGTTGTAGATACTTCACTTGCTTTACTTGAAATTGATGAGTTTGGAATTGGAGTTTCAGAGAGAATGATATTAGACGCTCTCGTGAATACTTTTAATGGCGGGCCGGTTGGAATAAATACATTAGCGGCAGCAACTGGCGAGGAGGAGGCAACTATTGAAGATGTTACTGAACCATATTTAATACAAATAGGAATGTTGGAACGTACTCCGAGAGGAAGAAAGGCGACGGAGAAAGCGGTGAGGTATTTTAAGAAGTAGTTAGACGTTAGAAGTTAGGAGACACTGTCGAATTGGAGTAGAAAAAGAAGATCCAATGAAACAATATTCAATATTTAAACAAATACAAATTCGTGTCTATTTGGATTAACAAACTCTGTTCATTAAATATCCTCTGCCCTTTCCCCTTAATTATATATTGAATATTGTTTCATTGAATCTTTAATCCTTTGTGTATCTCATTGCCCACTGCCTACTGGTTACTGCTTACTTAAATTCTAAGACACTGGACCCGCCAGCCGGCGAGGCAGGTTCCCGTCTTCACGGGAATGACAACACAAAACATACGAGTTTCGTAATACAAAATATGTTAAAGTTATTATATGAATAAAGTTAGAATTTTAGGAATAGACCCAGGGTTTGATAGATTGGGTATTTGTATTTTGGATAAAGACGGAAGTAAGGAAACTTTTATACATTCTGAGTGTATTACTACTTCGAAAAAAGAAACTTTTGAAATTCGTCTTGCAGAAATTGGCGAACAACTTACAAAAATACTAAAAAAATATAAACCCGATGAGCTTGCCATCGAAACAATTTTTTTTACAACAAATCAAAAAACAATTATCACAGTTGCTGAGTCCAGAGGTATTTGTATTTATCTTTCACATATACATGATGTGAAAATTTATGAATACTCTCCTCCCCAAATTAAATTAGCCATCGCTGGGCATGGCCGTGCTACGAAAGAAGACATTGCTCATATGACTTCTAAAATACTTTCTGGCCAAATCAAAAAAGGAATATTAGACGATGAAATGGACGCAATTGCTATTGCATTGACGCATTCAGCACACAGAAGACTGAGAAATATTCAATGAACAACCCCGCCTTGCCGGCGAGGCAGGTAATCAATAAACAATGTAAATGCTAGCATTTGTTTGAATCTTGAAAATTGAATCATTAGATATTTTTATCCCCACTTGCATTAGAAATAATCCCATGGTATCTTTTCTTCATTAAAGACCACAAACTTGTATGCTTATTGATGAAGAAGAGACAAAACCAGCTGGGGAAATAAATCCGGACGCCCTAGAGGCGGTGTTTGACGAAGATGTTTTAGTTGAGGAAGAAATTATTACTTTTAAAGATAGCGATGAGGAAGCTGATGAGATTGATATAGCTTTCGCAGCGAATGATGAGGGATATTGGTAAGAAGAACGTTAATCGTTCTTCGTTAGGAAGTTAGGAGTTTAAAATACAAAAAAGCAGATGTCTACGACATCTGCTTTTTTACTATCCTAACTCCCTAACGAATAACGTCCTAACTACCTAACGACTAATCTAACAAATCTCTTCTTCCCGATTTTTAAAGTTACATTTCTTGCTTTCTCTTTAACGTCCGTAATCGCTGTTCCGTCTGTGTCGGTTACAGCCCCGTCATTAACTAATCTTCTCCAATCTGTTTTTGAAGAAACGATTTCATTTTCAATTAACACATCAACCATTTCCTTATCTTTCGTGGTTTTAATTTCTAGAATTTTTTCTGGAACTCCACCTTTTGAAAAAGTTTCAATCCATGAAGATTTAGCTAGGCTCGCATCTTTTTCTGTATTGTACATGGTAACAATTTCAGTGGCCAATCTCATTTTTATATCCCGTGGGTTCACTCCATCTTTTAATTCTTTTTCTATCCCTGCAATTTCCTCTAAGGAAATATCCGTACACAACTTGAAGTATTTAACAATCAACTCATCTCTCACAGACATTAATTTACCGAACATATCAAACGGCTCGTCAACAATAGTTATAATGTTTCCCCACGATGTCGACATTTTTCTTCCGTCTGTCCCCTCGAGCATTTCAAATGTAAGGATGTTTTGTTTTGGCATTCCATAATGTTCCTGTATAACTCTTCCTGCCATTAAATTGAAAAGCTGGTCATTCCCCCCTATCTCAACATCGGCTTTAACTGCAACAGAATCATATCCCTGCATAATTGGATATAAAAATTCTCGAAGAGAAATTTCTTTTCCAGCATCATATCTATCTTTAAAATTTCTACGAGCTAGCATTTGTTGAACTGTAAAACATTCAGCAAGTACTGTGAGTTCCCCAAAAGTAAGTTTAGCTAGCCAGTCATTGTTATAAACAAATTCTGTTTTTGATAAATCAAGAATTTTAGAAATCTGACTTTTATAATCTTTTAAATTATCATCAATTTGCGCGCGAGTAAGCATTGGACGCTTTTCTGTCTTATCTGAAGCGTCCCCTACTTGAGCAGTAAAGTCTCCAACAATAAAAACAACTTGATGCCCAAGGCGTTGGAATTCGCGAAGTTTACGAAGTGGGACGGCTCGCCCAATGTGAATTTTCCCTCCCGTTGGATCAACTCCCAATTTTATGCGAAGCACACGCCCTGACATAAGCTCTTTTTTAAGATCTTCTTTAACAATAATATCCTCAACCCCCCGGGTTAATATCTCGTCTATTTTTTTCTCATCTATTATTACTTTGTCCATAGATAACATATTATCACAGAGATGGTCTTGTGATAAGGCTGTGGTATTATTACAAATATGGAAATAACTCATACTAAACGCAAAAAAAATCTTCGTAATAAAATCATTCGCGATGTGTTTTTTGTAATTGTCTCTGTCGGAATTATTGGTGTGGCGCTTTTAACTGGCTGGATAGCTACTTTAAACCTGCCGGATTTTAATAATTTTGAAAATCGTGATATTTCGAATTCAACAAAAATATATGATAGGACTGGTAAAATAGTTCTCTATAATATTCATGATAATGTTAGACGAACAGAAATTCCTTTTGAAGAAATTAGCCCATATATACGCCAAGCGACTATTTCCATAGAAGATGCCCACTTTTATGAGCACAATGGTTTCCGTCCGACTTCTTTTGTGAGAGCAATGCTCGCCAATTTGCAAAGTGGTGGATTTTCTCAAGGAGGCTCCACAATTGATCAGCAGGTTATAAAAAATGCATTACTAACGAGAGACAAAACAATAACAAGAAAATTAAAAGAAATTATTCTTTCTCTTAAATTAGATGCTCAAGTGCCAAAAGATACAATTCTTCAAATGTATTTAAATGAAAGCCCTTACGGAGGAACTCTTTATGGTGTAGAAGAAGCCTCTGCTTCATTTTTTAACAAACATGCAAAAGATGTAACTTTACCAGAGGCTGCTTATTTGGCTGCTCTTCCTCAGGCCCCGACGTATTATTCCCCTTATGGAAAACATCGCGACATGTTGGACAAAAGAAAAAATTTAGTTTTACAAAGGATGCAAGAACTTGGATATATAACGGAACTTGAAAAAGTAGCGGCACAAAATGAAGTTGTTAATTTTGATACAGATGTTTCCAATAGTGGAAAAGCTTTACATTTTGTTATGTATATACGTGAATATTTAGAAGAAAAATATGGGGCCGATGCTGTGCAAAATAGTGGATTAAAAGTTATAACAACCATTGACTATCCTTTGCAAAAACAATTGGAGGACATTGTTAAAGAAGGGGCGCTTTTAAATGAGAAAAAATTTAAAGCCGAAAATGCAGCTCTTATTGCAATAGACCCTCGCTCTGGACAAATATTGTCTATGGTTGGTTCAAGAGATTTTTTTGATAAAGAAATTGATGGGCAATATAACATTACCACCGCATTAAGACAGCCGGGCTCGTCCTTCAAACCAATAGTTTATGCAGCAGCTTTTAGATCTGGATATACTCCGGAAACAATACTATTTGACGTGCCAACACAATTTAGTACAAGATGTGATGCTTATGGAAATCCAAAAGCTGGGGCAAGTAAAGATAGTTGTTATATGCCAGACAATTATGATGGTCTTTTCCGTGGCCCTATTGCTTTAAGAGATGCTCTCGCCCAATCATTAAACGTTCCGGCTGTAAAACTTCTTTATTTAACTGGTCTTAGCAATGTTGTTAAACTTGCTCAAGAGATGGGGCTCTCTACAATTAATGACCCATCGCGCTATGGTCTTTCTTTGGTTCTAGGAGGTGGAGAAATAACATTACTTGAATTAACAAATGCTTATGGAGTTTTTGCAAACAATGGTATTTATAGTAAACCTCAAGGAATTATTGAGGTTAGAGATAATTCTGGAGACCTTCTTGAAAAATTTAGCCCTGTGCAAACAGAAGTTTTATCAGAAACAGTAACCTCTCTTGTTTCGAGTGTTTTGTCAGACAACACAGCAAAAATTCCAGCTTATGGTTCAAATTCTCCTCTATTTTTTGGTGACAGACCAGTTGCTTCAAAGACAGGAACAACGAATGATTATCGAGATGTGTGGGTTATCGGTTATACCCCTTCTGTTGTTGTCGGTATGTGGGGAGGGAACAATGATAATACTCCAATTGATAAGAAGGTAGCGGGTCTTGTACTTGCTCCCATTTGGCACAAAGCCCTCGCTGCAGCGGTCGCAACTAGTTCCATAGAGTATTTCCCTGAACCCGTGCCAAACACCTCTGTAAAGCCAATTCTTCGCGGGGAATACTGTGCGGGTGATGGTATACACGAAATTCTTCGTTATGTAATAAAAGATAATCCTGATGGAGAATATCCTTTAAACCCAGAAAATGATTCGCAATATGATTTATGGGAAACTGGTCTTCAAAATTGGCTAGCAAAACATTCTTTGCCTTGCAATAATATTCCAGTAAGTAACCCAATTATATCTACTACTACGAGCTCTCAATAAAATTATTTGTTAGTTGTAAAAAGTTAGGGGTTAGACGTTAGGAGTTAGAAGAATCGCCCCCAAAACTCCTAACCCCTAACTTCTAACACCTAACTAGATTAATTAAAAACTAAGAATATACCCTGCTTCACTTAATGCTTTTTTTATTTCTGATTGATGCAGTTTTGCTTTTTTGGCAGAAGACACAAAAAGGCTTATTTCTTTTTTCTTGATACTTATTTCTTCTACTTTTAATTTAAGTCCGGATTGTTTTTCTATTAAATCAATCACTATTTGTTTTTTATCTCCATCAGCTTTTATTACTTTTTGGTATTTAGAAAAAAGTGAATTATCCATAACTAGCGATTAAGGGGCATCAGTAAATATGTAAAAGTAATATCTTCTTTACTTTGTATAAAGAGTGGCCTCTGCGGAACAGTAAAAGAACAAACCAGGGTGTTGCCAACAATGTGTGATAAAACATCTAAGAAATACCTGTTGTTGTAACTTACTTCTATATCCTCCCCTGTTTTTGTAATAGAAACACTGTTTGTAACTTGCCCGACAGACTCATTTTTGCTATGTAAAGTTAAACTGGTATCTGTAAAAACACATTTTACTTGAGAATATTGTTCTGTGAAAAAAGTGGTAAGGGTTAAAGATTTTTGTAAATCATCTTTCTTTAAAGAAGCTACTGTAGTAAATTCCTTTGGAAACAATTGACGGTAGTCTGGAAATTGCCCTGTTACTGTATGTATACAAAGGGTTATTTTTGATGTTGTAATAGTTAAAATACTTTCGTAAAGAGATAATTCTAAGGCTTCATCTTCTTCGCCGATTATATATAAAATGTCTGCAATGTGTTTTTGTGGGATGAGAACACTTAAAGATAAATCTTCTGGGGCGGTTAAAATTTTCTCTGCCAGTCTGTATGAGTCAGTTGCAACAGAAATTATATTATGATCTTTTGTGTATAAATAAACGGACGCTATCTCTGGCTTTATTTCTGTAGTCGCAGCACAAAAAGAAACTTCTTTTAAGAGGTTACTTAAATCTTCTTTGGAGATTTTGCCGACAGGTTTTCCTTGTGGTGGAAGTGTCGGGAAATCTTCATAGGGAGTTACTTTAATTTCTATAACTTCTTTTTCACTTGTGATAGAAAAAACTCCTTCATTTAATTCACAAGAAAAGACTGTATCGTTTTTTTGGAGAAAGGGAATTATTTTTACAAGAGTCTCCCCCTGTAAAATACAATTACCATTTTGTATTCCTTTTACAGAAATACTTTTCTCACAAAAAAGTTCCAGGTTCGTTGCCCTTAAACTTAATTGATGATTATCTAAAGACAAGTGAATGTCTTGTAAATAATTTTGATTGGATTGTTTGCTACGAGCTTTGGCTACTTGCTGGACTGCCGTAACTAATGCTGCACCTTTGCATTCGAATTTCATTGTATTTAGTATATATAAAATATAATACTAAGTATAGGTCTGTGGAAGATGGGGAGAAGTGAAAAACTCTTTAAAATAAAGAGTTTTTAATTTTTAATTCTTAATTTCTAATTTTAAAACTCCCAACATGTTGTTGATATAAAAACAAGGTTTAGATAAAAATGTGGAAAAGTGTCGCGACTGTGAAGATGTTGTTAGGGTTTTATCCACAGAGATTTGCACAGGTATAGATTTTAGACATTAGATTTTAGACGAAACGACGGCCACGAAGTGGCCGTCGTTTCGCACTTAATCTAACAATCTAAAATCTAAAATCTACAATCTATTTAAACTATCATTGCGCGAATATCCTCAACCTCTTTTACTAGATGTGGATCTGTTTTTAATATCCCTTTTATTTTTTCATAAGAGTGAATTACAGTGGTGTGGTCTCGCCCACCTAACCTGTCCCCTATCATTGGATAAGAAATATCAAAATCTTCACGCAAAATATACATTACAATTTGGCGAGGCTTAACAACATCTTTACGGCGAGTTTTGTTATAAATATAAACGTCTGGGATGTGATAATAATCTGCAATCATTTTTACAATTTCTGGAATAGAAATACTTTTCTTTGCCCTCACATTATTTTTAAGTAAAGTTTTAGTGTCCGCGAGAGTGATTGCTTGTTGTTTTGCTTGCACATAACCCAAAAGCGTTGTCATAACACCTTCTAGTTCGCGAATATTTCCTTGTACAGTTTCCGCAACAAAAACTAAAACATCCTCTGGGATTTTTTCTCTATAGTCTTTTGTTTTGGATTGTAAAATTGCAAGGCGCGACTCAAAAGATGGAATGTTAACATCCACAATCATTCCCTGATTGAAGCGGGAGCGTAATCTGTCCTCAAGTCCAACAATAAAATTAGGATGCTTATCAGAAGAAAAGATAATCTGCTTATTCATTTCGTATAAAGCGTTGAATAGGTGGAATAATTCATCCTGTGTTTTTTCTTTTCCATTAATGAATTGAACGTCATCCATTATAAGGACATCGTACTTTCTGTATTTTTCTTTAAAGGAATTTATCTTGTTTAAATTAATGGAACCAACAAGGTCCATATAAAATTTCTCGAGTGAAGTATAAAAAACTTTTCTATCAGGAAACTTTTTCTTTATAGTATTTCCTACGGCTTGCATTAAGTGAGTTTTTCCTAAGCCAGTGTTTCCATAAACAAAGAGTGGGTTATAAACAATGCCAGGGTTTGTAATTACTGCTTGCCCGCAAGCAAAAGCAACCTCATTAAATGGCCCAACAATAAAATTTTCAAAAGTATAGCGGGGGTTTAACCCATCATCTTTATTTATGTACAAATCCGCAAGTGGGAGAGGTTGCCCTGTTATGGTTATGTGTTGAGATTTTTTTTGTAAGGCTTCTGGCTTTACAACATTGAAAGTTACGGAGCGAACCCCCTCGTGTATGGTGCGTAAAATACGTAAAATAAATTTATGGTATTTTTGATTAAGCCAGTCCTTAACAAATTCATTTGGGACACCGATTATTACATCTCCATCTTTATAATCAACAATACGAGTATTCTTAAACCAAGTATTAAAATTTACTCTTGATAACTCAATTTCAATTTGAGATAAGGCGCTGTTCCAGAGTTGTTGGTAGTCCATAATTCTGTAGTATACACTTGTCTCACATCAGAGCAACTTGACGGTAGGAAATTATTAAGCCTTTTGTATTCCCTGGCAAGGCTTAATAATAATTTTCAATTTCTAATTTTCAATTTTCAAAAATTCGACCCGTACAGCACCTAGTTTTTGTATTTTTATTGAAAATTGATACTTGAAAATTGATAATTAAAGCGATATTGATTTTTTGAGCTTTTTGACGTATAATTACCCCCATGTCAATTACATATCAACCAAAAAGAAAGAAAAGAGCTACAACACACGGATTCTTAGTTCGTATGGCTACTAAAGGGGGTAAGAAAGTTATAGCTCGTAGACGAAGTATGGGACGCAAGAAACTTTCTGTATAAGAAAGTCCAAAACCCCTTATAAAAACAAGAAATGCCACCAAAAGAAATTAGACTTTCACGGGCAGATTTTAGTAAATTAAGTAAAAGAGCAACGCTTCGCTCCCCTCTTTTTGATATAACTTATTCCCCAAGCGAAACCCTTAAAGTCGCCTGTGTCATTGCAAAAAAAAGAGTCAAATTAGCCGTGGAAAGAAATAGAATTCGAAGAAAAGCCTATCATTCTTTTAAAGAAAGTAATTTTAATAAAAATTATATTATAATAATTTATCCGAGAATAGAAATGTTAAAGTGTCCCTATCAAGAATTAGTAGTGGAGTTCTCCAAAGTTCTTGCTACACTAAAATAATAATATATGTTCCACACCATTTTCTACGAGCCACTTTATAATCTAGTTGTAGTCATGCTACAAATTGTTCCGATGCATGACATTGGTCTTGCTATAATTTTGGTTACCATCGTTGTTAAAGGGATACTATATCCTTTAAATATGTCAGCTCTCAAGAACCAGCATGTAATGAAGAGTTTAGAGAAGGAATTGAATGACATAAAAGAAAAACATAAAGACAGCCCACAAGAGTCTTCTAAAAAAATGATGGAGATTTATAAAAGAGAAAATATAAATCCATTTGCAAGCCTACTTACTATAATAATTCAGATGCCAATTTTGATTGGGCTTTATTTTGTTATTGCAAAAGGATTGAGTGCTGACCCAACATCACTTTATTCTTTTGTGAAGTTCCCAGAGACATTACATGTGGAAGCTTTTGGAATATTAGATGTAACAAAGAAAAGTTTAATCATTGCGATTTTAACAGGAATTTCTTCTTATGTTTTGGCCCGTAGACAAACTTCAACAATGGATACAAAAAAAGCTCCTCACGAAGAAACTTTCCAAGACCATTTTATGAAATCAATGAAGATTCAATTGCTTTATGTCCTTCCCCTAATTATTGCAGTGTCCGCATATGTCCTCCCCGCCGCTCTTGGGCTATATTGGATAACCGGAAACATAATTGGAATATTCCAAGATTTTCATACAAAGAAAAAAATAGCAGAAATGAAGCTCAATATTAAAACCAAATAAAATTAAGTTAATCGACATAATGAATTTGTGTCATTCCAAACTTGATTTGGAATCCAGTGTTCGAGTTGAATACCTAACACTGGATCCTGATTTTCATCAGGATGACAACTCAAACACTAAGTTTCGTAATTCAAAGTTTAGAAAGGCAGGTGGCAACATCACAAACATAATTTTTTACGAAACACATATTTGTACTTGTCTTGCCTGGGTCAATTGGGCAGGCCCACTTTGGTAAAGTATAAGGATATCCTGATGCTGGTGTACAGTCAGAACTTTGGTCATTTGGATTACCAGAACCACAACAGTTATAAGAAGCAGAAACCATCATGTCTCTAGTTATTCCGGGGTAACTTTGTTTTATTAAAGAATATTTTTCTTTTATTAAAGCAACACCTTTCGCAATATTTGTAGCAGGGTCAAGATCCGCTTGAGTACATCCCCCCACTTTTTTATTTATTTGCATAAGCCCACAGTCTACAGAGCCATCAGTGTTAGTGTGGACAGGAGGGCTAACAATTCCTCTAGACTCTCTACACATTAAAACGGTTACGAGTTTGGGGTTGACCCCTTGTTTGGTTGCTTCTAGATTTATTATTGAGGCATAGGTTGTAGTATCGCAACCTTTTAAGGCTTCACAGGTATTCGTTAAGCAGACCTCCCCACTAGTACTAACACTTTTTTTAAAAATACTTTCGTCCGAGCATGAAGCTCCAGTTGAGCTGACCCCACCACTAGCTAACACTGGCAATTGCGACCCAGCACGCATGCTCATTACAGTAATCTTACTAAAATCCAAATTCCCACTCACCACATCTGGATTAACAGCCATAAACAAAACAACAAGAGAAAAAGAACCGAGCAATACAGTTAAAGAAGTAGTAATAATCTTATTAGCAGCAGTAACCTTCGCAGGGTCATCACTATTAAGAACCCTTAAACTTAATGCATAGATTACTCTTCCCATAGCAGCCACTCCACTAGCTGCTAACATAAAGAATAGAACAAAAGCAAAAGTATCACTCAAATTAGTAGGTTGCCCTACAGTAAAACCAAATGGTTTATTGGGGGTGGAGATTACTGATTGAGCAGTCTCATCCAAAAAAGAGTATGTACTTAATGGTGCTGTTGTTGCCATAAATTATTGTCTAGTATCAAAAACTATATTAAGGTCAGCTTTTGCATTTTGTAAAATCCTTTTTGTATTTTCTATTGAAACGCCTAATGTTCGAGAACCAAAAGTATTTTCTTTTGGACGAAGATTAATAGTCATATTATCTTGTGTGTCTATTGGCAGTCCATCTAAACTCCAAGCAAAAGTGGCGCCATCCCCTGCCCCATTATTTAATGAAAAAAAGTAAGGAATAAAACGAAGAGTAAAATCTTTTGTAGTTTCAAATCTTTGAGTGATTGCTCTTGTTAAATCTGTCCCCAAGATTGGGTCATTTAGATAAAAAAGAGGAGAAATAATGTGCGGGTAAATTGTAATGCTTTTCGTCGCAGATGTTCTGTCTGGTGCTACCGCTAAAACTTTTACAATAGTACTATCACTTAAATATTCTAAATTAATATCTGCAGCTTGCTTGCCACGTCCAGAAGCACTCTCAATATATTCATCATTTTTATACCACGAATAAGAAATATCTGCTGGGCCAACTATTTTCCCGTAAGAAGTCATTTGTGGTATAGCCGTTACCCTAACCAATGCTCCTTCAGCGGGTAACGTCCTCCCTTCATAAAAAGGTGGAGTAAATCCTTCAGGAGATTCCCAAAGTAAAGCGACAGAAGATGGAGAAACATTCATGGACGCTTGGAATATTTGCCCATCAGCTAATTTGGCCGTGACAGAAACATTATTAAAAGTGCCAACGGCATTAGTTGTTAATTTAATTTGTTTAACTCCTGGGCCTCTGCTTGCGATTTTGTTATCAATTTTCCAAGCTATATCAGCAGAATTAACATCAAAGTCATAGCTACTTAATGTTACGCTAACTTGTTCATAAGGCCCTGGATTTTCTGGGTCAAGAATAAAATTACCAATGAGTTCAGCATGAGCAAAATTCACTTTTATTAAAAACACAAAAAAGACAAAGATTATTTTGGAGTAAAATTTCATGATGTTTTTTGTTCCTCTAACTCTTTCTTCATTTCTTTTATTTGTATCAGTTGAGACGGATCACTTGTAATGATTTGGTCTTCGGTATAAGATGCCACTATTTTTATCGCTACGTGTTTTAGTCCAGCAAAGAATATTCCCTCCCCTACGCCAGACTCAAGCAACAAAAACTTTTCCTCGTCAGTTAAGTTAAAAGTTTTTTGAACAATATCAATAGATGAAGGAGATTGTTTCAAGAGTAACTGAATAGAGGAGTTGGTAATAATTGGAAGTCCATATGGTGATTTCAAAAAGTCCCCCACGTCTTGAGTAATTGTGGCTAATCCCAAATAATATTTTCTTCCACGCTTAGCAAGACCGAACAAGAATGATGCGGTGTCATCATTTTTCATCATAATCCAAGCCTCATCAACGACCAACAATCTTTTACGAATATCTTTACGAACAGAGTTCCAAATGTAATGAGTAATAATATACATCGCTACAGGTTTTAATTCTTCTTCCATATCGCGTATAGAAAAACAAACCAGCTTTTTATTTATATCCACATTCGATGGTTGATTAATAAAACCAGACCAAGTCCCTTTTGTGTATTTTGAAAGTCGTTGTTGCAAATCCTCAGACCCTTCAATACCAGCAAGTACTGTTTCGAAGTCAGATAATAGTGGTGGCTCTAATTTAGTGAAATCTACTTCCGGTGAAATATCTTTAAGAGCGTAAGTCTCGGTAATTGCTTGGTCAACAATTGAGTCTTCGGCCGGAGTAAGACCTCCTAACATCACACGGAAAAGTCCGACAAGATTAACAATATTTGAACGCAAAACCTCAGCCGGTGATTCGTCCTCAGTTGGATTTGGTAAATCGAAAGGATTAATATGATGCCCACTGGTTAATGAAATATCAAAATATCTTCCGCCAACAGACTCCGCCAAATATTCATACTCTCTTTCTGGGTCGATAATAATTACTTCAGTATCAAACATAAGCGTACGCAAAATTTCTAGTTTAGCCGCATAACTTTTTCCAGAACCAGATTTAGCAAAAATAATTGAGTTGTAGTTCTCAAGCCCAAATCTATCAAAAAGAATTAATGAACCATTATGACGATTAAGTCCATAAAGAATTCCTTTATCAGAAGAAAGGTCAAAAGAAACAAATGGGAAAAAGGAAGAAAGTGGAGAGGTGTTTAATTTATTTTTTATCATCAATCTGTCGTCTCCTAATGGAATTGTAGAAAGGAAAGCTTCTTCTTGTTGGAAAAGCGCTGGCTTAACATAAATTAATCTACTCTCAAGCATGGATTTAATTTGATTTTCTGTTTTATCAACTTCAGCCTCGTCTGCTCCATAAATAGAAATATAAAGTGAGACATCAAACATTTTTTCTTGAGCTTGGATTAAACCATCACGAAGCCCCTCCAAATCTTGATAAGCAACATCAAGCGACGGGTCGCGCACTAGCCCCTTCCCCTCGCGTGTCATTATTTGACTTTCGACTTCCGCAACTTTTCTTTGAAAAGTTTTCATAACCTCACCAGTATCAAGTGGTGTGATATGTATTGCCACATCAAAAACTTTATCTAAGTTAATTAGCGGACTTAACCAATTATCTGTTAAAAAGTGGGGATAAGAAATAACGAAAAATGAGCGAACAACATTTGTTCCCAGATTTAACATTTTTGGTTGAACTCCAAGAGCAGAAGGTGCGATAATATCTTTCAATTGCATTTCTGCGATTTTATAAACCTGATCTGGCAAAATAGCTGAGACAGGAGATTCTTTTTTTTGTGATGATAGAAAGTCGAATAATCCCATATATTTATGATTGTTGTATTACAGGGGCTGACCGGTCTTGCTCACCTGGATTAAATAATTTATAAAATAATTCAACAGCTTCCTCTGTTCCTAATCTTTGCGCTCTGACTCCAAAACGCTCAAGGCCTTGTATAACAGTAGAAATTCTTTGCTCTATTTGTATACGGGAAGCATTGAATGCTTCTTCTTCGGCTGGGGTTCTACTTGATGACCCTCCCATGGAAAAGAAAGAAGAACCACCACCTGTTACTGCATCAAATGGAAGATAAGGGATAACAATAAAAAAGTGCTTGGTCATAATATTGGTTTCCTCGGCAAACTTTTTAATGAAACCAATATATTCGTGTATTTGAATTTTTAATAAATCTTCCGTAACTTTTGTTTCTCTTTCTTCCAATAAATCAAGATATGGCTTGATATTTAATCTTCTTGATTCCGCAAACATTTGTATTGGGAACTCGAGTGAGTTCAAAAGATTTTGATATTGAAGCAAAATAGCACTCTGCTCGTCCTCACTTTTAAGTGCGATGTTTAGAGAACTTGTAATAAGAATTGCACGCAACTCACCATTTTTTAATGTGATAATACCGTCGCGTATGCGTTCTATTGGAACAAATTGTTGAGTGGCCGTCCCTTTTGACATATTAAGAGTATAGCAGAGATAGACATTAGACAATAGATTTTAGACAGTAGATAAAATAAAATTCCTAAGGTCTAATTTCTACTTAATTTAAGTTGGGTGTTAGAAGGATTTTGTCATCCTGATGAAAATCAGGATCCAGTGTCCACTGGATTCCAAATCAAGTTTGGAATGACACGAACCCATTCGGGTAGTTTAATTAGATTTTACGCTAGCTATTATTTTCCGTCTTTTCGCTATTATCTAGCACATCTAATCCTAAAGAAATTTCGTGAAGCTTATTTGAATTTGCTTTTGCTACGGCAATTTCTTTTGTGGTTTCACTGACAATATTTTGAGTGGTGTTATTTTGGTCTACAGTTGGCTGTCTCCATGTATAAATTTTACTACTGGTGTAATAACCAAAAGCACTTTCAAGAGTATCTATAAAAGGTCTTTCATTTACTTTTAAAAAGGCAAGTGCTAAGAAAAGTCCCGCAACAGGAATTATAGCGATAACAGCGATTATTTTTATTGGAATAAAAGTCCAAAGTAAAAAAGAAAATCCACCGGCACCTAAAATATAAGCGAATTGCTTTAAGGTTAAAGGTCCAACTATTTTGTCCTCCATATCAATAAATTGTGGTACTTTGAATTGCATGTCTCTAGTATAACAATATTTCTTCTGTCATCCCAACGAAAGTTGGGATCCAGTGTCCAATATGCTGTTACAATATACAAATGAAGCAATATTACGTTTATATATTAGCTAGTAAAAGATACGGAACTCTATATATAGGAGTTACTTCAGACTTAAAGAGAAGAGTATCTGAACATAAAGAAAAAAAGATAGACGGATTTACAAAAGAATATAATATAACTAACCTAGTCTGGTATGAAGCTACTGAAAATATTGAAAGTGCTATAAAAAAGGAAAAACAATTAAAAGCCTGGCAAAGACAATGGAAAGTAGAGTTAATTGAGAAATCTAATTTAGAATGGAGAGACTTATCTTCCGAGATTTAAATACAGACACTGGATTCCAACTTTCGTTGGAATGACAAAATGTGTGATGTAAGATATAGACCGTCTGCTACGCCTCGACTTCCCTATAAGGGTCCACGTTATATTTTGTTGGAGCCGTACTATAAGTTGCGGATTTACTCTCTGCTTTCGCGACAGTATTCCCCTTTTCTCCAAACATAAACTCTTGAAGGGCAATGTTTGAGTCTAAAGCACGAGTATCCCCCTTACTATCGATAGAAGCAATTTGCTCTTTAATTTTATTTAATCTCTCCTCTACCTCATCGTCATTTGGTATTGTTTCTAGAACTTGTAATTGTTCAAGAAGTTGTGAGCGTGAGCCTGGTTGAAGATTTACTTGCTGAATTTTTTGACTCGGGTCTATAGGCCCCTCAACTTTTGTTTCTGTTTTTACCTCTGGTCGTTTCGTTGTATCTAATATTTCTTTTCTTAATTCTTCTTTTGAAGTATTTTCATTCTCTAAAACTAATTTTTTAACATCAGTTGTATCTTTTTTCAAAATCGAAAGTCTAATTTTTTGAAAAATAGTTTCGTCTAAATCTTTTGCAAGTGAATATGCATCGTCAACGGTCATTTCACAATTTTTCTCTAGAGATGTAACGGCGTCTTCTGGGAGTATAGCACCGAGTAAAATAAGTGTGATTGTATTTTTGAGAGGCAAAAATAAACTCACTGGTAATTTATATATTTTCCCAAAAATAGCTACTGCCCCGTCTAATTCATCGGTCAACAAATACGCTTGAACATCTTGGTTTGCATTTTCGTAAAGTGTTTTAAGTTGATTATTTGTATCGTCCATAGATTTATACAAGGAGAACGTATTGCTAACTATTCCACCTCTTCCACATTTCCTGCGCTTGCGCCTCATCTTCCGCCACGGCTAGTTCTTCTTTTGGTGGTACTGATGTTGAAGCTACTATTGGTACTGGTACTGGTTGCTTGCTACGTCCCGCACCACCAGTAGTTGGAATTATTAATGGAGAGCTACTAGGAGTTGAAGCAACAGTTTTGGGTAAAGGTGTTCCACCGGCTAACATTCTTATTTGATTAGCAAGGTCGTTATTTCCATTTACTAGTTCTCTCATTAGATTTCTTGTTTCTTCAGCTGTTTTATTAGAGGCTATTCTTGCCGTATTGACTGCCTCCTGGGATGCCCTCTGTGTATTTTGGGCATCTATATTTATTTTCCTTAACTGATCATTTGCTTCAACTTTTTCAGCTATTACCTCATCAAGTCCAGCAGTTATAGCCATTTCTTTGCTTATAGTTCCTGGTTGGTGTTCCCCTCTCAATTTATCCAAAATATCTAATTGGGCTAAGAGTTTCTTATCATCAACCTGTCTTGCATTTGCGTAAAGATTTTCACGGGTTGATTGGTCAGCTGTTAGATAATTTGCCACGCGCTCCTTATTACGTTCTTCCTTAGCCGAATCTCTTGCAACTTTTGCTTCATATACCGTCTTGGTTTCAGCTGACATTTTTCCTATTGCTTTATTGTCAGTTGGAGCTTTATCAACATTACTAAATCGGTCTAAGTATTTTTTATTCTTCTCATCAGCCACCATTTTCTTTCGCCCTTCTTCATCAGCGTTAACATATTGTTTCATTGTGTCCTCATCACCTTTCACAAATTTATTGTAAGCTTTTGAATTTTCATTAGCTCGACCAGTCCACTTAGCAAGGTTTCCCGTTGGGAGTCTTCTACCTAGATATTCTGCTCTAGCTTCATCATTTCCTATCTCCCCTGCCCTTTTAAAAGTTTTCTCTTCGTATTCTTCACGATTTTTTGTGTAACCATTTTGCCCACCTTTACCTAGATTGGTTATGCCAGCAGTACTAGCAAGGCTTTGGACAACACCAAATTTACGGCTATCAAATGAAGCATCTCCAATTTTACTGAAAGTACTTTTTGCAGCATTACCAAGAACTCCTCCCCCCCAATCTTTTTTACCTAAATTAGCCGCAAATCTACCAACAGTATTTCTTCCTGCAAATCCCAAAGTTGCCGCTCCAGCACCGAGTGCCATTCCTGTTCCCATCCCTCCAGCTTTCCCTGCCCAACTAGTTACTGTATCTCCCACGCTACCAGCAACTGTTTTTGTAACTTTATACATTACCCAAAGCATAACAAGCATCATAATTAAATTGAAAAATACCGCGGTAGTATTTGCCCCTGCTCCGGTTAAAGCAGAAGGTCCCTTATTTAGTCCACTAAAAATATCTAAAAATTTTAAAGTTAATGCGAGCATTATTGCAAATACTGGTGCCACAAAAAGTTGAGAAATAAATACTCCACGTAGCCACTTAGCTTTTTCTCCGAGTGCCGGGACTATTGTATCAACAAGTAAAATTGGAGATGCAACAATTATACAAACCAAAAGAGCCGTTCTTGCAATTAACATCATTACAATCATAAAAAGTATATAGGCTGCGGACCCAACAATTCCAACAATGGCAATAGCACCAGGTAGGCTTGTAACTTGATCTATAAAACCACCAGCGTTGGCACTATTAGGCAAAGAGGTGGCGCTTGAAACTAGTCCTTGTAGTCCCATTGACCTCATTATTCTGGCGCCCGCAGTACCATCCCCACTTGGATTATCGGTAAGCAGAATATCATCACCAAGAGTTGTTTGGTAAATCTGAAGAGAGACAACATTGGAAATATCTACAAACACACGTACTATAGGATAGGAGAAGTTTACAAATAATCCAAACACAACAAGAAAGACAACATATTTTTTAAACTCCCCACTTTTACCTATTATGGCCATAAAGCCCACAAATAATCCTGCAAAGAATACAAATAGAGAAATAATTTGCCGAACAACTAGCCAAATATTATAAATCTCTTTTGGTGCAAATTCTGAAAATTTAAAAACCCCATGATACATCGCAAAGTTTAAAAGATTTGCAGACATCCAGAGGAAGAAACCAACGATATTAAGAATTATATTTTTTACTATCCAAGTAGTTCCTGCGTCTATACAGTCGATAATAGAAGAATTAAATAGCGAAGTACATTTATCATAATCCTTTATTGAAGTTATTGAGTTTGTAGATTTTGCTTGGGCGCTCTCTAAGTTATCAGGACTACCTAATTTTGCTATAGGGTCAATTGTTTTAGAGAGAAGTAACCCAAATTCGTCTATGACCTTACATCCTTGAGCATCTTTAGTCGGAGTGTTGTCACAAAAAACAAACCTCTCCTGGGTATGATTATAATTCCTTGCTTCTTCTAGAGATTGTTTGAAAATTTCTTCCGGAGTTGGAGCTCCAATTAGTACGGGCTTAGGATTATTAAATCTATCTAAAAAAACTTGTTTTGTTTGTTTTACTGAGTTTATTAGTTTGGCTACAAGCGAAGGATTGATAGTTTTGGCAATAGTCAGTTCTTCTATTTTTTTATCAAAAATCGCAGTACCCTGATTTAAGTATGTTGCAAGATCATCCGCCGCATACCCCTTCTCTGGAAATGCGAAACCACCGAAAAAAGCTGTGATGATTATGGATACAAAGGTAAATACCCAGAAGTGTTTCATATTAAGAGTATAGCAGGTCGACGAGCAATGGCGAGGAGATACTGAACACAACAGTGTGAATGTATAGAATAGCATTGGCGAGGAAGATACTGAGGATACCAATCCGAAGAGATTATTTAGACAATAGACTTTTCAGCCAGAGGCTGATCAGCCTCTGGCTGAAGATTGTAGATAATACAAAAATATAGTCTAAGTCTTTACGAAGGCAAGGCCTTCGTAAAATTAAATCTTTCTGGACAAAGAAAGGAGGTTACAAGGGGTACCCTTGTTTTGTCCCCGACAAGGGTACCCCTTGCAAAAAGATTGAATTATGAAACTCGTATTTGTGTCTTTCCAACGAAAGTTGGAATCCAGTGTCGTGCTTTAAAATTAGAAACACTGGATCCTGATTTTCATCAGGATGACAACCAAAACAAAGAGTTTCGTAACTCAAAGTAATTAAAAGAAACTATTTCTTCTCCCAAAATTCTTCTTTGGTCATATTAAGATCAGAAAGAATAGCCAAAAATACTCCAATACTAATTTCTTTTCCACCATGAATAGGAATTACAATTCTTTTTCCTTCTGTATTTTTAAAGATAGCGTGGCTACCACTTTGCCTAGATAATACATACCCGAGTGATTTTAAAACTTTTTCAATTTCTCTTGCTTTTGGAAGTTTTGGCATATTTATGCGGACACTTCAACAGACATAAAACTTATAGTTTTTCTTTTTGGAATTTTCATTCTGTCTTCTTTTAAATCTTGTATGTAAAGCGAAAGAACATCTTGTATATTTTTTACAGCCTCAGCAAATGTCTTACCAGAAGTGTAACAGCCCTGTAATGTTGGGGCTGTAGCAAAAAAACTATTTCCACTGTCTTTTTCTATAAGAACTGGAAATTCATACATTTTTAATACTTTTTTCATATGTTTATAATAACATATAAAGCCCATTCAGAAAAAGGAAACAAAAAACACCACTTTCGTGATGTGTTTTGTTGGCATCTGGCTCTAGTTTAATATTAACCGCTAACCATCCTACATCCCTGACCCACCGTATCCACCCGTTCTTTGAAATTCCAAATCTTGCCTTGTTTTTGTGCAAGTAGCATCCATATTAAATATCTCCCCACCTTCTATCGTACTAATTTGTAACTCTCCAGCGAATTCCATTTGCTTACCAACCTCAGCTATTCCGGAAGTTAAACTTGGTAAGTCGTTATCTCTTACTTTATCTTGATAGTTTTTAAATATGGCAGATATTTCGTCAGTTGAGTTAGAGTTGTCTATACTAGTAATTGTATTTTTAACTAAAGTAGAAGTTAAATCTATTTTTTTTAATTCAGTTGTTATTTTATTTGCTTCCGCAGTGTTAGTATTTTTCTTTTCATTATAAAAACTTTGTGCTGCGACAAATCGAGGGTCAGCGGACGTAAATTCATCATATTTAGCTACGAGATTATCATAACAACTTTTTATTTTTTCTAATTCAGTATTGTATGAATTTATTGTAGCAATATAATTATTATTTGATTTTTTCAAATCGTCCAACGCCTTTTGATGTTGTTTTAAGAAATCTTTTGGAGCATCAGAAACAACAGTTTTTGATTGTGGATTGTTTTTTAAATCTTGGGAATAACCAACAGACGAAGTGTAAGTAGTATTTACTGATGTCGTAGTAGGAAGAGATGCGGTTGTTGGAATAGATACAGTTCCCTGTGTGCCATTATTTCCACTACCAGAGCTTCCACCAGATGAGCCAGTTATTCCTTGCATTGTAGAAGAGAAGCCTTTAAATAAACTTACAGCATTGAATGCCGTTCCTATAATAGACCCTGCTCCACTACCAAAGGAACTAATTGCCACTTTCATATCGGCGCCCAGTGCATCTTGAAATTGTTTACTCAATACGCTAGATGCTTGACTGATAGTTTCTTCTAAGCACATTCCATTTGATGCCATTTTTGTACAAGTCGTTTTACTTTTTATTCCGGATGTTGAATCTACTTTTGCTAAAGCTACTTTTTCAGAAGCAGCTTTATTTATTTCTATCTGAACCAGTTGTCCCTCCGTATAAGCATTCTTGCCACTTGTAATTGCATATAATGTATCAATAGAAGGATTGTTATTACTATCATTCATTAATCTTTTTGCAAGAGCTGGATCAGTTGCTGGGTTGCCAACACAAAGAGAATTATTTAGATTTGCTTTTACTGTATTATAGTCTCCTCCAGATAAAGTGATTTGTGACCTTGCTTTTGCAGAAAGAGAGGTGTCATTACAAATTTTTGCTTTTTGCATTAATGCAATAGTTGGTTGATTTATAGAAGCTATTTTTGTAGCAAGAGAAGAATTGTCCACCTTTGCTTTAGCAACTACAGAATTCATTATGCTATTACTAAAAACTCCATTTTGTTTTGCAAGAGCATCTACTCCACCTTGCGTAACTGCAATACCTTTATTCTTTAAATATAATTCCGGGTTTTTAACTAAAAGCGGGTCTCCACCAGTTGAGGCTGTAATTAAAGTGTTTACCAGTTGTCCATTTCTAGCTATTTGCACCAATGTCGCAGCATCTTTCAGTGGTTTTAATACTGTATTATTTACAGTGTCAAGGACTTGGTTTACTGAGCCTATATTTTCTACCACTGCCATGTAACTTTGTTTTATAGAATCTGACACCCCTTGACCAACATTATAACAATTACCACAAAAAATCGCTTTGGCTGGTAAAGATGCAGAGATATAAAAGACTACGGTTAGAATTAAATAAAGAATAGTTTTTTTCATAAGTTTGTATTATTTCATAGTATAACCCGCAGTAAATACATAGCCAGCATCTTTTGCAGAGAAGACAACATTTTTTGTGTCAAAATATTTAGACAAGTCTTTATATAAAGAGAGTGTGTATACAGACACTTCAACATATTTCTCTAATGAAATTCTACCGCGAAGGGGGTCATTTGCTAGTTGTGATAAATTATATAAATTATCACGATACTCAGCGACTTGATTGACTGTAATTATATGATAAGTAGAGGCAGATAATGGAACAGAAAGAGCTAGAAGTTTTTTAATAATAGTATCAACTTTTTTGTAATCATTTGTAACAGGTTCTAAAGATTTTTCATTTTGTGTATTTAAATAATCAAACACCCCAGCCATGCCTTCTTTAATAGAAGCTTCTGTAATCATATCTTTTAAAATTAAAGCTAAATTATTTCCATAAGTTTTAATTGAGTCCTTACTTTCAGCTTGTGAAACATTTATATCTTTAACAAGATAAGTAGTAGGAATAATTTTTGCAAGCTCTTGTTCCATTAATTGATTTAAAATGTCATCTTGTGTAGTTTCATCACCTCCCCCATTTTCATTTAAATAAGTTGAAGATACAAAAAGATTTTTTGAAAAAGAGGCCGTTAAATTATCTGGGTCATTTAATATGTCTAAATCTTTTTGATTAACCGGAGTTTCTTTAAGTTTTGCTAATTCTTCTGGTTGATTTTTAAAAGCCATTTCGGTTAAATCTTTCCAGGTTGCAGGCCCCCCTTCTTTATTTTTTCCTACAGTGTCAATTATTTGTACAGAAGTTAAATCAGAAGAAGCATCACTTTTTTTATCGCTCACTCCAAACCATGAGGCTGGAATAATAGCAGATGAAGCGGTTATTAAAAGTAGCACAGCTAATAAAATTAAATATTTGCGATTAGTCATTTGTTCCATAGGAATAGTATAACAGGTCGACGAGTAGAGACGAGGAGATATTGAGGATACCAATCCGAAGCTGTAGAAGAGACAGTAGACATTAGACAACAGAAAAAATAAAATAATGGGATCTTTCGGTGGTTGTCATTCCAAACTTGATTTGGAACCTGCCTCGCCGGCAGGTCCAGTGTCTTTAATTAAGGCAAATTAGTAACCAGTGGGCAGTAAGCAGTAATACAAACACAGACACTGGATCCTGATTTTCATCAGGATGACAACAAAAAATGTAATTTTATTTTGTAAGGAAGTTAGATATTTGTAACCAAATATCTAATGGCAAATCCTCCGCTCTAATTTTTTCTGATATTTTAAGTTCTTCAAAAAGTTTTTGGAATTCTTCCCTATTTTTACTTTCTTTAAAAACTTCTAGTAAGTTTGATATTAAAAATTTTCTTTTATGTGCAAAGCCAGCATGCAATGTTTTGAAAAACATTTCTTCATGATATTGATTTTTAAAATTCTTTCGTGAAATATTATTTATTTGTAAAACAGCACTATCTACTGATGGAATTGGATTAAAACTCCCCTTATTTACTCTATAAACCAGCTTTGGCCCACCGTAAACTTTTACAGAAAGAGAAAGAATTGATTCTTTTTTATCACGAGCTACAACTCTTTCGGCAACTTCTTTTTGAACAAGCACAACCATTTTTGATGGTGAATTTTTATGTGAAAGATATCGAGAGAGAATAGCACCAGTGATGTAATAGGGAATATTGGCTATTAGTTTGTAAGTGGAAAGTGGAGGGTAGAAAGTGGAAGGCTCAAAAAGAAGGGCGTCGCCTTCAATGACTACAAGTTGCCCACTTTTAATTTCAGGAGCAAATATTTCGGAAAGTACAGGAATTAAATCTCTATCTTTTTCTAAAGCGACAACTTTTGCTCCAGAGTCTAATAATCCACGAGTCAAAAATCCCCTACCTGGGCCAATTTCTAAAACAACATCACCTTTTGTGAGTTCTCCAGCATTAACAATGACAATACGCGCAGGAATTGATGTTAAAAAATTTTGCCCGAGAGACTTCTTTGGTGTCATGATGTTGTACACTGTATATTATAGAGCTTGAATAAGCAAATTTAGAAACTTCTATAGAATAAATAATTTTTAATTTGAAATTTTTAATTTTTAATCAATAAAATAATTAAACAAATGACAAAAATCACTATATATGATTTGGAAGAAAGGACGACGGTCTTTAGTAAGAAAGTTCTTTTATTTTGTAAATCATTACCACAAGACGCCGTAACAAAACCATTATTATCACAATTGGTTAGGTCATGTACGAGTATTGGAGCAAATTATATGGAAGCCAATGGTGCGAGTTCTAAAAAAGATTTTGCAAATAAAGTCTTTATTTGCAAAAAAGAAGCAAAAGAAACGATGTATTGGCTACATCTTCTGGGCGAACTCTTTAAAGATAAAAGAGAAGAAATTATACCTTTGTATAGAGAAAGCGAGTTAATTAACATTTAGTGTTGGTGCCCATCCCAAAAAAGCAAGGTATTTCCTTGCTCTTTTTCGTATTTCGTTCACAATCATTAGATATGTCTAGT
>Ga0208375_1001350_pt1 | contig 28013 bp, 17 predicted proteins | sample RifOxyD1_FD_184038 | JGI IMG/M metagenome (GOLD analysis project Ga0208375, IMG submission 184038) | Soil microbial communities from Rifle, Colorado - Rifle Oxygen_injection D1 (SPAdes) | ecosystem: Environmental > Terrestrial > Deep subsurface > Rock core/Sediment | place: Rifle, Colorado...
CCGCGCAGGCGGGGATCCATGGGCGTTGGCTGGTGTGGGCTCGGAGGCTGGGGGAGGCGAAGTCGCTGGGTTCCCGCGTTCGCGGGAATGACGGCTGGGTTTGGCGGCTGAGCGGGGGGAGTTGCGGCTTGCGTGGGTGCTATGGGGCGGGTGGGTGCGGTTCGCGGCTGAAGCCGCTCCTACAGGAGCAGGAGCGCGAAGGGTGGCATCGGGGTGGAGGACGCGTTTGCGGGGGTGCGGTCGCGACTTACGTCGCTCCTACAGAAGGGGGCGGGTTGCCTGGGCGTTTGCGAGTGCGCGGATATGGAAAGGCCCCGCGGTTGCGGGGCCTCTCCAGTGCTGCGGGGCGGTACGGGTGGTTCAGCGCCCGTCGTTGTCCGCATCGCCCGGCAGGGCACGCTCGATGTGGTGCCAGCCGTCGCGGACGGCTTCCTTGGCTTCGTTCCATGCCAGGCGGGAGTTGGCCTTGGTCTTGTCCCAGCCGCGCTCCAGGTCGCTCTCGACCTCTTCGAACTTGCGGCCGTCGTTACGCTGGTACTGGTCGTAGCTGTACTTGTAGGCAGGCTCGTAGTCGTCCCAGGTGCGGCTGGTGTTGTAGTACTTGGCCTGCTGGTAGTTGTTCTGGAAGTGGGTGCGGTACTGCTGCTCGGGGATGCGTGCCATGTGCGTGCGTCCTACGTGGGGGGAGGTTGAAACGTAGGCAGCGGCGTGCAATCCCGACGTGAAAAACCCGCGCGGCGCGCCATGGTTTACGTGAACGATTCAGCGCGGTGAGGGTGCAGGAGCGGCGTGCGCGGTGCGCGTCGGGCAGCGCGCCGAGGAAACGCGCCAGCGGGACGGGGGAGGGGCATCGTGCGACGCCGCTCCTGCGGTGAGGCTCAGGCGTCGTCGGCGGTCTCCAGGGTGTCGCAGCCGATGGCCTCGCACGCGGCCATCGACCCGAAAGCGTTGGCGACGTCATCCAACCCGGCGTGCTTGAGCAGGGATGCGGCCACGATGGCGCGCTTGCCGCTGCCGCAGAAGGTGACCACGCGGCAGTCGCGCGGCAGCGTGTCGAGCGCGTCGGGCAGGTGGCCGAGGAACACGTGCTTGGCGCCACGCAGGCGCTTGGCCTTGAACTCGGTCTGTTTGCGCACGTCCAGCAGCAGCGGCGCATCGCCCGACTGCAACCGTGCGTCGAGGTCGTCGGCATTGATGGCGTCGACATGGCCGAAGCGACGGCCGCTGGTTTCCCATGCGCCCAGCCCGCCTTTGAGGTAGCCGGCGATGCGGGTGTAGTCCATGCGCACCAGTCGCGCGATGGCGTTTTCGACAGTGCCCACGTCCTCGGCCACCAGCAGCAGGTCGGTGTCGTAGTCCAGCAGGTAGCCGGCGTAGGCGGGCAGCAGGTCCAGCGGCAACGCGAGGCTGCCGGGGATGTGCGCACCGGCGAAAGCCTCGGCGCTGCGCAGGTCGATGACGCGCGCGCCGGCTTTCTGTCGCTTCGCGATGTCGTCGGCCGACAACGGCAGCGGACGTGGCAGGTGCTGCAGCAATGGCGCGCCGCACTGGTTGAGGCGTTCCATCTGCTTGAAGTAGGGCGGCACGTAATGCTGCTCGCCCAGCTTGCGCTTCACGAACGCTTCGCGGTCGGTGATCTGCAGCATCGGGTTGTGCGCGCGCTCGTGGCCAAGCGTGGAGAACTCGCGGTCGGCCATGTTCTCGCCGCACACCGAGCCCGCGCCGTGCGCCGGGTACAGCAGTGCCTGGTTGCCCAGCGGCAGCAGCTTGTCGAAGAGCGAGGCGTGCAGGGCTTCGGCCATCTCGCGCTCGCGCCCGGGCAGCAGGTCGGTGCGGCCGACATCGCCGACGAACAGCGCATCCCCCGTGAACACGCCCACCGGGGTGTCGCCCTGGTTGCTGTCGGTCAGCACCAGCGAAATGCTCTCGGGCGTGTGGCCAGGGGTCTCCAGTACGCGCAGGCGCAGCGCGCCGCACTCGAAGGTGTCGCCCTCGCGCACGTCGTGGCCGTAGCCGAAGTCAAGCGCGTGGCCGTGGTGGATCGACGCGCCGGTGCGCTCGGCCAGTTCCACCGAGCCGATGACGTAGTCCTCGTTGCGGTGGGTCTCGAAGATGCGGGTGATGCGCACGCCCTGGCGCGCGGCGATGTCCAGGTAGCACTGGATGTCGCGGCGCGGGTCGATGACGACGGCCTCCATGCCGTCGCCGATCATGTACGACAGGTGCGCCAGACCCTCGGACTTGAGCTTCTCGAGGAACATGCGGCCGCCTCAGGCGAGGTCGCGCAGCTTGGGTTCGCGCGCGAACTGCCGCGTGCTCGCTGCCTTGACGAAGCCCTTCGGGTCGGACGCATCGACGATGCCCGCGTCCTTGCCGACGTTGCCGGCCTTCAGCAGCGGTGCGGCGCCGGCATCGTGCGCGATCGCCTTGAGGTGCGCCCAGGCAAACGCCACGAAGTCGACCGCGGCCGAGTCCTTGGCGAGCTTCTTGCCGGCCGCCTCGCTCAGCAGCACGGCCACGGCGTCGAACACCACCGACGGCGTGCCCTGCAACTGGCCGTCGGCCGGTTGCTTCTTGCCGTCCGACAGCACCGCGCCGCCCAGCTTGGGCGCGACGATCTTGACCATGGCGCCGGCGGATTCGGCGGCCTTGCGCAGTGCCTTGAGCGCGGCGGCGTCGCTGCCTTCGTCGATCAGGATGCCGATGGCGCGGCCCTTCAGTGTGTCGCGCATGCGGCCGATGATGCGGACCTCCGGCGCGGGCGGCATGTCGATGGGCTCCATCGCGGCTTCAGCGGCCGGCGGCAGCGTGTCCAGCCCGAGGCCGTCAGCCACGCGCTGGGCCAGCGACTCGTCGATGTTGATCAGGTGGCCGACCATGCGCTCGCGCACCTTGGGCGTCTCCACCTTCGACAGTTCGAACACGAGCGCCGAGGCCAAGTGCGCCTGCTCCGGCTTCTCCAGGTTGCGGAAGAACATGCGCGCCTGGCTGTAGTGGTCGGCGAAGCTCTCCGGGCGCACGCGGCCCTTGACGCCATCGTCGAGCTGCTCGGCGAAGCTGCGGAAGCCGGCACGCATGTCCGCGCGCGGGCTGTCGCCTTGCAGCGAGCTGGGCTCGTAGTTCACGCGGCCCTTGTGCACCTGCATCTGCATGTGGCCGTCGCGCTGGTGGTTGGCGAACGGGCACTTGGGCTGGTTGATCGGGATCTGGTGGAAGTTGGGCCCGCCCAGGCGGATCAGCTGCGTGTCCAGGTACGAGAACAGCCGGCCCTGCAGCAGCGGGTCGTTGGAGAAGTCGATGCCCGGCACGATGTTGGCCGGGCAGTAGGCCACCTGCTCGGTCTCGGCGAAGAAGTTGTCCGGCCAGCGGTCCAGCACCATGCGCCCGACGATCTGCACCGGCACCAGCGACTCGGGGATGATCTTGGTCGGGTCCAGGTGGTCGAACGGGAAGCTGTCGGCCTGTTCCTGCGTGAACAGCTGTACGCCGAATTCCCATTCGGGGAAGTTGCCGGCCTGGATGGATTCGAACAGGTCGCGGCGGTGGAAGTCGTTGTCGGCGGCCTGCAGTTTCAGCGCCTCGTCCCAGACGGTGGACTGGATGCCCAGCTTCGGCCGCCAGTGGAACTTCACGAAGGTGCTTTTGCCGTCCTCGTTGAGGAAGCGGAAGCTGTGGATGCCGAAGCCCTCGATGGTGCGCAGCGAACGCGGGATCGTGCGGTCACTCATCGCCCACATGATCATGTGCATCGATTCGGGGGTCAGCGAAATGAAGTCCCAGAACGTGTCGTGGGCGCTGGCCGCCTGCGGGAACGCGCGGTCGGGTTCCATCTTCACCGAGTGCACGACGTCGGGGAACTTCATCGCGTCCTGGATGAAGAACACCGGGATGTTGTTGCCCACCAGGTCGAAGTTGCCTTCCTCGGTGTAGAACTTGACCGCGAAGCCACGCACGTCGCGCGGGGTGTCGACCGAACCGGCGCCACCGGCCACGGTGGAGAAGCGGGTGAACACCGGCGTGCGCGTGCCGACCTTGGAGAACAGCTTGGCGCGCGTGTATTTGGACAGCGATTTGGTGAGTTCGAAATAGCCGTGCGCCGCCGAGCCGCGCGCGTGGACGATGCGCTCGGGGATGCGCTCGTGGTCGAAGTGGGTGATCTTCTCGCGGAGGATGAAGTCCTCCAGCAGCGTCGGCCCGCGCGGGGTGGGCTTGAGCGAATTCTGGTTGTCGGCGATCACCACGCCCTGGTTGGTGGTCAGCTGCGGGCGCTCGCCGCCGGCCTGCTGCTGCTGCTCGCCACCGGTGCCACGCGGTGCGTCGGCGTCCGGGTCGGCGCCGGCACGTCGCCCGACCGACCCCGCCGGCTTGTCCTTGGCAGGCTTGGCGCCGCGGGGCGGCTGCTTGCCGGGAGGGGTGGCGGTGGGCGTCTTGGCGCGGGCCATGGGCGTGCTCCGGTGCGTGGGGGAACCGGCATGCTCGGCCTGTCGCCGTTAACGGGCTGTCTAAGTTCGTGGGCGGCGTGGAGGACGCGTCCGGATCCCGGACTGTAGGAGCGGCTTCAGCCGCGATTCCCACCGCCGCGATCGCCCAACATCCGTGAACCAGGAACTCACTGCCCATGTAGGAGCGACGTAAGTCGCGACCGAATTACGGCGTGCGGCGGTAGTGCCGGGTATCGCAGTCTTAGGTCGCGACTTACGTCGCTCCTACAAAGGTTGTGTGGGTGGTGATCGCGGCTGAAGCCGCTCCTACAAGGGCTTGGGTTACGCTTTGCACCTGACACCCACTCAAAAGGATTTGACGGATGAAACGATCGTTGCTGCTTGTTCCCGCACTGCTTGCCGTTGCCGCATGTACGGCAGCCCAAGACGCGCCTGCGGGGGATCGCGCCGAAGCATCTGCTACCCCGCCTTCACCCGAGACCGCAGCGGCCCGCGAAGACGTGCTGCGTGACTCGTATGCCCTGTGTATCGAGCAGTCCGGTGGCGTCACTCCGGCAATGCAGGACTGCATTGCGGAGGAGAGCGGCTACCAGCAGACACGCCTCAAGGCGGCCTACGATGCACTGGTTGCTGAGGAGGCCTCGCTTCAGGCCGAGCAAGCCAACTGGCTGGCGACGCGTGATGAAGCCTGCACGTGGGATGCAGAAGAGGAAGGGCAGGGGCAGCGGCTCGAAGCCAACGAGTGCCAGCTGACCATGACAGCGGAACGCGCGAGGGAGTTGGAAGAGCGCTTGACCGGAAATTAGACAGGACGTCTGGAGAAGGAGTCATGGAATGACTGATAAAGACACGCAGTGGCACTTGGGGCAGACATCCGAGCGGTACGAGACCGGCGGCCGCGGGGCAAGCACGATCTCCACCGGCCGCGGCGACCTGGGCGGAGCGTCGTATGGCGCCTATCAGCTGTCCTCGCGCATGGGGACGCTGGCGGAATACCTGGCCCAGTCGCACTACGGCGAGGAGTTCACAGGGCTGACGCCGGCGACTGCCGCCTTCGATGCCCGGTGGCGCGAGCTGGCGACGACAGATCCGGGCTTTGCCCGCGACCAGCACGACTTCACCAAGCGGACCCATTACGACGTCCAGGTCGATCGCCTGCAGGACGTGGGCGTGGACCTGTCAGGTCGCGGCCCCGCTGTGCAGGATGCCCTGTGGAGCACCTCAGTGCAGTTCCGGAACCTCACGCGTCGAATCGTGACCGAGGGGCTGGAAGAGAGTTTCGGCGCCGACTACGACGTGGCGCGACTGAGCGACCGCGACATCGTGGAAGCGATGCAGGACTACAAGATCCGCCACAACGAGGTGCTCTTCCGGCGGTCGCCAACGCTTTGGCCGGGGCTGCTCGAGCGCGCAAGGAGTGAGCGGAATGATCTGGTGGAGATGGCGGAGCGCAGGCCGGGCATCGATGTTCAGCGCGGCGACCATCAGGAGCGTCGAACGGGTCGGGCGGACCACGACGATCCATCGCATCGCGTCGATGGCAATGCCCCCCTCCTGAGGCAGGGGAGCCACGGCGAGCGCGTACTCGAACTCCAACGTGTCCTCATTGTGCTGGACGTTCGCGACGCTGGCGGCCGGGCCCTGGCAGCCGACGGTGATTTCGGGGCACGCACGCGCCAGGCAGTCGAAGCGCTCCAACGGTCACAGGGGCTAGAGGTGGATGGGCAGGTCGGCCCGGAGACGTTGGAGGCGCTTTCGAATGCACGCAGTGCGGTAAAGGCGGAGGATCGATCCTGCAGCTAGAATGGCCTGCTCGAACAGGCACGCGAAGGTATCGACCGGCTACCCGAGGCTGCGTTCGCGGGAGATGGCGAACGCGCCAACGCTGCGGCTGCCCTTGCATGCGAATCACGCGCGCGAGGGCTTTCACGGATCGACCATGTGGTTCTGGCGGCCGGGGGTGCGGGTTTCATCGCCGTCAAGGGTTCCTTGGACGATGCGGCGCATCGTCGCGTCTATGTGGACCGGACGCAGGCGGTAAGTCCCCTGATAGAACAGGGGACTCCGGGAGAAGCTGCGGTTCGGGCGGTTCACGCACCGGATCGGGAGCGGGTGGACGTTGAGTCGCGGCGGACTGACGAGGCAGTTCCCCGCGAAAGGCAATGTCCGGTGCTGTAGGGCTAAGAGGGCAGCAATTCAATCTGTAGGAGCGGCTTCAGCCGCGATTCCCGCCGCCGTCATGTCTCGGGGGCCGTTGTAGGGGCGACGTAAATCGCGACCTGCCGCCTCGCGTACCCGCGTGCCTGCGCCGCATACCGGAACCCGGTCGCGACTTACGTCGCTCCTACAAAGAGTGTGTGGGTGGTGATCGCGGCTGAAGCCGCTCCTACAGGAGATCGTGGGGGTGCGTGATCGCGGCTTAAGCCGCTCCTACAGGCAGCGTGAGGGTGCCGGCCGCGAAAAAGAAAAGCCCCGCGGGTGCGGGGCTTCTCGGGGGGCATGGTGCGTGGCCGTGTGGGCGGCCGCGCCGTGCGGTTTACGACACCATCGGTTCGCTGAAGGCTTCGATCTCGCCTTCGAAGGCGTTGATCGGGACGCAGCTGCAGAACACGTTCTTGTCGCCGTAGACGTTGTCCACGCGTGCGACCGGCGGCCAGTACTTCTGCTGGCGCAGCACGGGCAGCGGGAAGGCGGCCAGTTCGCGCGGGTAGGCGTGGGTCCACTCTTCGGCGGCCACCTGGGTGGCGGTGTGCGGGGCGTGCTTGAGCGGGTTGTCCTCGCGGTCCAGGCGGCCGTCCTCGATGGCGCGGATCTCCTCGCGGATCTCGATCATCGCGTCGATGAAGCGGTCCAGCTCGTGCAGGCTCTCGGACTCGGTCGGCTCGACCATCAACGTGCCGGCGACCGGGAAGCTCAGGGTCGGGGCGTGGAAGCCGAAGTCGATCAGGCGCTTGGCGACGTCCTCGGCACTGATGCCTGTGGCGTCCTTGATCGGGCGCAGGTCGAGGATGCACTCATGCGCGACCAGACCGTTGCGGCCGGTGTAGAGCGTCTCGTAGTGCGGCGCCAGGCGGGTGGCGACGTAGTTGGCGTTGAGCAGCGCGACCTGGGTGGCGCGGCGCAGGCCGTGGCTGCCCATCAGGGTGATGTACATCCAGCTGATCGGCAGGATGGAGGCGCTGCCGAAGCTGGCGGCCGACACCATCGCGCCGTTGCCGATGCCGTCGGTGCGCAGGCCGTCGTCGCCGTGCGCCTTGGGCAGGTAGGGCGCGAGGTGCGCCTTGACCGCACACGGGCCGACGCCCGGGCCGCCGCCGCCGTGCGGGATGCAGAAGGTCTTGTGCAGGTTGAGGTGGCTGACGTCCGAGCCCCACTTGCCGGGCTTGGCGACGCCGACCAGGGCGTTCATGTTGGCGCCGTCGGTGTAGACCTGGCCGCCATGCTCATGCACGGCATCGCAGATCGCGACGATGTCCTCCTCGAACACGCCGTGCGTGGACGGGTAGGTGATCATCAGCGCGGCCAGGCGGTCGGAGTACTTCTCGGCCTTGGCACGGATGTCGTCGAGGTCGACGTTGCCGTCCTTGTCGCACTTGGTCACCACCACCTGCATGCCGCACAGATGCGCGGAGGCCGGGTTGGTGCCGTGGGCGGATTCGGGGATCAGGCAGATGTCGCGCTGGGCCTGGCCGTTTGCGCGGTGGTAGGCGCGGATGGCCAGCAGGCCGGCGTACTCGCCCTGCGCGCCGGAGTTGGGCTGCAAGCTGACGGCGTCGTAACCGGTGCACTCCACCAGCATGGCTTCCAGCTCGTCGATCAGCTGCTTGTAGCCCTGCGCCTGCTCGGCCGGCGCCAGCGGGTGGATGTTGGCGAACTCCGGCCACGTCACCGGGATCATCTCGGCGGTGGCGTTGAGCTTCATGGTGCAGCTGCCCAGCGGGATCATGGTGCGATCCATCGCCAGGTCCTTGTCGGCCAGGCTGCGCATGTAGCGCAGGATCTCGTGCTCGCTGTGGTGGGTGTTGAACACCGGGTGGGTGAGGAACTTCGAGTCGCGCACCAGGCCGTTCGGCAGCGCGTCGCCGGTGCGGGCGTCGACGTCGTCGATGTGCACCAGCTCCACGCCGAACAGGCCGGCCAGTGCGATGACGTCCTCACGCGTGGTGGTCTCGTCCAGCGCGATGGCGACGCTGGACGCATCGATGGCGCGCAGGTTGATGCGCACGGCGCGGGCACGCTGGTGGAGTTCGGCCGCATCGATGCCGGTGACGTGCAGGGTGTCGAAGAACTGCTCGCCCACGGTGACGCCGGCGCCGCGCAGCGCACCGGCGAGGATCGCGGCCAGGCGGTGGGTACGGCGGGCGATGCGGACCAGGCCCTCGGGGCCGTGGTAGACCGCGTACATCGAGGCCATCACTGCCAGCAGCACCTGCGCGGTACAGATGTTGGAGGTCGCCTTCTCGCGGCGGATGTGCTGCTCGCGGGTCTGCAGGGTGAGGCGGTAGGCGGGCTTGCCTTCGCTGTCGACCGACACGCCGATCAGGCGGCCCGGCATCGAGCGCTTGAACGCGTCGCGGCAGGCCATGAATGCGGCGTGCGGGCCGCCGAAACCGTACGGCACGCCGAAGCGCTGGGTGTTGCCGACGACGATGTCCGCGCCCCATTCGCCCGGCGGGGTGAGCAGGGTGAGGGCCAGCAGGTCGACGGCCACGCACACCAGGCCGTGGCGCGCGTGCACCGCGTCGGCCAGCGCCTTGTGGTCACCGATGCGACCGAAAGTGTCCGGGTACTGCAGCAGCACGCCGAAGCTGTCGATCTCCAGCGCCTTGGCGTCATCGCCGACGACCAGCTCGATGCCCAGCGGCTCGGCGCGGGTGCGCACCACTTCCACGGTCTGCGGGTGCACGCCGCTGGAGACGAAGAACACGTTCGACTTGGACTTGGACGAGCGCCGCGCCAGCGTCATCGCCTCGGCGGCGGCGGTGCCTTCGTCCAGCAGGGATGCGTTGGCGATCTCCATGCCCGTCAGGTCGGCGCACATGGTCTGGAAGTTGATCAGCGCCTCCATGCGGCCCTGCGAGATTTCCGCCTGGTACGGGGTGTAGGCGGTGTACCAGGCCGGGTTCTCCAGGATGTTGCGCAGGATGACGTTCGGCGTGTGCGTGCCGCTGTAGCCCTGGCCGATGAAGCTGCGGAAGACGTGGTTGCGGTTGGCGATACCGCGGATCTTGGCGATCGCCTCGACCTCGCTGATCGGATCGGGCAGGGCCAGCGGCGCCGGGGATTTGATCTTGCCCGGGACGATGGCGTCGGTCATCGCGTCGAGCGACTCGCGGCCGATGGTCTTGAGCATGTGCGCGATCTCGGCCTCGTTGGGGCCGATGTGGCGCTCGAGGAACGCGTCGTGGTGCTCGAGGTCGCGCAGGGAGGGCGAAGGGCGCTGCTGGGACATGGCGGGTATCCGGAGGAAGCGGGGCGTGGGCATCGCGCTGTCGCGACGACCGTGAGCGGATCCGGAAAGCGGGTTCCCTTGTTTGCCCGTCATCCCCGCGTAGGCGGGGATCCAGTGACGTCCGTCGCCGAGAGGGCCGACGACGCTGGATTCCCGCTTTCGCGGGAATGACGGCATGGGGATCCATCGCCGTCCGGATGACCAGAGCTGCCCCTCTGTCCTTCTGCCTGAGAGTTTGGAAGCGCGGGGCGGGGGAGGAGGTCCCGCGTCGCTTCTTGCCCCTTCGGCGCCGGCGCGGGCCCCGCGGGGCTGGCCGGTCTCTCCAGAGTGTCGGGCGTGGTGTGGGCCACGCCCAGCACGGGGCGGTATTGCGCCTGAGCGATTCCGGGCGATTGCGCCTTCGGCAGCAGGGGCAGGCCCCCGCTTCTCCCACCGCGTGCTGTGGGCGGGATTATACGCGGCGGGCGGGGTGGGGAAGGGGCTCGAACATCGGCCCCTGTAGGAGCGGCTTCAGCCGCGAAGCGCTTCCTGTAGCAGCGACGTGAGTCGCGACCGCGGGGTGTCCGGAGGGCCGCGGTCGCGACTCACGTCGCTCCTACAAGGGGATTGGGGCGGCACGGTACGGGGATGGCGTTATCGCGGCTGAAGCCGCTCCTACAGGGGGGCGCGGGGGGGCGCGGTTGTCCGGAGTTTCGTGGTCGCGACTTACGTCGCTCCTACAAAGGGAACGTGGGGCACGGTCCGGGGGCGGCGTTATCGCGGCTGAAGCCGCTCCTACAGGGGCTGGGCCAGCGGCTTGGTGGGGAGCGGGACGCTGAATCGCCGGGGACGGCATCACGGGGCGGGGTGGCAACCCGTATCCTTGCGGCATGTCCCGTGTCTCCCATTCATGCCTGCGTGGCCGAACGGCCGCCGGAGCGGGCGCATGACCGCGCCCTCCACCCGCCGGCTGGCGCTGCTGCTGGGCGGGCTGGCGATGTTCGGGCCGTTCTCGATCGACACGATCTTCCCGGCGTTCCCGCAGATGGGCGCACAGCTGGGGGCCGACAAGCTGGCGATGCAGCAGACGATCAGCGTCTACCTGATCGCCTATGCGCTGATGAGCATCGTGCATGGGCCGCTGTCGGACGCCATCGGCCGGCGGCGGGTGATCCTGGGCGGGCTGGCGGTGTTCACCCTGGCCTCGGTGGGCTGCGCGCTGGCTCCTGACCTGACCACGCTGCTGGCGTTCCGCGCGCTACAGGGGTTGAGCGCGGGCGTCGGCCTGATCGTGGGACGCGCGGTGATCCGCGACGTGCTGCACGGCGACGATGCGCAACGGCTGATGAGCCAGGTGTCGATGATCTTCGGTATCGCGCCGGCCATCGCGCCGATCATCGGCGGCTGGATCCTGGGCTGGAGCCGGTGGCCGGCGATCTTCTGGTTCCTGGTGATGTTCTCGGCCGCCTTGCTGGCGGCGACGTATTTCATGCTGCCGGAGACCCACCCGCCGGTGTCGCGGCTGAAGGTGTCGCCCAGGCGGTTGCTGCGCGATTACGCGGCGATCTTCATGAACCCGCGTTTCCAGCGGTTGGCCGCGGCGGGCGCGTTCAACTTCGCCGCGCTGTTCCTGTACATCGCCTCGGCACCGGCGTTCGTGCTGGACCTGCTGCGCCGCGACGGGCAGCGACTGGGCGAGGGCGACTTCGCCTGGTTCTTCGTGCCCACCATCGGCGGCATGATGCTGGGCGCCTTCATGTCCGGGCGTGCGGCGGGCCGCATCAGCGGCGCGCGCCTGGTGGGCATTGGCTTTGCGTGTTGCGGCGCGGCGGCGGTGGCCAACCTGGCCTACAACCTCGTCGTGCCGGTGCCGGAGGTGCCGTGGGCGGTGCTGCCGATGACGTTGAATGCCTTCGGCATCGCGCTGGTATTCCCGATCCTGACGCTCGCCATCCTCGATATGTACCCGCGCCAGCGCGGGTCGGCGTCGTCGCTGCAGGCCTTCACCGGCCTGGTGCTGCATTCGCTGGTGGCGGGCGTGATCTCGCCGTGGTTGAGCTTCGACGCGATGCACCTGGCGATCGGCGCGGCGTTGTTCACGCTGCTGGGCTGGGGCTTCTGGCGCTGGGAGCTGGGCAAGGGCCACGAGGTGCCGGAGTGCCCGGAGGAGCCTGCCGCGCTGGAGCCGACGGAGCGGTTGTAGCGTGCAGGTGGGTGGTTCGTTCGCGCGGGGTTTTTTGTAGGAGCGGCTTCAGCCGCGATCGCGCCCACACCCGCTGTGCGTGTCCGCCGTCGCCAACGCACCCTCACCCCTTCGGAGGAGCGACGTAAGTCGCGATCGCCGTTCCGATTCCGACGCATCGTTCGCTTTGCGTCCAGCCGACACCGATTACCTGCGATTACTGAAGCACCACGGTCGCGACTTACGTCGCTCCTACATGGGGCCGTGGCGGAATCGCGATGACTGCGAGAGCGATCGCGGCTGAAGCCGCTCCTACAGAGAGCCGGGGATTTGCGTCGCCGGATCGTCGCTTCCGCGATACGCCGCACGGAGCCATTCGTAGGATGGGTCTATGCGACCGCGGGGGGCTCGTCGCTGCCGCGGTAGGCGGCGCGGAGCAGTTCGTGGAAATGGTGGACGGCGTTCTCGCGCAGCGGGTTGAGCCGGCCGGGGGTGTAGGAACCCGACGCCAGGCCGCGCTGCACGTCCTCGCAGATGGTCAGGTCCTCGACCTGCACTTCGTCGCTGAAGGCGAGGTCGGCGTCGCGGCGGGCGCGGGCTTCGCCGGACTCGTCGCGCGTGTAATAGAAGTCGAACTCCACCCGGCAGCGGTCCACGCCGCGCGGGATCACCCGGTTGGTCTGCAGTCGGCCGGGCAGGATGTTGAGCATGGTGTTCGGCCACAGCCAGTAGTAAAGGGCGTCGCCGTCGCCGTATAGGCCGTCCCCGCTCTCCAGCGGGCTGTACTGGTACGAGTACCAGCGCGCCGCCTCGGTGATGTAGCTGCGGTAATCGAGCAGCTTGTTCAAGCCCGGGTGGATATGGGGGACGTGGTAGCCCTCCAGGTAGTTGTCGACGTAGACCTTCCAGTTGCAGGCCACGTCGTAGCCCACGCGCTGGTGGTGGCCGTAACGTTCCAGCCCGCGGCCCTCGCCCAGGCGCGCGTCGATCCCGTCGACGAATTCGTCGAAGTCGATCGCGTTGTCGGCATCGGCCGCGGCGAACACCAGCCCCCGCCAGACCCGCACGGCCAGTTGCGGCAGGCGCACGTCGGCCGGGTCGAAGTCCTGCGTGTCGCCCATTTCCGGCGCGGAGCGCAGCACGCCATCCAGCGTGTAGGTCCAGCCGTGGTAGCGGCAGCGCAGCGACTTCGCGGCCAGGCCGTCGCAGCTGGCGATCGGACCGGCACGGTGGCGGCAGACGTTGTGCATGACACGGATGGCATCGTCCGCGCCGCGGACGGCGATGACCGGAAGGCCTGCGAAGTCGGCGATGACGTGGTCTCCGGCGGCCTGCAGCTGGCACACGTGCGCGATGAGCTGCCAGCCGCGGTCGAAGAACTGCGTGCGCTCGAACGCGGCAATGGCCGGGTCGATGTAGTAGCGCGCGGGCAGGGCAGTGGCGTGCGACAGCGGCTGCGGGCGCAGGTCGGCGGGGGCGATGGTGTCCATGGCGCGAGTATGCCGCCGGGTGGGGCCTGCCCGGAACCGGCACGGACGTTGTAGGAGCGGCTTCAGCCGCGAAAGCCTGTTCGTCCAAGCGTGGAGACTGCAGGCGTGACGGTCGCGACTTACGTCGCTCCTACAGGAATTGGGCGCGGTGATCGCGGCTGAAGCCGCTCCTACAGGAGGGCGAAGGCGTCAGGCGTCGGGCGCCTGGCGTGCGGGCAGCTGCAGGTCGAGTTCGATCACGTCGCTGCCGCGGGCGCGGGCGGTGAGGTGGCCCCCGTGGGCCGCGGCGATCGCGCGGGCGATCATCAGTTGCAGGCCCAGGCCGTCGTCGCCCGGCTCGGGGTGCGGATCGTCGAGCAGGCGCTCGGCCATGGTGGCCGCGTCACCGTTGCAGGCCACGTCGCGCAGCAACTGCATGTGGCCGCCGTTAAGGCGGCGGACGGTCGCGCGGGGTGTCCCGGCATCGGCCTGCGACACCTGGAAGCCGAGCACCGCGCGCATCAGCTGGCCCAGCCGTACGACGTCGCCGTGCAGCACCAGGTTGCGCGCGTCCTGTTCGAACGTGATCTCGGGGGGCATGTCGCGCAGGCGCGGACCGATGTCCTCCAGCAGCAGGTCCAGGTCCACGTCCTCCTGGCGCACCAGCAGCCGGCCCTTGTCGGCGCGCACGAAGTCGCTGACCTCGTCGATCATCCGGCCCAGGCGCTTGGTCTGGCGGTCGATCACGTCAAGCAGTTCTGCCCGGTCCTCGGCCCCGGTGCGCTCGTCGCGCAGCAGGAACACGGCGGTCTGCACCGGCGACAGCGGACCACGCAGGTCGTGCGCCAGCCGCTCCAACCAGGTCTTGCGGGCCTGCGTCATGCGCCGGATACCTTGCGTTCGTGGTGCATGCCGCCCTCGCAGATGCGCTTGATCGCATCGAACTGCGGTGGCTTGACCAGGTGGTCGTCGAACCCGGCCTCCTGCGTGCGGCGGCGGTCCTCGGGCTGGCCCCAGCCGGTGACGGCGACGATCTCCAGCGCGTCGCCGCCCGGGCGGGCGCGCAGGCTGGAGGCGATGTCGTAGCCGCTGCGCCCGGGCATGCCGACATCGAGGAACAGCAGGTTGGGCGCAAAGCGGTCGACTTCCGTTTCCACCGCCTGGGGATCGTAGATCTGCACCACGTCGTGGCCGAGCAACCGCACCATCATCGCCAGGGTGTCGGCGGCGTCGCGGTTGTCATCGACGATCAGGACCCGGCGCGGATGGCCGTCGCCCGGTGCACGGGCGGCGGGGAGTGGGGCGGGTGACGCAGCGTCCGTCCCCGGCACCGATCCCGCGCGGTGGCGCGGCAGGTGCACGTGGAACGTACTGCCGCGGCCGAGGCCTTCGCTGTACACCTCGACACGGCCGGCGTGCATCTGAGCCAGCTTCTGCACCAGCGTCAGGCCCACGCCGAGGCCGCCGCGCGATCGCTCGACCGTGGTGTCGACCTGCCGGAAGACTTCGAACACCGCATCCAGCTGCTCGGGGGCCAGGCCCACGCCGGTATCGGACACGCTGACGCAGATCTCGTCGCCTTCCACCGTCGCGCACAGTTCGATCCGGCTGCCGGCGTCGGAGTACTTGGCGGCGTTGTTGAGCAGGTTGGCGAAGACCTGCGACAGGCGCGCGTGGTCGGCGCGCAGGGCAATCGACTCTTCAGGCACGCGACTTTCGAAGCGATGCTCGCCCGCCTCGATCAACGGGCGCGCGATCTCGATCGCGCCGGCCAGTACATCCTGCAGCGTGGTGTCGGTCTCGCGCAGGGTCAGCTTGCCCTGGGTGATGCGGGCGATGTCGAGCAGGTCGTCGATCAGCCGGATCAGCAGCGCGACCTGGCGCTCCATCGTGTCCTGCAGCGGGTCGACGGCATCGCCCATCGACATGCGGCGCACCGACAGGGCGTTCTGCAGCGGGGCCAGGGGGTTGCGCAGCTCGTGGGCGAGGGTGGCGAGGAATTCGTCCTTGCGCTGGTCGGCATCACGCAGCAACTGCTCGGCGCGTACGCGCTCGGCGACCTCGCGCTGCAGCTCCTCGTTGCGGGCGGCCAACGCCTCGTTGGCCTGCAGGAGCGATTCGTTGAGGGCTTCCAGTTCCCGGGCCTTCTCGGCCTGCAGTGCCTGGTTGTCGGCCGCAAGCGACTCATTGAGCACCTGCAGTTCGCGCCGCTTGCGGTGCAGCTCGGCCAGCACCTCGACCTTGCTCCGCAGGATCTCGGGGATCACCGGGACCATGACGTAGTCGACCGCGCCCAGCTTGTAGCCCTGCAGCCGGTCCATGTCCGAGACGTTGACCGCGGTGACGAAGATGATCGGCGTCTTCTCGAACCGCGGGTGCTGGTGGATCAGGCTGGCGGTCTCGAAGCCGTCCATGCCGGGCATGTTCACGTCCAGCAGGATGACGGCGAAGTCCTCGTCCATCAGCCGCTTGAGCGCCTCCATGCCCGAGCTGGCCTCCACCAGGGTTTCGCCTAGCGGCTCGAGGATGGCGCGGTACGTCAGCAACCGGCCCGGCTGGTCGTCGACCAGCAGGATCTTGACCGGCTCGCCGGCGATGGCCTGCGCGAGCCCGGTGCCCGGGACCGCGGCGGTGGGGGTCAGCGATGCAGCCACTGCCGCAGCACTCCCAGCAGTTGATCGGTGACAACGGGCTTGGCGAGGTAGTCGGAGGCGCCCGCTTCCAGACATTTCTCACGGTCGCCCTTCATCGCCTTGGCGGTGAGCGCAACGATGGGCAGGGTGCGCAGCTCGGAGTTCTCGCGGATGGCGCGCATGGTGTCGTAGCCGTCCATGCCCGGCATCATGATGTCCATCAGCACCAGCGAGATGTCCGGGTCGGCGGTGACCTTTTCCACGGCCTCCTGGCCGGTGCCGGCGGTGACCACGTCCATGCCGTGGCGCTCCAGCACGCTGGAGAGCGCGAAGATGTTGCGCACGTCGTCGTCCACCACCAGCACGCGCTTGCCCTCCAGGACCTCGTCGGACTGGTGCAGGCGCTCGACCATGCGCTGCTTGGACTCGGGCAGGTCGGCGATGACGCGGTGCAGGAACAGCGCCGTCTCGTCGAGCAGGCGCTCGGGGGATTCCACGCCCTTGATGACCACGCTCTTGGCGGCCTTCTTCAGGCGGCTGTCCTCGTCGGCGGTCAGGTCCTTGCCGGTGAAGACCACGATCGGCAGGTCGTTGACGTTGGGCTGGGCCTGGATGAGGTCAATCAGCTCGAAGCCGGTCATGTCCGGCAGGCGCAGGTCGAGCACCGCGCAGTCATAGCGGCCGTTGGCCAGCGCATCCAGCGCCTCGGCGCCCGAGCCGACGGTGTCGATGGCGACGTCATCGTGGCGCAGCAGCTCCTCGATGCTCATGCGTTCGGCGGGATCGTCTTCCACGATCAGCAGGCGCTTCACGCGGGGCAGGGTGTAGTCCTTGATGCGCTGCAACGCAGCGCCGATGTTCTCGGAATCGGAGGGCTTGGCCAGGTAGGCGAACGCGCCCCGCTCGATGCTGTGGTGCCGCTCCTCCTCCACGGTGATGATCTGCACCGGGATGTGGCGGGTGCTGGAATCCTGCTTGAGCCGCGCCAGCACCGTCCAGCCGAGCATATCGGGCAGGATGATGTCGAGCAGGATGGCCGTCGGCATGTAGTCGCGCACCAGCCGCAGTGCCTCCGCGCCGGTGTTGGCGACCAGTGCGCGGAAGCCCTTTGAACGGACCAGGTCGCGCAGCACGGTGGCGTAGCGCGGGTCGTCCTCCACCACCAGCAGGGTCGGCTCGTCGCCCTGCAACAGGTCGCGGTCGTCGGACACCGTCTCCAGCTGCGACAGCGGAGTGTCGGTCGGCGTCGGTTGCTGCAGCGGGCGTGCCTGTGCGGCGCGCACGGTGTGTGCGCGGTCGGCGCCCGCATAGTTCAGCGGCAGGTACAGGGTGAAGGTGCTGCCCTTGCCCGTCTCGCTGCGCAGGTTTAGCTCGCCGCCGAGCAGGCCGGCGATTTCGCGGCTGATCGCCAGGCCCAGACCGGTGCCGCCGAACTTGCGCGACGTGCCGGCGTCGGCCTGCTGGAAGGCCTCGAAGACAATTTTCTGCTTGTCGGGCGAAATGCCGATGCCGGTGTCGGTGACCTCGAACGCCACCACGGTGGCGGCGTTGTCGAGCACGTCGTGGCCGCGGCTCCAGCCGCCTTCGGCCTTGTAGGCGCGCATCCGGACGCTGCCTTCCTCGGTGAACTTGAAGGCGTTGGACAGCAGGTTCTTGAGGATCTGCTGCAGGCGCTTGGGGTCGGTGGTGAGCGCCGGGCCGAGGTCGGGCGCGAAGTCGACGGAGAACTCCAGCTCGCGGCGCTCGGCCTCGTGGCGGAAGCCGCGGACCATGTTCTCGCGCAGGTGGCTGAAGCGCAGCTCCTCGCTGTCGACGGTGACCGTGCCGGACTCGATCTTGGACAGGTCCAGGATGTCGCTGATCAGGTGCAGCAGGTCGGTGCCGGCGGCGTGGATGGTCTTGGCGAACTCGACCTGGCGCGGGTTGAGGTTGGTTTCCGGGTTCTCTGCCAACTGCTGGCCGAGGATCAGGATCGAATTCAATGGTGTGCGCAGCTCATGCGACATGTTGGCCAGGAACTCGGACTTGTAGCGCGAGGTCAATGCCAACTCGGCGGCCTTCTCCTCGAGCGCGCGGCGGGCGTGCTCGATCTGCAGGTTCTTCTGCTCCACCTCGGCCTTCTGCTCGGCCAGCATCTGCGCCTTGAGCGCGATCTCCTCGTTGGTCTGCTGCAGTTCCTTCTGCTGCGACTGCAGCTCGCCGGCCAGCTGCTGCGACTGCGACAGCAGGCGCTCGGTGCGCATGGTCGATTCGATCGTGTTGAGCACGATGCCGATCGAGCCCGACAGCTGCTCCAGGAACGCGCGCTGGGAGGCGCTGAATTCCGACAGCGTGGCCAGCTCGAGCACCGCCTTGACCTGGTCCTCGAACAGCACCGGCAGCACGATCACGCTGCGCGGCACGGCGCTGACCAGGCCGGACTCGATCTGGACCGCGCCGTGCGGCACGTCGTTGATCAGGATCAGCTCGCCCTCGGCGGCGCACTGGCCGATCAGGCCTTCGCCGAACTGCAGCGTGCGCGAGGTGTCGCGGGTGTCGGCATCGGCGTAGCCGGCCAGCTTGCGCAGCTGCGCCGGGTTGTTGGCGTCGTCGGCCTCCACCACGTACATCACGCCCTGCTGGGCGTTCATGAGCGGGGCGAGTTCGGACAGCAGCATGCGGCCGAGCGTGATGAGGTCGCGCTGGCCCTGCATCATGTCCGAGAACTTGGCCAGGTTGGTCTTGAGCCAGTCCTGCTCGCTGCTGGACTCGGTGGTCGCGCGCAGCGTGCCGATCATCAGGTTCATGTTGTCCTTCAGATCGGACAACTCGCCGCGCACGTCCACGGTGATCGAACGGGTGAGGTCGCCCTGCGTCACCGCGGTGGCGACCTCGGCGATGGCGCGCACCTGGGTGGTCAGGTTGGCCGCCAGCTGGTTCACGTTGGCGGTCAGGTCCTTCCAGATGCCGGCCGTGCCGGGCACGTTGGCCTGGCCGCCGAGCTTGCCTTCCACGCCCACCTCGCGGGCCACGGAGGTCACCTGGTCGGCGAAGATCGCCAGCGTCGAGGTCATGCCGTTGATGGTGTCGGCCAGCGCGGCGATTTCGCCCTTGGCCTCCACGGTCAGCTTCTGGTGCAGGTCGCCCGTGGCCACGGCGGTCACCACCTTGGCGATGCCGCGCACCTGGGTGGTGAGGTTGGACGCCATCGAGTTGACGTTGTCGGTGAGGTCCTTCCACGTGCCGGCCACGCCGGGCACGGTGGCCTGGCCGCCGAGCTTGCCTTCGGTGCCCACCTCGCGCGCCACGCGCGTGACTTCCGCGGCGAAGCTGTTGAGCTGGTCCACCATCGTGTTGAGGGTGTCCTTCAGCTGCAGGATCTCGCCCTGCGCGTCCACGCCGATCTTGCGCGACAGGTCGCCCTTCGCCACCGCGGTCGCCACCTCGGCGATGTTGCGGACCTGGCTGGTGAGGTTGGACGCCATCGAGTTGACGTTGTCGGTGAGGTCCTTCCACGTGCCGGCCACGCCGGGCACGCGCGCCTGGCCGCCGAGCTTGCCTTCGGTGCCGACCTCGCGCGCCACGCGGGTCACCTCGGCCGCGAAGCCGTTGAGCTGGTCGACCATCGTATTGATGGTGTCCTTCAGCTCGAGCATCTCGCCCTTGACGTCCACGCCGATTTTGCGCGACAGGTCGCCCTTGGCCACCGCGGTGGTGACCTCGGCGATGTTGCGCACCTGGCTGGTCAGGTTGGACGCCATCGCGTTTACGTTGTCGGTGAGGTCGGCCCAGGTGCCGGCCACGCCGGGCACGGCCGCCTGGCCGCCGAGCTTGCCTTCGGTGCCGACCTCGCGCGCCACGCGGGTCACCTCGGCCGCGAAGCTGTTGAGCTGGTCCACCATCGTGTTGATGGTGTCCTTGAGCTGCAGGATCTCGCCCTGGGCGGTCACGCCGATCTTGCGCGAGAGGTCGCCCTTGGCGACCGCGGTGGTGACCTCGGCGATGTTTCGCACCTGACTGGTCAGGTTCGATGCCATCGCGTTGACGGAGTCGGTCAGGTCGGCCCAGGTGCCATCGACACCCGGCACGGTGGCCTGGCCGCCCAGCTTGCCTTCCGTACCCACTTCGCGCGCCACGCGCGTGACTTCCGCCGCGAAGCTGTTGAGCTGGTCCACCATCGTGTTGAGGGTGTTCTTCAGCTCAAGCATTTCGCCGCGCACGTCCACGGTGATCTTGCGCGAGAGGTCGCCCTTGGCCACCGCGGTGGTGACCTCGGCGATGTTGCGCACCTGGCTGGTGAGGTTGGACGCCATCGAGTTGACGTGGTCGGTGAGGTCCTTCCACGTACCGGCAACGTCCGGCACCTGCGCCTGGCCGCCGAGCTTGCCTTCGGTGCCGACCTCGCGCGCGACGCGCGTGACTTCCGCGGCGAAGCCGTTGAGCTGGTCCACCATCGTGTTGATGGTGTCCTTGAGCTGCAGGATCTCGCCCTGGGCGTCCACGGCGATCTTGCGCGAGAGGTCGCCCTTGGCCACCGCGGTGGTGACCTCGGCGATGTTGCGGACCTGGCTGGTCAGGTTGGACGCCATTGCGTTGACCGAGTCGGTCAGGTCCTTCCACGTACCGGCCACGCCCGGCACCACGGCCTGGCCGCCGAGCTTGCCGTCGGTGCCGACCTCGCGCGCCACGCGCGTGACCTCGGACGCGAAGCTGCGCAGCTGGTCGACCATCGTGTTGATGGCCTCCTTCTGCTGCGCCATCTCGCCGCGCACGTCGGCGGTGATCTTGCGCGACAGGTCGCCGTTGGCCACGGCGATGGTGACCTCGGAGATGTTGCGGACCTGCGCGGTCAGGTTGGACGCCATCTGGTTGACGGAGTCGGTCAGTTCCTTCCAGACGCCCGACACGCCCTTGACCTTGGCCTGGCCGCCGAGGCGGCCGGCGGTGCCGACCTCCAGCGCCACGCGCGTGACCTCGGAGCTGAACTCCCCCATCTGGTCGATCATTCGATTGACGATGGTGGCCGAGCGCAGGAACTCGCCCTGCAGCGGACGGCCGTCGGCCTCCAGCGGCACCGGGCGGGTGAGGTCGCCCTTGGACACGCCGGCCAGCGCCTCGGTGATGGTGTCCACCGGGCGCACCAGGTCGTCCACCAAGCCGTTGACGGACTGCTCCATCTCGCCCCAGTGGCCGTTGCGGTTGGACAGGGCGATGCGCTGGCGGGTTTGGCCTTCGACGCCGACTTTCTGGCCGACGCGGGCCAGCTCGTTGGCCAGCCGGCGGTTGGCCAGCACGATGTCGTTGAAGGTCTCGGCCAGGCGCGCGTCGATGCCGTCCCAGTAGGTCGGCAGTTGCACCGAGAAGTCGCCCTGTCGGACGGCCTGCATGGCTTGGAGGATTTCGCGCTTGGGATCGTCGGTCGCGGCGACCGCGGGCCGGGCGCGCGATGGCTTGGCCGATGCTGCTTCGGCGGCGGTGCCGCCGGCCCGGTTTGCGGGCTTTCGCGCGCGCGGTTTCACTTCACTCACCAGCCACTCCCCCTGCCGTCTCCAAACGGTTGCATTGAACGGCGGGACATTACGTGGCGCGCCGTGAGGGCTGCGTTCACGACGGCATCACATCCCGACGCGCGATCGCGGCGGACAACGGATGCCGGCCCGCGGTTCGGAATGCCCCCACCAAAGAAGAAGGCCGGCGGTCCGCCGGCCTTCCAGATCAAACCCGAAGTGCCGGTCAGCCCTGCGCCTGCGGCTTGGCCTCCGCGTCGGCCGCGGGCTTGGCGGCCGCGGTCGCACCGGCCTGCCAACCGCAGGACTTGCCCTCGTTCTGTTCCTTCAGCCACGCCTGCAGCGGGGCGAAGTACTCCAGCACCGCGCCGGCATCCATGCCCTCACCACCGGTCAGCTCCTTCAGGCTGGACTGCCACTGCTGGCTGGCGCCGCGGCTGAGCATGGCCTGCAGCTTCTCGCCGGCGGCCTTGTTGCCGTAGAAGCTGCACTCGTGCAGCGGGCCGGTGTAGCCGGCGGCCTCGCACAGCGATTTGTAGAACTGGAACTGCAGCACGTGCGCCAGGAAGTAGCGGGTGTACGGCGTGTTGCCGGGCACGTGGTACTTGGCGCCCGGGTCGAAAAACTCCTCGCCGCGCGCGTCGACCGGGGCGACGCCCTGGTACTGCGCCTTCAGGTCCCACCAGGCCTTGTTGTACTGGCCCGGCTCGATCGTGCCGTCGAACACGCCCCAGCGCCAGCGGTCGATCATCAGGCCGAACGGCAGGAAGGCCACCTTGGCCAGCGCCATGCGCATCTGCGCGTTGATCAGCGCCTCCTCGCTCTGCTGCTGCTCGCCGACCAGGTCGATCGACTGCAGGTACTCCGGCGTCATCGCCAGCACCACGGTATCGCCGATCGCCTCGTGGAAGCCGTCGTGCGCGCCGGCCTGGAACACCGGCGGCAGCTCGTTGTAGGCCAGGTAGTAATAGACGTGGCCCAGCTCGTGGTAGATGGTGGTGAAGTCCTCTTCGTTGGGCTTGATGCACATCTTGGTGCGCACGTCGCCCTTCATGTCCATGTCCCACGCGCTGGCGTGGCAGACCACGTTGCGGTCGCGCGGCTTGATGAACTGGGTCTTCTCCCAGTAGCTGTCGGGCAGCTCGGGCATGCCCAGCGAGACGTAGAAGTCCTCGGCGCGCTCGGTCATCTGGCGCGCGGTGGCCAGCATCGCGTCCTGCTCGATCTGCGCAAGCGCCGTGGCGTCGCGATCGCCGCCCTGGCGGGTCAGCGCGGCGGCGAAGTTCTGCTGGTACTGCGCTTCCAGCGCGCCGGTGATGTCCAGGCTGCCGGCGTTCTCGTACGGGGCCAGGATGTCCCAGAGGTTGCCCCAGTCCTGCTGCCACATGTTGCCCATCAGGTGGGCCGGCAACATGCCGCCGTCGACTTTGCCGCGCTCGGCGCCGTATTCGGCCTCCAGACGGGTGCGGGCGTAGCAGTGCAACTGCTCGTACAGCGGCTTGACCTGGCCCCAGAGGCGGTCGGTCTCGGCGGCCATCTCGACCGGGCTCATGTCGTAGCCGGAACGCCACATCTCGCCGGCGTCGGCATAGCCCATCTCGCTGGCGCCCTCGTTCACCAGCTGCACGAAGCGGGTGTAGTCCTCACGCATCGGCTGGGCGATGGTGTGCCAGCCGCGCCAGGCGTCGAGCTGCGCGTCGTAGTCGCGGTTGCCGCGCAGCACGTCCTCCAGCTGGCCCAGCTGTCGGCAGGTGCGGTTGTCGCCTTCGCCGGTGCAGTACTCGCCCGCGCCGTAGGTGCCTTCCATCTTGGCCACCAGTCGGGTCAGCTCGGCGAGCTTCTCCGGGTCCTTCGGCGCGGGCATCGCGGTGGCGAGCTTCAACAGCTGGATCGTGCGCGCGGTCTGCGGCGACATGTCCTGGCCCTCGAACCGGCGGGCCTGCTCGACCCACTGGTTGAGCTTGGACAGGTACTGCTCGTTGGCCTTGGCCGCCAGGAACTGGGTGTCGTCGGTGATGTAGGTCGACGAGAGCCACTGCGGCTTCGTGATCTCCGGCTGCATCCGCATGATTTCTTCGTTCACGCGCGCCGCGAACTGGTCGGCGGTCTCGCCCTCGGGCGCGGTTGCCTGCGGCGTGGTGCCGGTCGCGTCGGGGGTCTCGTCGCGCTTGCACGCGGACAGGGTCAGGACGGCGGCCGTGATGCTGAGCGCGAGCAACGCGCGGACGGGTTTCATGGGTGGAGATCTCCGGATGCGACTCGCGCTGGATGCGCCGAGCCACGAAGGCTAGTGGGGGGGCTCGGGTGGTGCAAGTGAGCAGGCGGCCGGTCGATCTGATGCAGGGCGGGGCGCCCGCGCTCCGTGGCCCGGCCATCGGCGTTGCCAACCGCTACGGCGTCGGCCTTCGACGTCAGGCCGCGTCTAGAGCGGTGTCGCCGCTGCCGCCACCGGGCAGCAAGCCGCGCGCCTGCAGCCATGCCCGGGCATCGTCCGCGTCGTGCTCGAACCACGCGCGGGTGGAGCCCAGGCGGAAGGTGTAGCCCCAGGCATCCATGTCGGCCATCAGGCGGTCACGGCCCACGCCGGGGAGGGCATCGGCCAGGACGATCTGCAGGTAGCAGGTGGCGTCCTCCTCCTCCTGCGAGTCGGTGGCGTCGGTATGGACGCTGGCGCGGCGCTCCGCCGGCATCACGACCAGGTGGCAGGCCTCGTGCAGCAGCGAGTGCACCGGCGTGTCGCCGCGGGCGAAGACGTCGCAGCCGATCAGGCCGGCCTCGCATTCGCCCCAGTAGCTGCCGGGGATCGCCTCGCCGTCGGGCACGCGCACCAGTCGCAGGCCATGGCCGGCGAGCAGCGCCGCGGGAGCGTCGAAACCGATATCGGCGATGATGAGCATGGACAGAGCGATGTAGGAGCGGCTTCAGCCGCGATCGGAAGGTGTCGGCCCGCGCCGATTCCGGATCGCGGCTGAAGCCGCTCCTACATAGGACGTCAGCCGCTGGCGACGGCCCGGGCCTCGTCCTTCTCTGGCAGGGCCACGGAAATGTCGAGCACCTTGTTGTCGCCTTCGCCCAGCAGGTCGACCTTGACCGATTCGGCGTCGACATTGACGTACTTGCGGATCACCTCCAGCAACTCGCGCTGGAGCATCGGCAGGTAGTCGGGGCCGCCACGGCTGGCGCGCTCGTGGGCGACGATGATCCGGAGCCGGTCCTTGGCGACGGAGGCGGTCTGCTTCTTGGTCAGCAGGAAATCGAACAGGCCCATGTACTTACCCTCCGAAGATCTTGCTGAAGAAGCCCTTCTTCTCGGCTTGTGTGAAGCGCATCGGGCGGGTGTCGCCCAGCAGGCGCGCCACGGCGTCGTCGTAGGCCTGCGCGGCATCGGACTCGGTGTCCAGGATGACCGGCTCGCCCTTGTTGGACGCGTTGAGCACGTCGCCCGACTCCGGAATCACGCCGACGCTCTTGAGGCCGAGGATCTCCTCGACGTCGCCGATGCTCAGCATCTCGCCGGTCTCCACGCGCTTGGGGCTGTAGCGTGTCAGCAGCAGGTGCTCCTTGACGCGCTCGCCGTTCTCGGCGCGGCGGGTCTTGGATGACAGCAGGCCGAGGATGCGGTCGGAGTCGCGGACCGAGGAGACTTCCGGGTTGACCACGACCACCGCCTGGTCGGCGAAGTACATCGCCAGGAACGCGCCCTTCTCGATGCCGGCCGGGGAGTCGCAGACGATGTAGTCGAAGCCGTCGGCGGCGAGGTCGTCGAGCACCTTCTGCACGCCCTCCTTGGTCAGCGCGTCCTTGTCGCGGGTCTGCGACGCGGCCAGCACGTGCAGGTTGTCGAAGCGCTTGTCCTTGATCAGCGACTGCTTGAGCGTGGCCTCGCCGTTGACGACGTTGACGAAGTCGTACACCACGCGGCGCTCGCAGCCCATGATCAGGTCAAGGTTGCGCAGGCCCACGTCGAAGTCGATGACGGCGACCTTGTGGCCGCGGCGCGCGAGTCCGCACGCAAGGCTGGCGCTGGTCGTGGTCTTGCCGACGCCGCCTTTGCCCGAGGTGACTACGATGATTTCGGCCAAGTTCGAATCCTCCAGTGGTGCGGCGTCAGTCCAGCGCCGCGATGTTGAGTTGCCCGTCTTCGAGCCAGGCCTGCACGGCCTTGCCGCGCAGGTCCTTCGGGATGTCTTCGAGCACCTTGTAGTGCCCGGCGATGGCCACGAGTTCGGCATGGAACTCGCGGCAGAAGATGCGGGCCTTCTCGTTGCCCTGCGCACCGGCCAGTGCGCGTCCCCGCAAGGGGCCGTAGATGTGCACCGAACCGTCGGCGATGACCTCGGCACCGGCGCCCACGGACGTCAGCACGGTGAGGTCGCGATTGTCGGCATAGACCTGCTGCCCCGAACGCACGGGCGCGGACTGGATCAGCCCGGGCGACGCGGCGGGCGCGGCCGGCGGCGAGCTGGCTTCGCGGCGCTGCGGAGCCTCGGCCGGCGCGGGGGCGGGCGAGGGTGCTGCGGCCGGCACTGCATCACCATCGACGCGTTCGTACTGGGCGCGGAACTTGGCCAGCAGCGGCAGGTCGAGCTGTTCGGCCAGGCGCTCGGTCTCACTGGTGCCGTAGGCCAGCGCCACCGGCAGCACGCCCGCGCCGCGCAACCCGTCGATCAGGCTGCGCGCGGTGGTGAGGTCGGGTGTCTGGGCCAGGCCACCGAAATCGAGCACGACGGCAGCGCGCGCAAACAGCTTGGGCGCGCGCTGGACGCGGCCGCGCATCTCGTCGACCAGGCGCTCGACGTCCAGCGTGCGCACGCGCAGGTTGGCAATGCCGACCTGGCCGATCTTGAGCTCGCCGGCCTGTTCGTAGTCCATGGCGGCGTTCATGCGGTACCCGTCGGACGGTGCTGGGTGGCGGGCGCCTGGCGGGGCTGCAGGATCCACGGGGTATCCGGCAGCGCATCGCCGTACGTCTCGCGCACCCAGGGATAGCTGCACAACGACTTCATCAACATCGCGGCGCGGATGCCGGAACCGGGCATCACGTGCTGGCCGACCTCGCGGAACCCGAAGCTGCCGTGGAACAGCAGCACGGGATCGTTGGCGCCTTCCAGGAATACCTCGCAGGCCATCTGCGGGTAGCGCAGCTCGGAGTAGCTCTGCGCGTCGGCATACAGCGCGCGGCCCACGCCGCCGCCGCGACGGCGGCTGGCGACCACGATGCGGTCGATGTAAAAGAAGTCCGGGTAGCGCTCGTGGAACCAGCGGAAGTTGCTGCTGTCGTGCTCGGCGGTGGACGCCAGGCCGATCAGGAACCCGGCCATGGTCCCGTCGCGTTCGGCGATGCGGAAGTATTCGGCGTGGTCGAAGAAACGGCGCAGTCTTGCGGCGTCCAGCGGCAGGATGGCGGGTCCGGCGGCGTTGTTGAGGGCAAGGACGGAATCCAGCTCGTGCTCGCGCACGTCGCGGACGACGATCGACATTCCGGAGCTCCAGGTTCTGCGACGCGGTACAGCAGCGCCGCCGGGCAGTGCCGGCGGCCCGGCGATTATCGCATGGCGACCCGGCCGCGGCGACTGCGACGGAGCGGCGCCGGCGGGGCCGGGCATGACTTTCGGATGGCTCCCGCGGCCCTGCATACCGCTAGCATGCAGCGATGTTGAACCGCCTGAACCATTCCCGACTGCTGCGCTACGCCGGCCTGTTCACCTGGGCCATGGTCGGTTTCCCGTTGCTGTCGTTGACGCTGCAGCCGCTGGGCAACGACCTGGGGATCGCGGAGGAGGCGTTCGGTGCGCTGCGGGTGGGCTGGACGATCTGGGCTCTCTATTTCTCCTTCGGCCTCAGCTACAGCTGGGTGACCCGCAACCTCGGGGCGCGCCGCGCCAACCTGTTCGACTACGCGCTGCTGATGGTGCTGACGGGCACCGCGATCGCCATCAGCTACTACAGCGGCAGCGGGCTGGGCAGCATCCTTCTGATGGTCGTGGCCTGCGTGCTGCCGTGGCTGCTGCCCATGCCCCTGGGGGTGGCGTGGCTGGTGCTGAGCCAGTTCGTGGTGGTGCCGGTGTACGTGCGCGGGCTGGACTTCTCCTGGCCGGAGGCGCTGATGCAGTCGGCGCTGTACGCCGGCTTCTGCGTGTTCGTGTTCGTGACCAGCCTGGTGGCCCGCCAGCAGGCGCAGGCGCGCGAGGAGCAGCGCCGGCTCAATGCCGAGCTGCGCGCCACCCGCGTGCTGCTGGCCGAAAGCGCCCGCGTCAACGAGCGCACGCGCATCTCGCGTGAGCTGCATGACCTGCTGGGCCACCACCTCACCGCGCTCAGCCTCAACCTGGAAGTGGCCGGCCACCTCTCCGAGGGGCGGGTCAAGGAA
>Ga0208375_1001352_pt1 | contig 27938 bp, 25 predicted proteins | sample RifOxyD1_FD_184038 | JGI IMG/M metagenome (GOLD analysis project Ga0208375, IMG submission 184038) | Soil microbial communities from Rifle, Colorado - Rifle Oxygen_injection D1 (SPAdes) | ecosystem: Environmental > Terrestrial > Deep subsurface > Rock core/Sediment | place: Rifle, Colorado...
GCTTACGGCATCGCTCCACGTGGCAACACTTGCCTGGGTGCGGGCGAATGCAGTGGTGACGTTCTCGTGGAGTTGATCGGCGGTGAGCGTCATCACTTCGTTGGTCGTGCGGAGGGTGGTTATGGGGGCACTACCGATTGTCTTGCGTGTTGCCTCCACATCGCGCGCAAGCGTGGTGATGTTTTGATGCACGAGATCGCCCGCGCGGGTGAGGGTATCGTCGATCGAGAGGAGTGCGGTTGCCGGAGCGGTGATGAGAGTCGCGCCGACAGCTCGTACATCACGGGCGAGGGTGATGCCGTTTTGGTGAACAAGATCACCGGTGCGCGTGAGCGTGGCATCAGTCGAGCGGAGTACCGTGGTGGGTGTAGCAACAAATGTTGCGGCGGTCATCTGCGCATCACGCGCAAGCACGACACTATTCTGGTGCACCAGGTCCCCGGCACGAGTAAGCGCGTCGTTCGTGGCGAAGAGCGCAGTGATGAGTGCGGAGACAAGGGTGGTGCGAAGTAAATCAGCGGTAGCGTTGAGGCGGGTAACACTCGTCTGCACGTGCGCAGAGAGCGTAGATGTATCTACGCGTACTGACGGGATCTTGTCCGCCACAGACATCTCAACAAAAATTTTCCCACGAACACCATCGAGCACTGATGCCGTATCTTTGAGTGATGCGACTTGATCTGAAGCGAGCGTCTTGATTCCTTCCGTAAAAAAATTTTTTGTGGTACGCGTACCTGCAAAAACATCTTCGAGCGTGAGTGCTGAAGAAACATGTGGGGTAAAAAAGGCTACCCCCAGAGCGAGGGGTAAGAAAATAATTTGTGAACGTTTATTCTGAGAAAGAAGGAGCATCTATACTCATCAGAATATCACGAAATGACAAGCTCATCCAAGGAAAAGTGTGGAAAAGTTTCTATAGAAAATTACTCGGCGATCGCTTGAATGATCGCATTTTTGAGAAGCTCTGGATTTGCTCCGCCGCGTGAAAGTTTCATCCCCTGTCCCACGAGAAACTGGAGTACTGATTCCTTCCCTGAACGGTACTCTGCAACAACGTCAGGATTTTCTTCGACAACTTTTTTTGCGAGAATAGTGAGAGTACCTTCATCGCTTTGCTGGATAAGGTTTTTTTCTTGAGCGATTTTTTCAGGTTCCCCACCGTCCTTATAGAGCATCGAGAGGATCTCTTTCGCGCCGCGAGAAGAAATTTTTGATTCAAGAATCATCTTTATAAGCGCGGCGAAATTATCGGGGGTTATTTTTCCCAAAATATCACCACCCTGTGCAAGACCAACGAGGTCAGAGGTAACATAGTTCTCAGCAAGCGTATACCCCTGTTTGTCATGGATCATCTGCGCAGTATGTTCAAAAAATGAACTGAGCTCTCCGCGTTCCGTGAGCATTCGCGCGGTCTCTTCTTTTACTCCATAGACATCCACCAAACGTGTGCGTTTTTCCCAAGGAAGTTCCGGCATTTCATTTTGAAGAACTTCGCGCGCGAGTTCGGGGATCTCGCTCAGTAAAAGTTTCGGAAGATCGGGATCGGGGAAATAGCGATAGTCGTGCGCAGACTCTTTCTTGCGTTGAGAGAAAGTGGTCCCCTTCGTCTCGTCCCATCCGCGCGTTTCCTGCATGACAGCCTCACCACGATCAAGGAGTTTGGTTTGACGCTCGATCTCATACGCAATCGCGCGCTCCACAGAACGAAACGAATTTAAATTTTTTACTTCAACTTTTGTACCAAATTGTTCTGTGCTACTTATCGAAATATTTGCTTCAACGCGCATCTCTCCTTTTTCCATGTTCGCTTCTGAAACACCGAGTGTGCGGAGGAGTAGTTGCAACTCGCGCGCGAACATTCCCGCTTCTTCTGCGTTTCGGACGACGGGCTCGGTTACCAGTTCCATAAGTGGAACACCGGCACGATTAAAATCAACGAGCGTGCCTTCCCCGCGTTCGTGTGATGAGCGTGCGGTATCTTCTTCAAGATGAATGCGGGTAAGGAGAACCCCGGCAAGCGCACCTCCTGAAACGAGTGGGTATTGATACTGACTGATCTGGTACCCCTTCGGAATGTCGGGATAAAAATAATTTTTGCGATCAAACTCTGTGAAGTCCGCAAGGGTTCCCCCGACCGCAGTACCAACTTTGAGTACGTGCTTCACCGCTTCCCTGTTGATGACGGGAAGCGTCCCTGGATGCGCCATGCATACCGGACAAATATTTACGTTCGGTCGTTTTTCATCCGGATTATTTTTGCACGCGCAAAACATTTTTGTGTGCGTGAAAAGTTCCGCATGAACCTCGAGTCCAATCGTTGGCTTGTAGCGAGATGGTGTCGTCATAATGCTCGGTAGTATATCATGAAACAGCTTCGCGACCCTTCTGTACGCGCTCAAGCTCTCGCGACAACACTCGTGCGAAATCTTCTATCGATGCGTCATCGTAAAGCGTGATGGCATGAACATGCGGGTTATGCTTTTTCATACGCGCAATGGTCTCATCCAATTTTTCACGAGAACACACATCGGTTTTGGTGAGCACCACGATCTCCTCTTTTTCAAGTAATTCCGGAGCATATCCTCCGAGCTCGCTCCGAATGGTTGCATACGCCGTTTCCACATCTTCCCCTTCAAGTGAGACCAAATGAATCAACATTCCCGTGCGGCGCACGTGACGCAAGAATTTATGACCGAGTCCTTTCCCTTCTCCGGCACCCTCGATAAGCCCCGGAATATCGGCGAGGATGTATCCGTAAAAACTGCCTAGGTTTGGCTCTAGTGTGGTAAACGGATACGCACCGACTTTTACGCTCGCCTTGGTCAGCGCATTCAAGACAGAGCTCTTCCCCGCATTCGGAAGCCCGATGAGTCCTGCATCAGCAATGAGCTGGAGCTCAACATCAAACTCCGCTACTTCTCCCGGATATCCTTTGGTGACCTTTTTGGGACTGCGGTCAGTCGAGCTCTTGAAATGTTCGTTACCGTACCCACCATTGCCACCCTTGAGAAGGAGCACTTTTTCTCCGAGATGCAGCAAAGAAATAACCCTTCCCGTAACGCGGTTTGTGAGGATCGTGCCCACAGGAAACTCAACGAGTAGGTCTTCGCCACTCTTGCCATGAAGACTGTCGCGCGCGCCAGGGTCTCCATTCTCTGCCGTAAATTCTTTGTGTTTGCGGTATCGCGCAAGAAGGCCAATGTCTTGCTGTGCAAGCGCATAGACATCCCCGCCCCTTCCGCCATCGCCGCCAGCAGGACCGCCCAAGGCGATTCCCTTCTCGTGACGCCAGCGAACTACGCCATCGCCACCGTTCCCTGCGCGGAGCGTAAGTGTTAATTCATCGATAAACATAGGGCAACCCTACCACACCTTTGGTGTTGCGTAAAACGGACCACTGCGGCCTAGGGGTGCTCCGTAGCAATATGTGCAAGCTCCAGCGCGCCTTCTTTTGATCTAGCCGTCGCAATAAAGCGCTTTGTGTGACAATAGACCGCATCAGTAACACCCGTGATCTCGCGGAGTGCGTCGTACGTCTTTCCCGCCCACGCGGCCGGAAGGTCTTTTCGGTTCATAAATGAATGGAGGTTTTCTCGAACAGTCCTCACCTTCCAAATATCCGTATTCTGCTTATCCGGTTTTACCACAAACAACACTTCTGGATATTTATGCGCAACAGAATCAACGGGGTAGTCTCCATCTATAAGCAGAATGCGGCGATCGGGAGATGTTTCGTACGCGGCACTGATATGTGAAAGTCCTTCCTGCAAGTGTGCAGCAATGGTGATCTCTCGACGAAGAATATGCTCAGCGATGGAGAGCGCCTCAAAAAATCCTTGGTCAAACGTTCGGATCCCCTCAAAACTTTCTTTCCATGTAGGGCGGAGTGCTGAGACCATGTTGTGAAAAAGATACGGGAATGCATCGCTCCGCACTTGAGTGAACACCTCAATGGCGTTATCGGCAGCGTCAATCGGATACGCGACTTTTTCCTCGATCACCCGTGCGGCTTCTACGCTTCCCGAAAGCCGCTCACCGTACTCTTTCCACACCAACCCGAACGATGAGTACGGGATCCCGTTCTCGTGAGTTCCTGCACCACCCTCTTGATGGTGATCAAACCGAAGCCGTGCCGGATCGTACACATACCCCACATCAACAGCACTATCTGCGGCGGCGATCACTTCCGGGTCACGCGAGCGAATGATCAGGAGATTCTCGCGTCCATAAAAAAGCGAGAGCGTCGCGACCGCAAGCACTTCGTCGGCATGAAAATCACCGCTGTGTGTAACAACTTTCATCATGATCGATCAATAAAACGATATCCGATAGACGTGATCAGTGCCGACACCAACGCACCGAGAAGCGCACCCAAAAATCCATCCACCGCAAACCCTTCAATGAAACTTGCCACGAACCAAAACAAAAGCGCATTGATCACAAACACAAAAAGCCCTACCGTGATGATCGTGAGTGGGAGTGTCAAAAGAAGCAGGATCGGGCGTACGGTAATATGAAGGATCCCGAGCACCAAAGAGACGACGAGTGCTGTTCCAAACCCATCAAGCGACATCCCGGGAAGGTGGAGCCATTCCAAACAATACGCCGCAGCAAACAGCGAGAGCGCGCTTATGATCCATTTAAAGATGATGTTCATGGGATGATTCAGGACAACCTTCTTATATGTAGAAGTATAGAGGTGTCGTCTTTACTCGTCAAACCACTACCCTACCATATTCTGTGGATTTCCTGTTCCAAACGAGTGGATATTCTCGATCGTCGTCCCCAAAATTCGTTCTACTGCCTCTTGCGTATTGAATGCATTATGCGGTGTCACGATAACGCGAGGATGGTCAATGAAGTATTGATTCGCGAGCACCGTACGCAATTTATCCCGGTCAGGATTTTCTGAAAGAATAAGTTCTGCTTTATCACCCGTAAGCTTTTCTTCCTCCATGACCTCGATCCCCGCCCCCGCAAGCTGTCCCGATGAGAGTGCTTCAACAAGCGCTACGGTTTCCACCAATCCCCCGCGAGCAGTGTTGATGAGATATGCGCCACGCTTGATACGCTTCATTGTTTCGCGGTTAAGCATGTGGTGCGTGTGCTCGTTGTATGGTGCATGGAGGGTAATAATGTCCGCCTGCGCAAGAAGATCTTCAAATGATACGTACGCAAAACCAAGTTGGTCGACCAGTCCCTCTTTGGGAAACGGATCGTACGCAACAACGCGCATACCAAACCCATTCGCCATACGGATCGCATGCTGTCCAATATGCCCAGTCCCCACAACCCCCAACACTTTTCCACGCAGATCAAACCCACGTAATCCTTCCTGCGAAAATGAACCTTCTTCTGCGATGCGATGATATGAATCGTAGATCTTGCGACTAAGCGTCAGGATGAGCGCGAACGCAAATTCTGCAATCGTGTTCTCGCCGTAGGTCGGCACGTTGGTCACTATGATCCCCCGCCGCTTCGCTTCTGCAAGATCAATGTGGTCGAATCCAGTCGAGCGCGTTGCAATGAGTTTGAGGTTCGGAAACCGATCGAGCGTCTGTGCCGTGACCGGGGCATTTACGAACACCGATAGCACTTCTGCTTGCTCATCACGCACTTGCGGATCGATGGGCGCTTTATAGAACACAAATTGGTGCTCAGAAAGCCGTGTGGCCATGAACTCTTTTTCCCAGTCTTCGTTGTAAAAATAGATGATACGCATAGGGGTATGTTTATTTCTCTTCTAGTAGAGAAACTCTTTTTCGATCTCAATCAACCGATCGTACTTTGCCACGCGCTCTTTTTGTGTCGGCGCTCCTGCCTTTACGCCATAGCACCCAAGCCCGACCGCCAGATCCGCAATGAATGAATCTTCTGTCTCACCGGAGCGATGCGATGCGATAAGCTCCCATCCGGCATTCTTGGCGATACCCGCTGCGCGATACACCTCGAGGAGCGTTCCGATCTGGTTTGGTTTGACGATCATGGCATTCGCCGCACGCGTATCCGTCATTGCAGAAACGATGTTCGGATTCGTTGCCGTAAGATCGTCGCCTACGATCAAAATATCTTTACCGAGCAAACGCGTGATCTCTTGGAACCCCTGCACGTCATCCTCTGCGAACGGATCCTCGATACTCACCAGATTAAATTTTTGAACCAAGCCCTGATATAGCGCGAGCAACTCATTCCGGTCGTAGCTTTCTTTTCCGAATGTATAGAATCCGTCAAGGAAGATCTCAGACGCCGCGGCGTCGATCGCCAATGCAAGGTCCCCTTGTCCATCAATGACCTCGCGGATCATTTTGAACGGAAGATCGAGGGTATCACACATTGGTGCGTACCCGCCTTCATCTCCCAACGGCACATCTCCCACTTCCCGCTTCACCACATCACCCAGTTTCCAAAATGCGCGCACCGCGGCTTCGTATGAGTGTGCGAGTGTCTCGCTCCCACCCGCCACGATAATGTACTCTTGAAATGGCGAATGAAATTGCGCGTGTGCACCGCCATTGAGTACGTTCATGTAGAGGCGCGGGAGTGCCGGAGTTGCACCAGAATGTGTGCCGATGAATTTCCAGAGCGGCAGTCCCGAGAGCGCCGCGGCAAGCTTGGTTCCTGCAACACTCACCGCAAGCATCGCGTTCGCCCCAAGGTGTGATTTGTCCGGAGTACCATCCACTGAAAGAAGCAGGTGGTCAATGTCGTTCGGGAACGCAAAGCGTTCCCCTTCAAGGCGCGGGAAAATGGATTCCCGGAGTCCGCGAATCGCGTCATTCACTCCCTTGCCGTCTTGGTCACGCTTCTCGTGTGCTTCTTTTGCACCCGTACTTTTCCCTGAAGGGACCGAGGCGCGCACCGAAAGATCGCCGCTTCGAAGTGTAACTTCAATCGTTGGTGTTCCTCGTGAGTCTCGCAGTTCGCTTGCGATCGCCTGATCAATACGCATGGATTGGTATCACTATAAAACTTCTAATCTCGTGCCCGTATTGTACTACGGAATACACGTTTCTCCAGCACCGTTTTCTTCTTTGGCGACCTCAAAGAGCATCGGCACGATCGAATCAGGGTTGAGCGATACTGAATCAATGCCCTTAGAGATCAAGAACCGCAAAAAGTCCGGATAGTCTGACGGTGCTTGCCCGCAGAATCCAATGTACTTGCCACGGCGTTTACATGCATCGATTGCCTGTGCGACAAGCGCTTTCACTGCGGGATCATTCTCGTTTGAGATCGGTGCCACGATTGCCGAGTCGCGATCAAGCCCCAACGTGAGCTGCGCAAGATCATTCGAACCGATCGAAAACCCGTCGAACACATCGAGAAATTCGTCGGCGCGAATGACGTTGGTCGGGATCTCGCACATTACATATACTTTCAAATTTTTCTCTCCTTGCACAAGCCCCGCGTCGCGCATGATCTCGATCACGCGCTTCCCTTCTTCGGGTGTTCTACAAAACGGGATCATCACCTGCACGTTCTCCAAACCAAACACTTCACGCACGCGCTTCATCGCGGCGCACTCAAGCCGGAATGCCGGTTCAAATTGCGGGTGTGCATAGCGCGAAGCACCACGCCACCCGAGCATTGGATTTTCTTCCTCAGGCTCGAACTGTGCACCGCCCAAAAGTGCGCGGTATTCATTCGTTTTGAAATCAGAGAACCGAACGATCACCTGATGCGGAGCGAATGCGGCGCCAATCGTCGCAATTCCTTCAGCAAGTTTCTCCACATAGAATTCGGTCTTATCGGCATATCCTTCGGTCAAACTTGCGATCTGTCGCTTGAGCTTCGCGTCTTTGATCGTCTTCCAGTGAATGAGCGCGAGCGGGTGCACCTTAATGTGCGAGGCAATAATGAACTCTTCACGTGCAAGACCAACGCCTTTGTGTGGAAGAAATGCATGCACAAATGCCTCTTCGGGGTTCCCAATATTGAGCGATACAGTCGTGCGGGTCTCTGGAGGTTTTTCAACGTTGTAAGTCTTTTTATCAAAAGGAAGTGTTCCCTTATAGACACGGCCAACGCTCCCCGACGCAGTGTCGACCGTTACAGCCGTCCCCGGCTTGATCTTGCCAATAGCGCCTTTAGCACCGATCACGGCGGGAATGCCGAGCTCACGCGACACAATTGCGGCATGTGAGGTGCGTCCGCCTTTCTCAGTGATGATCGCCGATGCCTTTTTCATGATCGGCTCCCAGTCAGGGTCGGTGATCTCAGTGACCAATACCTCGCCTTCTTTAAACGACGCGAGTTTTCGCGGAGAAAGGATCGTACGGGAAGTTCCTGAAACGATCTTCGTGCCTACAGAGATCCCCTCAGCAAGCACTTCACCTTCTGCGGTCAATTTGTATTCGGTGAGCTCGAATGTGTTGCGTTCTGACTGTACCGTTTCGGGACGTGCTTGAACAATGAATAGCTCTCCGGTTGCGCCGTCTTTCGCCCACTCCATATCCATGGGGCACGGATGACTGGCGCGACGCGAATAGTGCTCTTCAATAAGTACGCCCCAGCGCGCAAGCGTGAGCACTTCGTCGTCAGTGAGCGTAAATTGTTTTCGGTCCTTGAGTCCCACCGTCACCTCTTTGACCGGCGTGCTTCCCCGCTGATAGATCATCTTGGTCTTCTTTTCTCCGAGGGTACGCTTCACGATAGAACGAAACCCCAAGGCAAGGCCGGGCTTCCATACCAAAAATTCATCGGGGGTGACTTTCCCTTGGACGATCATTTCACCCAAGCCCCACGAACTGCTCAACTCCACCACGTCGCGAAACCCCGTCTCAGTGTCGAGGGTGAACATAACACCTGAACATGCCAGATCGGAACGCACCATCTTTTGAATACCGACCGAGAGTGCGATCGAGAGATGGTCGAATCCTTTGTCGACACGATAGGAGATCGCGCGATCAGTGAAGAGCGATGCGAATGCCTTGCGCACTGCTTCGATCACTGCGTCGGGACCGGCAACGTTTAAAAATGTTTCGTGCTCCCCCGCGAACGAAGCGCCGGGAAGATCTTCTGCAGTTGCTGATGAACGTACGGCAGTATCAACAGTAGGTATCGCGTATGCACTCGAGAGATCTCGATATGCATTTGTGATCGCTTCTTCGAGTTCTTTAGAGAGTGGTGCTTCAAGGAAAGCGGTGCGGATGCGCTTCCCGCGTTCCTGAAGGTCACGGATGTCGCTCGTATTCAAACCTTCGAGTTCTGCACGAATGCGTTCCTCGAGTCCTGATTCGCGCACGAACACGCGGTATGCATGCGCCGTTATCGCAAACCCGTTGGGAATGCGGATGCCCAATGGCGTCAAAAAGTTGTACATCTCACCGAGTGATGCGTTCTTGCCGCCCACCAGCGCAACATCATCGTTCGAGATCTGATCGAACCAGAGGATGAGCCGTGTATCTTTGTTGTCAATAAAATTCATGCAGAAAAGAACTTAGCGCCCGATCGAAAGAACAATGGTTGGCCTACGCGCTGATCGTAAAATAGAGATCAGAAACATTGGTCCCCCGCCTTCCGGTGATAATGTGGCCGCCTGCGCGAGAAAAAAATTCGAACGAATTATTCTCGTTTAAGGATAAGGATGGATCGAGACCGAAAACTTTTGCTTGACTTATGAGCTCATGATCGCCGATCGCTCCTGCTACTTCACTATTATCCCATCCATCAGATGCGGCTGCAACTAAAACTGTGGATTGCGAAAGAAAAGAAAGTCCTCCCAGCACTACTTCTTGGTTGCGTCCGCCTTTTCCTTCCCCCCTCACCGTGACGGTTGTCTCACCGCCATAGAGTCGGACGGTCTTCGTGCCTGTTGCGGCACGCGCAAGATCTTCACCGACCGTACGTGCTTCGCCCGTGATCTGTGCGGTGACGATCTCTGTTTCGTATCCACGAACCTGCGCTTCTTTTTTCATTGCATTGAGCGCCGTCATATTGGTGAGCACCAAAATATTATCTACGTGCTCAAACCACGCTTCTTCTTTGGGTGTCTCCGTCACCACACAGTCCGGCAGTACGCACATCGTAATGACTCCATAGTTTGCCAAGATACGTTCTGCGTCTTCTTTGGTCGTATCATCACGCACGGTCGGTCCGGAAGCGATGACACTCACATCATCGCCCGGCACATCGGAAAAAATAAGTGCGACCACGCGTGCAGGGTGTGCCAACTTTGCGAACTGTCCCCCTTGAATGTCAGAGAGGTGTTTGCGCACTGTGTTGAGCTCTTGGATCGTCGCGCCGCTTTTCATGAGCGCGTGCGTGATGTGTTCGAGTGCCTCGCAGGACATGTCATGAGGGAGACAGAGGAGTGCCGAGCCGCCACCCGAGATCACGGTCAGTATGAGGTCGCGTTCAGTCGCCTGTTCCAAGAGCGCCACCACCTCACGCGCCGCGGCAACATTCTCAACAGAAGGAAGCGGGTGCGTCCCTTTGAAGCTACGGATGCGCCCCAAGGTCGTACCCCGTACATCGACAATTATTCCATCAGTGATCCGATCCCCCAGGATGCGCTCGAGTGCACCGCCCGCGTCGGCAGCACACTTCCCGATCCCGATCAAAAAGATCCGCTCATAGTCATCGAGATTGTAGCTATGCTCGCCGACATGAAGCGTGCTGTCAGAAATCTGAACTGTCTCCCTGATCACTGTCTCGGTGTCGAGTGCTCTGTATCCAGCTTCGAGGATCGCTAGTGCATCTTCTCGGAGCGGTGTTGTGGCGAGGGTGTCACGATTCTGTATGATCATAGATTCAAGTGTATATAGATTCAAGTGTATCATGACACTACGCCATAAGCGTGGCGGAGTAACGCTCGAATAGCCGCCATGGGTGGCAATTTTGCCCCTTTTGTGCTATAATTACCTTATGGAAACAGCGCATAAGCGCCCATTTTTAAATGTTTTTTGGGCAATGACCGGGGGGCTCATGGTTATGGTCCCTCTCGGGAGCCTCCAAGCGGCAATCCTCTACGGTGCCGATGCCCACGAAAAGACCTTTGACGTAACCCTCAGTGAGGCAGCTCACTCATCCGTTGGATGGGACGCACTCGGTACTGATGTTTTGGGTGTGTTCCTTTCGGTTCAAGAAATCTCGAGCGATGAATTAGCTATCCCTGAGATCCTTATCCTCCCCTGCATCAAAGGAGAGCGCTGCACTGAAGCTACGGGAGAAGAGCGGACATCGGTAAAAGGATTGCTCTCGTTCTTGCGTCCCACCCACAAACTTTCGATTGACGGGGAGAGTGCTGACGCGCTCACTGTCGCCGTTCGATCGCTCTGTGTTCAAAAGAAAAAAGGAGATCTCCCCCGCTATCGGATCATTCAAGATATCGTAAGCGAGGACGAGACGGTACGCTCATCATTTGTCGGTACCTGTTCTGTTGAACCATCTACATCCTCAGAAAAAACGCTCCTTGCCGCATTCTCTTTGCACGGGGCACTTGAAAAATAATACTCATGATCGAAGCAAGTAATTTCATCTACGTATCACTCTTTATGACCCTCTACTTTGAGGTGTTTTTGCTCGTGACCTTTCTCGAGCGCCGTAAAGAGGTCACCAAAGAAGAAGCTCACACCTCGACCGCTACACCACTCGTCACGATCATCGTGCCGTGCTGGAACGAAGAATCGACCGTCGCCGGGACACTCGATTCCCTGCGCGCTCTTGATTACCCCAAAGAACTGCTTCAGGTCATTGTGGTGAACGACGGATCGACTGATGGAACCCAGGCCGTACTTGAGGCCTATCACCGCGAACACCCTGAGGTGACCGTACTCACCAAAGAAAACGGCGGTAAGCACACCGCGCTCAACGCCGGGATCGCTATTGCGCGCGGCGAGATCGTCGGATGCCTCGATGCCGACTCATTTGTTGCGGAGAATGCACTTCGCGAGATCGTGAAATATTTTGATGATTCAGAAGCCATGGCTGTGACCCCATCGGTTCGTGTATGGAAACCCGAAGGTGTCATCCAGCGAATGCAGGAGGCGGAGTACGACATGAGCATCTTTCTTCAGAAGGCACTCGCCATGCTTGGCGCGCTCACCGTAACGCCGGGACCCTTCTCGTTCTTCCGCACACGCGTATTTAAAGAACTGGGCGGATATCGCCATGCACACTCAACAGAAGACATGGAGTACGCAATGCGCATGCAGAAAGCGGGCTACAAGATCGTAAACGCCCACACCGCACGCGTATTTACCAAGACGCCCAAGACCATCAAGACGCTCTACAAACAACGCCGCCGCTGGACCTATGGGTTCCTTGCGAATGCGCGCGACTATCGCGAGCTCTTCTTCAAGACCCGCTACGGAAACGTCGGTGTCCTTTCAATGCCATTCCGATTCTTCTCGATCTTCTCTTCGCTCATTCTTGTGGGAATCATCGTATCAAACTTCGGCACCTTGATCGTGCGCAAAATTTCCGAATGGCGCGCCGTGAACTTCGACCTCTCGTTTAGTGCACCTCATTTTGATTCCTTCTACCTCAATCTCAACACACTGATGATGCTCGAGGCGGTCGTGCTTACGTTCGCCCTCTCGCTCATCATTGCAGGGAAAGTTCTCGCGAAGAAACACCCACTCGGTCGCGACATTATATACTTCTTCCTCCTCTACGGATTCTTGGCGCCACTCTGGCTCGGAAGCGCCGTATGGAACTTCCTCCGCGCGCGGAGCGTGGCGTGGCGTTAATCGTAGATTTTTAAGCAACCCCCTTCCCCTTCATGATCGATTGGAAAAAATATGTAATAGTCCTTATCATCACCGCCGTGATCTTTTTCACCGCGATCGGTTTCAATGATCGTGTGAATGAAAATCGCGTGCAAGAGATAACCTCGATCCAAGACAAGATCGCGCTCGACATCGCCGCCTCTGAAACGCAGTTCGACCTCCTTCAGGAACGTTCCTGTGATGCCTTTGGTGAATCAACACTCTCTGACGAACTGGGGGAGCTTGCTGGGAAGCTTGCCTACGCAGAAGAGCGACTTGGTGCCAAAGATGAGCAAGTGCTCCAGCTCAAAAAGTACTATTCGCTCCTTCAGGTAAAAGATTTTCTCCTCATTAAAAAGATGAGCGCTAAGTGCGGATTCAAGCCCATCACCATCCTCTACTTCTACTCGAACGAGGGTGACTGCGAAAAGTGCTCCACCGAAGGGTACGTCCTCACCCACCTCCGTGAGACCTACCCTGAAGTGCGCGTGTACTCATTTGATTACCACCTTTCATTCCCCGTGATCGAGACCTTGAAGACCATGTACTCACTTGAAGGCGAGCTGCCGGTACTTATCTTGAACGAAAAGGTGACCTACGGATTCAAGGATGAAAATGAGATAATCCAAGCAATGCCGTTGCTTGCCGACCTCAAGAAAAAGCGTGATGCTGAAGAGAAGGCACGCGAGCTTCTCGACCAAAAGCCACCACGCGGCGCAACCACCACAAAAGAGTCTCGCTAGCTCCCCACGATCCGAGATACACAAAAACCCGCTCAGATGAGCGGGTTTTTGTGTATCCCTAAAGGGAGAGATTTTTTATGATGTGGCCTTCGCAAGTGCTAGTCCGTCGAGTTCGATATCGTCAATGCGTTCCATGATATCGATCACTTCGTCCATATAGGTCGGAATGACGGTGCCGTTATACCGATACAGTTTTTCTCGCGTCGTTCCCGAGTAGTACCGTGCCGTTGCAGGGTTGTTACCTCCCAAGTTGCGCGCAAGTGTCTCGATGCCTTCATCGATCGTTTTGAACTGGATCTTGCATGACCCCCACCCGAATGGATTGTTCCCGCACATCTGCTTCCCGCCGCTTGATTCACGGACGGCGATCGCCGGAAGGAGGCGCCAGTCGATACCGTTCTTCTCCGCCGCTTCAACCATTGTCCTGCCGTGGCCGGCCAAGGGCATACTGCGTTCGCGGAAATAGGTATCGATCTTTGCCGCACGTTCTGCGGCTTCGCGTTCTGCCGTGTCTACTACGACAGCCTTTCCGAGCGCCATGCCCGCATCTCCTCCGAAGGATTGACTCTGCAATCCCTGAAAAAGCGCCACGGGCGAGAAACTCGATAAGCTGCCAAGAAGGGGCAAAATAACGATCGACTTGGCAAATTGTAGTTTTGTTTGTTCCATAAGAGGCGGTTGAGCTCCGCCAAACTGCCCGTTCTGAGATATCTGCCGTTCCGGAAGTAAAAGAGCGATGTCTGCATGAAAGTATTCTCGAAATGAGGAGACGTCCATACCTACACCCCCTTAAAAAACAAGATCCTTGAGAATTCAAGGATGTATAAGCGTTACTGCTTATCTCTATATACTAGCATACCCGAAAGAAAAAGTCAATGATTTTTGACCCATTTTCCTCCACTGCGGGTGCAAAAAATGCTTATTTTACAATGGTTTTTTGTCAAAATTATATATGCCACTTTTTATCAAAACTGCAAGAGTATGCCTTGAAATTGGCGCTCATCCTCAATCGTGACAAATACGGCACGGTGTTAGGCCTATAGTAGCTCCTCGGCTCGAAAATGCGAACGAGTACTTTCTCATTTCGCTCGCCCTACGTCGCTCATTAAACTGAATTTTTGCCATTTTTCAAGGGTAAACAAGCCAGGGGCGCCTTTCGGCACCCCTGGCTTGTTTAAACACACACTCTACCCGCCTTGGACCCTATCGCATCCCCCGACCTTGTCGTGGAGTGTGCGTTCCGCCGCCATTCGGGCAGTTTTCCTGGCGATCCTGCATGTGCTCGAGACGTTCCTCGCGCTCAGCTGCCGTGATTACTCCCGATGAAACAAGCTTTTCAAGGCGACTCTCTGCCGCAGTTTTCATTGCTGCCTGAATCTGTGCCTGAGTCACATTGTGCTCGTTTGCCACCTGAAGAAACGTCTTTGTTTGAAGTTCCTGATTCAATGCATCAACGGAAAGTCCGACTAAGCTCGCTTTCGTCTGAAGCATCTCCTGATAACCAGCACCGCTCATACCGGCACCACGTCCACCGCGCCCTGGGGCGTCTGCATAGGCAACCGCACCAGCGGTACCGAATGCAAGAACTGCCGCAAGGACACCCAATACTTTCTTGTTCATAATAGTGATAGTGAAAGGATTAATAAATAAAACTGACCTTTCCCTACCCTTTATTACGCAGAATATTCAAAAATATTTCATTGCAAGCGTTCAGGACACCCCGTCCGCTTGCGGCGGGGATGAATGAACGCATAGTAATCGTGCGCGAGCGGTGGCTCGCTCCTTTGCAACAAAGAACCCCCGGTTCCGTGCCAACCCTGTGCCCCCTTGGCGCGGGGTTCTTTATTCCCCGGGATACCCTACTGACCCATGCCCCGACGTTGCGTATCTTCTTCATCTGAAACAACTCGGATGCCAAAGGCCTCAATCACCCCGTTTACAAGATCCCCGCCCACGATGACCTGGTCGCCCACGTGTGGCATTACTCCACGACGCGCGCGCGTCGACGAACTTATTAAAATATGCACTACTTCCCCACTCTCGATTGCCAGATCGAATGAGTCAGGGGTGGTCGCCGACACAACTCCCTGATACACATATGAAGCATCGTGCATCATTCCTCCGCGATACAGCCCGCCCCACACCGGTCCGGTTCCTTCGCGCACCGACCGGAGCGCTCGCTCATGAAAGGGCGTTAAGGGTGCTATGATCGCACCTGCGATCACTACTCCCAAAATAATACCGAATGTTCCCGCAAATGAGTGGCGATGTCCCGAAGGGAGCATCCATGCAACCAGTGCTCCCAAAACAGCGAGGGCCGTTGCGGCGCCAAGAAGGATCCATGGGAAAACGGCAATAAGCGCACCCAGGCCCCGCATTCCAAATCCCGGCAAAGCATCTGCCCCGCTCGACCGAAGCGAAAAAAGAATGATGCTCGCAACAAACAGTGCCCCGGCGACAAGGGCGAGCACCCCGGCGATCCGCAATGCAGAGCGCGCCATAAAGTATGCGCGCGGACGCATCGAAACGTTGCGTGAGGATATCTCGCGGTCAACGCGGTCTGCCATATCGCCCTGATTGTGCATATCGTGGTTCATAGATGGTATTGTAAGCGCTCACAGATGGCGCGCGCAAGCACCTTCCCCCGCGTAATACGTACACCGACTGTTGCCCTGGGGACCTGCATCACGTCCGCGATCTCCTCATACGAGAGGTCTTCGACATACCTGAGCACAAGCGGTTCGCGATATTTGGGGGCAAGCTCCCGCAAGCATACGTCGAGCACTCGTTTCATTTCTTCCCCTTCAGCATACGCGGTAGCATCCTCGCGGGCAACGAGCCATGGCGCGATGGTATCGAGATCAACCGCCCCGACCCGCTCACCGGTCGTACGGCGCAAGAACGACACGAACTCATTGTGCGCGATCCGATAGATCCATGGCGAAAATCGGCGTGCAGAATCAAACGACTGAATATTCTGGTATGCCTTAATAAAAACTTCTTGGAGCACGTCGTCGAGGTCGTTTTGGGTCACCAAAAACTTACGGCCATACCGCCTGAGCGGTGCCTCGTACCGATGCACCAAAACAGCAAGCGCGGCATGATCGCCTGCTTGTACCAACGTTGCGAGCGCTTCATCTGTTCGTGTGTCTTGCTCCACTATTCTATGGTAGCACTGTCCACCCGATAATTCATCCGCACCAACAAGCCGAAAAATAGTTACGAATTCGCATAGCTAAAGGAAATCTTGTTATACTCCCCTGTCTCATACGAACACAGCCCCTCCTCTTGCATGAGCACAAATTGAGCAATGCCTGCATCAAGCACCATTTTACTACAAATGGTGCAGTATGGCTTGTGAAGTGAGCTACTTGCACGAACGTTTCCCTCCCCATCAAGCCGTATAAAATACATAATTGACCCAGCGACCCGATCGGGACGATTCCGCAGCGCACTCATGACCGCGCGCTGTTCAGCATGCACACAACACGTCTTGTCGGTCACTTTTTTATCATACGTATCTTTGGGTACAACGCACCGGCGTTGCCCCTCATCATCCCCCGGCGGCGAGTTGAATCCGCTCCCAATAACCTGTCCGTCGCTCACAATGACCGAGCCACAGCGTGCACGCGTACAGGTTGCCTGCTTTGCAACACGTGCCGCCTCATCCATCCACGTTTTCATCTCCTGTTCTTGTTCTTTTGAAAGATAGTGCATGCATTAAATACGATCTAGATCTCCATAGAGAATGCTGGGTTGCATCGCAACGATCTCCTGTTGGATCAGCTGAATGTCTGGGATGTCATTCAGGAGGTAGATCTTCTTTCCCAAGATATACGCAAACCCTATTTCCAGAAATGAATTCCCGCCGATATAGTTTTTGGTATCTCTCTTGTCGTTATTCACCACCAAAATTGCGTCCGAATCCTGAATCAACTTGTAGTGCCTCCGGATCAAATCCTTTTCAATTTTTTTCTTTGCGCCTTCGGTTTTGTTGATCGTTTCCGTGTCTATTGCAACATAGTCCTGTGTTCCTTCGGGAAGGAACACTTTATGCCCTTTCCTTTGTAACGAGCGTGCGATCTGCTCCATAGCATCCGAAAACGCCATACTGCCACATATCGTAATTTTCATATGATACCAAGTTTCTTAAACCAGTATTCCCATGCCGGCTCAAGGACGAGCTTCTTGATCTCTTCGGGTGTGTACCACCCGATCAATGCTGCTTCTTCGGGGTCTAACACCGGTTCTCCTGAAACATCGCATTCAAAAAGATACCAGTAGTGGCTGCCTACATTCCTGCCACAGTGATTCCAGTCGAGTTCTTCTTCGAACAAAAGTGTACTCTGCGCGACCGTAAGCCCGCTTTCTTCTTTGACCTCCCGCTTCACCGCAGTGGTCTCATCCTCTCCTTCATCAACATGCCCTGCAAGACTCGCAAAGCCGAACGGAACGTTCGTACGGTCAATAAGCAAGTACCGTCCGTCTCGCTTGATCAATGCACCCACCGAATAGTGCATCGGTTTTCCGTCTTTTGTTTTTCCTTCTTTTGGTGGCATAGGTATATCCTACCATAGCAGATCGCGCTCCATGAACCGGTTCCCGACCACAGCATCAGCATAAGGTTTCGTGTGCGACCCTTTCCGAACATATATGATGACAAAAAATAAGAGGCAGGGGGTTTGATTCCTGCCTCTTTCAAAACGCAATCATGGGGCGCGCCGCACCTCCACAACATCTTGCCTCATTATATTGCCGCAATGGTTGCACACCTGCTGTCTTACCTTAATACAAAAAGGGTCAATCTGGAGAATCCCGCCAACGTCTTCCGCATAATCGATCCTCTCACTCTCTACTGCACGAGTACTCCAAGAACCACATTCCCCACACCGAAACAAATCCCGCACAGCCAAACCTGCAAAGAAAATCATGGCCAAAAGGAGGAGCGCAAGGAGACCAATCAACACATTTACTATGTCCATTTTTACCTCCGCAAAGAACACGAACCAACCAGTATATTGTTTCCGGTCTTAACCCTAGCATGGCAGGCTATTCTCATCAAGCATGAGTGTGGTCAACCTGTCAGGTTGACCACTGCTGATGGCAATCGATCGCCTGCTGGCACATTACGAACAGCGGTTTAGGGAGATTTTAGTATTACCGCACAGACAGACGTGCCATATTTACAAAAGTGTAGAAAAATTGTACAGTACGGCCAGACTTCACCTGCACCTTCACCTACCAGAGGAATGCTCCATGACTCAAGAGTCCACATTCAAGATTGCTTTCCACTTTTCACCCCAAAAAAGAGCCGAGCTTGATGCTCTCACACGGCGATGCGGCCATCAAACCGCAAAAGACCTCATGAACCACGCTCTGACCATCATTGACTGGGTTTCAAGAAAACAAGCGGACGGATATGTGGTTCGGGCAGTACACCCAACCAGTGGTCATGCCATTGAGATGAACACAAGACTTCATCCAACTCTTTCACTTGTAAAATGATCTCCTCAAAAAGCCTGGTCCGTAAGGACCAGGCTTTTAAAATTTTTATAATTCAGAGCGAACCGATTTTAAGCGATTTACGCCCCGTGACACTTCTTATATTTCCTAGCGAGTCCCCAGGCGAAAGCTTGTTTTCATCTAGGACGAGTGACGGAAATTCAAGCGATTCACGCCCCGTGACATCGCTTATACTTCTTCCCGCTTCCACATGGGCAGGGGTCGTTGCGTCCGGCTTTTTCGTGATGGTGCGGAGCAGGCTGTTGTGGTGCGCTTCCACTATCCCCCGATTCTTTTGCGGGGCCCGAAAGCTCGATCTTTTGCGCAGGGGCTGCGATTGCCATTGCCGGCGCCGCCGGCGCAAGGTTCTTCATCATCTCGGCAACCGTGCCATGGAGCGCAAGCTTCATATCTTTAAAGAGACGGAGGCCTTCTTTTTTATACTCAACGAGCGGATCGCGTTGACCGTGTGCACGAAGGCTGACTGATGAACGCATATAGTCCATCGCTTCCAAGTGCTCCATCCAAAGCATATCCATGGTCTGCAGGATCAAACGACGGAGTGCCGGGTAAAATGCGTCGCCCAACTCAGTCTTTTTTGCAGCAATGGTCCCCCGTGCCTCCTCATCACCCTCGGTGATCTCTTGAAGGATCTTTTCTACTTCCTCATCCCCGCCCACAAGGATCGCCCGGCGGCGGGTATACACGTAGTCGCGCTGGTGCGAGAGCACGGTGTCATACTCCAACACGTTCTTGCGCGCATCAAAATAGAATCCTTCGATCTTCTCCTGCGCTGACTCAAGCGCGCGCGTAATGAACCGGTTCTCGATCGGTTCATCTTCGGGAATACCGAACTTACCCATCATTGACTTGATAGCATCAGTTGCAAACACGCGCATAAGGCTGTCCTCGAGCGACACAAAGAATTGCGTCTCGCCCGGGTCTCCCTGGCGTCCGGCGCGACCGCGGAGCTGGTTGTCGATGCGACGGGCCTCGTGCCGTTCCGTACCAATAACGAGGAGCCCGCCACAACCCTTCACGTCTTCGTGTTCTTCGTCGGTTGAAGGGTTGCCGCCCAATTTAATGTCGACACCACGACCTGCCATGTTGGTTGCGATCGTCACACGCCCCTTGCGCCCCGCTTGAGCAACGATCTCTCCTTCGCGTTCATGGTTCTTGGCATTCAATACCTCGTGCGGTACCCCTTCTTTGGTGAGGTATGCCGCGAGCAACTCGTTACGCTCGATCGAGACCGTACCAATGAGTACCGGTTGGCCATGCTGATGAGCTTCTTTTACACGGCGCGCAAGCGCTTGCCACTTCCCGCGTTCAGTTTGAAAAATGAGGTCATCGCGATCAATACGCGAGATTCCCCTGTTGGTCGGGATCGGTGCCACTTCAAGTTTGTAGACGCGATAAAATTCCTCGGCCGAAGTCGACGCCGTACCGGTCATGCCGGCAAGCTTTTCATACAATCGAAAATAGTTTTGGAAGGTAATCGAAGCAAGGGTGCGTGATTCACGCTGAACGTTCACGCCTTCCTTTGCCTCAACCGCCTGATGGAGTCCTTCGGACCAGCGGCGTCCCGGCTGGAGCCGTCCGGTGAATTCGTCAACAATGATCACCTCACCCTCTTTGACGACGTATTCTTTATCACGCTCAAAGAGCGCCTTGGCACGCACGGCGGTTTCTAGGTGGTGTACGGATTTTACACCGCCCTCAGTATAGAGATTTTCGATGCCGAGGATCTGTTCCGCTTTTGTAATCCCTTCATCAGTAAGGGTGATGGCCTTGAGTTTCTCGTCTACGAGATAATCCTCTTCTTTTTTGAGCGTACGAGCGATCTGCGCGAACTTTGCATAAAGATCTTCTGATTCCGCATAAGGTGCAGAAATAATGAGCGGGGTGCGCGCCTCGTCGATCAAGATCGAGTCGATCTCGTCCACGATCGCATAGTGAAAATCGCGCTGAACGAGATCCTGCGGTCCGTACGCAATATTGTCGCGCAGATAATCAAACCCGAATTCGTTGTTCGTGCCGTACGTAATATCAGCCGCGTAGGCTTCACGACGATGTACCGGGCGAAGAAATTCGTGGATCACCTTAAAACCACCGACTTCGTCACGCGCAGGATCAAGCTCTCGATGTGCCGGATCATAAATAAATGACGCGTCGTGGTTGATGACGCCAACGGAAAGCCCTAAGAATGAGTAGATCTGCCCCATCCACACGGCATCACGACGCGAAAGATAGTCGTTCACCGTAACCACATGAACACCCCTTTCGGTAAGTGCATTTGCATAGACCGGGAGTGTTGCCACGAGCGTTTTCCCTTCTCCGGTCATCATCTCGGCGATCGCACCGCGGTGCAACATAATGCCTCCCATGAGCTGCACATCGTAGTGTCGTTGCCCCAGTGTACGGCGTGACGCCTCGCGCACCAGCGCAAATGCCTCTGGCAAAATATCATCAAGGGTTGCGCCATCGGCAAGACGTTTCTTTAGGTCTTTCGTACACGCCGCGAGTTCAGCATCGGAACGGGAGCGCATCGCGTCTTCAAACCCATTGATCAATACGACAATAGGTGCCAATTCCTTTGCGCGACGAGAGCGCTCGTCACCAAAGATTTTTTCGAGTAGTTTCATAGTATTGTCAGGGCGGCTTTTATAATAGAGCTTATTTCCCAAAGCCGAATGCCCTATTTTACCATACACGCAAAATCCCGCCACAGGGACGGGATTTTGCGCAACATGCTTAGTTGAGACTATTTGCGCTTTGCAGTCTTGCGCTTTGCAGTTTTCTTAGCGGCCTTCTTTACTGCCTTCTTTGCAGTTTTCTTGACGGCCTTCTTTGCCTTTTTCTTTGCAGCCATAATTGGATGGTCGAAGGATTTCTCCTTCGGACGAAAAAATTCTTTTTAAAAAAATCGACCTTTACTTCTGCTGTGTATGCAGCAGTTCCGTAAACAATTTCGAAAAAAATTTTTGTGAACGCGAAGAACACAAAAACTTTTCTCTCTTTATTATCATCTCATCTGAAAACAATGACAATAGCGTTTGAGAAAAAAGTTGTGGATAACTTTTTTAAAATAAAATTATTAAAATAAAAATAATTGTATAAAATTATTTTGCATTTACATTTTTGCTTTTTGCGATTTACTATTTGATCTTTAAATGATCTCAACTTCTCGTTCAAGCAGTATGGTTGTACGCGCATACACATCGTCAATGATCTTTTGCGAGAGACTGATAACATCGTGCGATGAAGCGTTTCCATGATTGACGATCACGAGCGCGTGCTGCTCATATACGCCTGCATCGCCGCTCCGCTTCCCTTTCCAACCGCACGCATCGATCAACTGCGCTGCGGATATCTTTATGCCATTTTGGATTTCGCGTCCTACGATCTGCGGGAATTGTGCCACGAGGTTTTGATAGGTCGTTTGACTCACGGTCGGATTTTTAAAGAATGAACCGGTATTACAGAGCACGTTTGGGTCAGGGAGCTTTTGTTCACGTATCGCACATACTGCGGTGCGGATCTCGCGAGAAGTGATCGATGCGTGGTCAGATCCTTTAAAGTGCTCTTCCAAATCACGATAGGAAAGGTTCTGCTGTGATGTGCGGGAAAGACCCCATGACACGCGCGTGACCACAAACCTCCCCCTCCCCTCGTTCTTGAAGATACTGGTACGGTATCCGAATCCACACCGCGTTGGATCCATTTCCACAAATCGATGCTCGTGTGTGTCATACGCGCGCACTGAAACAATTCGATCTTTTGCCTCCGCGCCATACGCACCGATATTTTGCACCGGTGCTGCCCCTACTGTTCCCGGAATACACGAAAGATTCTCCAATCCCCAGAGCGATCGCAAAACCGTCTCGTGCACGAGATCGTCCCACCGTACGCCCGCACCTGCCTCTACCACAACCACACCATCTTCACGCTCCTCAAACGAAACGCCGCTGATCTTCATCTCAAGCACCACACCCAAAAATCCCTCATCAGAAATAACCACATTCGATCCGTCACCTAATACAAAAATGGGGAGATCGTTATCCTCCGCGAAGCGCACTGCTTCAACAACGTCCTCCTCGCTTGATACTGAAAAAAAATACCGAGCAGAGCCGCCGGTTCTCATGGTCGTCTTAGGTGCGAGGGGTACGAATTCCTGAGCCATAATTCTGCAAAGATATGGCCGGCGGGGGCGAACTCCATAACAAATGTCTTTTGTGAGTGCAACCGCCGGCCGTATCTGCGCACAATGAGTCCCTCTATTGTATATGAAAAAGAGTAATTAGGCACTAGGGAGTGAGTAGCCCTCAGAACGGGTTCGGGGCCTGTCTCTTTATAGTTACTAAGTGACATTTCCTCGTGTAGGGGTAATGCAGACACGCAAATCCCGCCGTTTTACGGGCGGGACTTACGCAGACATTCGTTTGTTATGAAGTACCTAAAGTTTTACCTCCAAGCACTCACCCAAGTAGTATAGCAGATTTGAACAAAAAAGTCAAATCTGCCCCCTCGTTCTCATTATTACGGGTTTCTTCCCGCCTTGATCTCACCGATATAGTACTCCCCCTGCGCTTTGTACTCCGGGTTGAGCTCGATCGCATGCTCAAGAGCCTTGATGGCTTTTGCTCGTTCTCCTGCAAGTGCGTAGAACGAGGCGAGCTGTGTTTCTAGCTCAAAATTATTCGGCTCAGTGAGTGCCCGCTCTTCAAGCGCCTTGATCGCGGGTGCATAGCGCTCCTTGGTGGCATAGGCGTTCAAGACTTGTTTGTCGGTCTTTCCCATACTACCGAGCGGTAGCAGTACCTGCTCCGCAAGCGTATCGTCCCCTGCGTAAATCGCGCCGATGGCATAACTTATCCGCGCGCTCTCATTCTTTGTCTCGAGCTCATGGGCTTTCTTGAGTTGCTCAAGAGCGCGCACAGTATCGCCCCGTACGAGGTAGAAATACCCAAGATCCATCAGGAACATCTGTTTCTTCGGTGAAAGCTCGATCGCACGAAGGTAGTACGATTCAGCCGACGCCACACCAGGCACCTGAACCGCGCTCTCTATTTTTGCCAAAAAACTTCCTGCCATGTATTGATACCGAGCATCCAGAGAGAGCGCTTCTGCTTGAGCGGCCATCTCCGTCGCGGCAAACACCGCAAATTCTTTCTTCAAATTCTCATCAACATATTCTGAGGAGATCACTTGCGATGCGCGGATCGCCAAATGCTCACGCACCTCTGCGGTACCGAGCGATTGGTAATCGATTGCTGTCTTAAAATGCATCATTCCTTCACGCTGTGCCGCACTGACCACAAGACTCGCCGCATCACCAACGGTCTTCACCGATCCCGAAGCAAGTATCTCCTTTGTTTCAGTAAGGCGATCCCCCGTCAAGAACTGCGCCAAGAATTCATCGAGTTTTTCCGGCGACGTGATCTGTCCATTCCCCAGCGCTTGCTCTATCTGCGTGAACAAGTCCGTGCTTGGAGCTGGTGTCTTCAGCGCCTCGATCAATTCTTTATTCTGTGCGATCGGCGCATAGTTCACCGTGTAGAGCACCGCAATCGTGAGTGCTCCCGCAACAACTATCTGCACAAAATCCGCTCCCCCATCGTCACGCACCGCTTTTCCGATCGCGCGCTCTGCCCGTTCAAGCATACCAACCTCGCGATGCCCCACCGCAAGAACGTGGACGAAACCGAGGATCGAGAAGAAGAGCACATAGCTCATCAGGTTGTCGAATACAAAAATATTGTGAATGAAGTACGCCGCAAGCAGTCCGGTGAAGAGCGCCTTCTCTTCATACGATAATTCGATCGGACGGAACCAGAGGTAGTACCCCAGTGACCCAAAAAGCGCGAGGTATGCCAAAAGCCCCAGTATGCCTCCCGCAACAAGCCAATCGAGAAACACATTATGCGCACGATCGAACCACGCCTCCTGTGCATACATTCCCGGATCATAGTATTCATTAAATACGTAGTTGAAACTCTCTTGACCCCATCCGAAGATCGGGCGCTCAAGGAACCCTTGAAATGCCATTGACCACACCGGCAATCGTGCATCAACGAACGACTGGATGATCGCTGTTGGCGCGAATCGGGAGAGTACCGGACTTTCTTTCACGAACGAAGATGTCTGGAACATCACGAGAGACCCTGCCGAAATGATCGCGAATACGATCACCCCCAATGCATAGGGGCGGAACTTTGCGCGGTGCTTCCCTCCAAACGAAAGAATAAGGAGCGTGAGCATGGTACCGCCCAAAAGCCCCAAGATCGTGCCGCGCGTACCGCTGTGGTAGAGCACAAAAAGGTTGAGTATCGCCGTGCCCGCGTACGCGACCTGTGCAAATCGCATCCAATCCCCCCGATGTACTCGCATCAAGAGAAATACCGCAAAAAATACATTGATGAGCGCATAGACTGCCAGGTACGCCGAGTTGCCGAATGTTGCCTCAACGCGCGTTGCACTCTGAAATGACTCCAACGCACCTGCATACTGGAGCACGCCATACCCCGCGATATACACGCTCGCCGCAAGCGAGACCTGCATCAACCGCTCCCAAAGCTTCGTAGTAGAGAGCACTGCAACCGACACGACAAAATACGCAAGGAGGTGGATCAACGTTACCAATCCCTCCATGCGCTCGTAATTACTCCAGATACTTTTTTCCGGATTTTGACTAAAGATATCCGCAATTGCCATCACGCCTACGAGTGCCACGATCGCATACAAAATGTACGAGGGTTTGGGGCGATACGCCGGATCACGGTATGCAAGCAATGCCCACATGCCGACCAAGATCTCAACGACGATCCTAAAGAAGAACCCTTTGCCGGTGATAAACGGGAAAAAGAAATTGTCCGCCACGACAATCGGCGTTACGGCGACGACCAAAAAAATACCTCCTATCGTAAGCTTGCGAAGTAATGAATTCATATGGCCACTAAAGCTGTGCAAAGATCGAACGGCGCGGCCAGAGAAGCGCATCTTGCGGAATGATCACATCTTCAGGGAGGTCTTGAGCTGCCACACGTCCCACAAGATCGCCGAGAAGTCCTGGGCGAATACCATGTCCCGGACCTTTGATTGTCAGCATGTCGCGCGTGATCACGGTGCCTGCAGGAATCGCAGTTACCGTTGCAACACTCTTCGCAAGCTTGTCACGAAGCGGCTTCAGTTCGTCATACATAATGCGCTCGGGCACACCATTGATCTTCTCGATCTGGCGGATCGCATCCACGATCTCTTTGAACTGGTGTGGCTCGAGTGAACCTGCGTGATCCGACCCTTTCATCGTCTTGTCGAGCGTCAAGTGTCGCTCGATGATGTGTGCGCCCTGTGCAACAGCGGCGAGTGTCGGCAACATACCTGTTTCGTGTCCTGAATATCCGTAAGGCAAAGGACTAAACCGATCCTTGAGCACATTCATAAATTTAAGGTTGATTTTATCTTCCGGAGACGGGTAGAGCGAAAGGCAGTGGAAAACGATCACGCGAGGATTGTGCGCCAACACCGCGTTGACTGCGTCATCGATCTCCTCAAGCGTGTTCATTCCCGTCGAGAGAAGCATCGGCTTCCCTTTCTTGGCAACATGTTCCAAAAGCGGAATGTTGATCGTATCCGCAGAAGGGATCTTGTACGCATCAATGCCGAAGCTTTCCATGAAGTCGGCACTCTTCGGGTCCCACACGCTCGCAAAAAAGAGAACTCCTTTTTCTTCGGCATATTTCTTGAGTTCGGTGTACTCGCGCTCTGAGAACTCAAGCTTATTGCGATGCTCGCCATATGTCGGCGCAAATGCGTGTGGTGAGGTATACGGCTTCTCCAGACCCTCGCGCGTCAAGATCTCTTCCGTGGTGCGCTTTTGAAATTTAACCGCGTCTGCGCCCGCATCCACAGCGGCATCAATGAGCTTCTTGGCGATCTCAATATCACCGTTGTGGTTGATTCCCACCTCAGCAATCGTAAATACCGGTTCTCCTTCTCCCACATAGCGACGGCCGATCTTGACCTTCGTCGGCAAACCATCGAGCAAATTCTTGAGTTTATCTTTAATGGACATAGTGTTGTTTATAAGGTCTCCCCATCATAGAACAGCGGGTGGTGGATGGCAAGCACTACCATCATGTTGATCGCACTCAGAGACTTGATTTTTCCTGTAAATATGCTATAATTCTCTTTAGGTAATCAGCATAGGAGGACAGCAAATGTTCGACTTACAATCGCTCCTACAAAGTTGGGATGCTGCGCGACGGGAAAAGGTCAGGGAAGGATTCTTCTCGGAAGCCCGCAGAAATCTGTATACGTCAGTCGTTATGGTCCTAACCACCACGTTTCTGGTTATTGCGATCCTTGTGGTCGTCAAACCTCTTGATTCATTTAACTGGGGCCGCCTCTGGATTATCGTCCCCGGGACACTATTAATTACGTGGACGGGTGAACAGATACGGTGGGTCAGAAATCAGCTTATCCCAAACGATTTCTACGACCGTATACTTTGGATTCCCGATAAAATCTTTGGTGCACTGGAGATGGAGGTCTTGCGTATAAAACTTACGCAGGCCATCGCAGAGACTGCCATTCCTCCAATTCACCATCCCCAAACACAATTTGTTTGGAACAAAAAAAGAGAGTTGTCGCGGTATGCTCCTAGGCAAAGGAACAATGTCGTAATCACGGATTGGATGAGGGGGCCGGAGTTCTTTTTTGGAGCAGGACACCGTGCGCTCATACTCGGCGACAAGGGCGAGATTTACTGGGCATATGAAAAAGAAGGTTCCTTCAAGCCGCTAGATTCTTGAGCGCAATCATCGTTACTCCGACCTAAGGGTCGGAGTAATTTTTTTGTTAACATTGCAGCAATAGACGTTACACTCTACTGTTTTGGGCATGAACTCATATGACCCGCACTACATGGCGCTCAAGGAGACAAAATTGCAAGAAATCATCAACAAAACCAAGACCGTTACTA
>Ga0208375_1001353_pt1 | contig 27937 bp, 22 predicted proteins | sample RifOxyD1_FD_184038 | JGI IMG/M metagenome (GOLD analysis project Ga0208375, IMG submission 184038) | Soil microbial communities from Rifle, Colorado - Rifle Oxygen_injection D1 (SPAdes) | ecosystem: Environmental > Terrestrial > Deep subsurface > Rock core/Sediment | place: Rifle, Colorado...
GAGATTCGTATATCAGTTATCTGAAACAAAGTATAAAAAACGGCGGATATTCTGCACCGTTGAAAAGAGCATATCAGGTTTTGGCGCTTAAGGTTAGTAGAAAACTTGGTGAGCCGTTGCCTGGCGCAGGACCTTTACACGGCTCTATTACTGTTACATACAGATGTAATCTAAAATGCGGAATGTGTTATTTATGGAAAGGTCCAAGTCAATATGGATTGAAAGGTATTGGCGAGGAGCTAAACAACGCAGAGATGAAAAAAGTTATTGATGATTTCGCAGCCATAGGCACAGCCGGAATAGGTTTCACTGGTGGTGAACCTATGTTGCGAACAGATATGCTTGATTTGATAACTTACACAAAGAAAAAAGGTATGATAACTCATATGTCGTGCAACGGCTTCTTAACTGCTAACAGAGATCTTTCAAAAAAAGTTATAGAAAGCGGTCTTGATGCAATCGGATTTTCTTTAGACGGTGTAAGTGCAGAAACTCACGACAAAGTCAGAGGGAGAGATGGAAGTTATGATCGTGTTTTGAAATCAATAGATAATTTTGTAGAACTGCGTAAAGAGCTCAAAAAAGATATAAAAATAATCGTAGTTTGCGTTGTAAGCAATTATAACGTAGATGAATTAGTAGATTTAATAAAACTTCTAAAAGATAAGCAAGTTGACCACATAAGTTTTATGCCGTTCCACGATATCGGTTTACTTGGATTCAAGCCAGAAAATTCTATGGACTTTAGAATTAAAGAACGAAATTTAGAAAAATTAAATGAGGCTATGGACAAAATAATAGAACTAAAAAAGACTGACAAAGTTATTGAAAACTCTATGGCTTATTTGAAGTTATTCAAGGATTGTTTTGCAAATAAGAAATGGCCAACACCTTGTTACGCTGGCTACGGTACACTTGCAATCGGCGCGTGGGGACACATTTATCCTTGCTTCCCGAGAATGGAAGCTGAAGTCGGCAAAGGTCCAAATGTTAGAAACATTTCCATAAAAGAATTTTGGACATCGCAACAAGCTAAAAAAATGCGGGGAGAAATAAAAGAATGCAGAGAATGCTATTGGAATAACCAAGCTGAAATTAATTTATTACTTCATGGCGCACCAAAAGAAGTCAAAGATAAAGAAGCGGTATTAGCTAAAACCTAATTTCTTTTTGGGTTTTTAGACTCTTAAGAACTGCGAATCCAAATCTAGCAGAGCGGACGGCTTGATCTAAATCCGCGAAATCTGTTTTTTCTCCGTTAAGCGCTTTGCTAACAGCTTCAATTTGCTTCTTATAACCTCTATCATCATTAAATGTTAACCTTGATACATTGTTATCTTTAGAAATTTCTAAATCTTTGAATTCATTTACAATTATTTTTTGCGAAGGCATTATTATCTCGGCGCATTCCCTGTAGTTCACATCACTGTATGCGGTTGCAAACGTCAAATTAAATACAGAACCATCGCTAAGTTTTGTTTCTGCTACAAAATTATTTTCAGTTCCTGTTGCCTTAACAGATGTTACAGTGGTATTAAGCAACCAGCAGACTAAATCTATATAGTGGCAAGCTATCCTTATTGCGCCACTTATGCGCTTCTGTTCTCCTGGCTGCAAAACTTCGTTAAAAAACCAATTAATCTTTATTGGGCTAGTATTATTTTGGAATTCGGATTTCAAAAACTGCGCGAGTTCAGAGTGTCGTCTGTTCAAACCTAATGCAAAAAATACGCCGTTCTTTTTTACAGCTCTCATAATTTGTTCGCACTCTTTTTCGCTGACTGCGAGCGGTTTTTCCAAAAATATAGCTTTCTTAGATTCAGCGGCAAGTATCGTGTGCTGTGCGTGTTGGAAATCTCCAGACGTAATATACACTAAATCTATTTTATCATCCGCTAACGCTGCTTCTAAATCTGTGCTGCATTTGTTAGCTCCAAATCTAACTGCTAGCTCTTTTGCTCTAATACCAGATTTACTTACTAAAGTGTATATGTTAAAGAGGTTTGCACTAATTATGGCTGGCAGATGAGTTTTTTGCGCAAATTCTCCCAGACCAATAACAACTAAATTAGGTTTGGACTTACTATCAGACCTAAATATTATTTCTTTGTTCATTTGTGGCGCTTCTGAATATTTCAAAACTGCACTGCATTTTTCTTTTTCAACAATACTTTTGAAAGCATCGTTATAATTTGTAAAATCATACGTTGCTTTCATATTTGAAATATCTAATTTCTTCAACAAACTTGCAAACTCTTGCATATTTTTTCTAATTTCAGCGCCCTTGCCCGCCGATCTAGGCACCACAATATTAGATTCGTTAATCAAAGCCGAGGTGTAGTCTATATTTATGGGTATATTTCCGACTAAAGCTATGTCTCCTCTGGTCTTGCAAACAGAAAGGGCTAATTTCAGTGGCTCTGAAGTTTCGGATGCTGCAGTCACTATTACTTTATTCGCTCCGCCTAGCCGCGCCAGTGTTCTAACAAATTCAGTTTGGTTAGCAGTAGAAACCATATTTCCTTTTGATAAAGAAACGCGTGCTGATTGCAAATCAAATCCATAAACGTAGCAGCCTTTCGCAATTAATATTCTAGATACAAAATGACCAAGCAAACCAAGTCCAATTACAGCCACTCTTTGATTCTTTTTTACGTTAGCTGACTTCACGGAATGCAATGCGATTGCTCCAATAAATGTAAATGCTGCAGATTCTATATCTACACCTGCTGGAAGTTTAACGAAATTATTTTTTGGTACACGAATTATCTCTGCGTGGCTTGCAATTCCATAACCTCCGCATGCAACAATATCGCCAATCTTGACGTTTACTACGTCTTTTGCTTTTTCTAAAACAATTCCAACAGAACTATAACCTATTGTTGTAAGTTTATTTTTCCTATAGGTATATTCTTTCAACGCTTCTTGAAATCCATATTTTGAGAATTCTAAAACCTTTTTTATAACCGCTTTTGGAGAACGAAATGTTTTATTTGTGCTTTTTACTAACTTTGTTTCCGTACCAGTACTTACTGCAGAATACAAATTTTGTACTAATATTTCACCTTCTGAAATCTCTGGTGCCGGGATTTCATCTATAACTAATTTTGAGCCTCGCTTGAAAAGCTGCTTCATCTCTATTTGGCTATAAACAAATCTTTTATAGCTTAGTCTATTGCAAACAAATCATGCAAAACAAGCTTCTGTCAAGCCTAATTAGTAAAAATATTTCTTGGCTGCAAACAATGAAACAGCCAACAGGGTATTCCGGTCCAGTACCGCATTACTGGGAAGACTGCTTCAATTACATAGGTCCTGGACGAGACTGGAGATACGAAGGCGTTATAATTTCATATTTAACTTTATACGAAAAAACTGGTGATGAAAAATTCCTTGATTTGGCTAAAGAAGCTGGTAATCATTTGACAAAACACCAATTAAAAATTGGCTGTTTTTATAATTCTGGTTTTGACGGAAATCCTTCTATCGCGAGAGGCTCTATGCCCCACGACACCGCAGCGAGCATCGGTTTAGTTAAGCTTGCATTGAAATTAAAGGAATTAGGGCAAAATTGGAAACCTTATTTTGAGGCTGCAAAAACAAATCTAGATGTATTTCATATAGGTTTACTTTACGATAAAACTGCAAACTCTTTTTTACAAAACACCTATGATAAACAAAAGTATCACGTTCCGAACAAGTTAGCAACTCTTGCCGAATTATGTTTACTCGTATACGAAATTACTGGTGATGAAAAATACGCAAATATAGCAAAACGCAACGCAGAGTTAATAATTGAAAACCAGGACAACGCCGAATTTTTTGGCGGAATATATCAAGTTGATAAAAATCATAACAAATTAATTAGTCTTTACATAGCGAGATGTATTTCTGGTTTAATAAAAGTATATGAATTTACAAAAAATCCGAAATATTTAGAATCTGCAATAAACGCTGCAGATTTCTTGAAAACTCTTGAGCATAAATCTGGTGGTTTTTATTTCGGGTATCAAAAATACAATACTGAATGGAAACTCTACAAATATCCTATGTGGATTGCCGGCTCGGGCGATATAGTAAGAGCGTTCTTATTACTAAAACCTTACAAAAAGTATAACGTTAATAAAAATATAGAGTGGATTACGAATCAAATGCATAAATCTGGCGGCATACCAACAAGTTATGGTTTAAATTTCAAAGATAAAATCATTGGTGAAGATTATACTGGTTTACCAAGTTGCAGAGATTTAATTCCCGCGGTTGGCTGGAACGATAAAGCACTAAGAGTACTATGCGCGCTCTACAAAAAGGGTGATATTAAATTCTTGCGGACGGAATCGGAAACTAAGACTTGTTCCGATGGGGTATATTATGAAAACGAAAATATGATAAGAATTTCAGGTGATTATCCGTATGAATTTAACAAGAAATCTGTATTTTCATCAAACGAAAAACTTCAACGCGGGGTCTTGGGTTTGAAAAGTTTGGCTTTGACGTCTTCGACCTTCGCGAGAACGAAATTAATTTCTCCTTTCCCTATAAACTTAAACAAAAATAGCAAACCCAAGTAAATTCCTATTACTATTAAAGATAAACCAATTCTAACAAATAGGTTTTCATAAGAACTTAAGAAATAACTTAATAGTAAAATTCCGTTTAATATTACTAATGAAAATATTAGTTTGCGCAGGCGTAAACCTATTGCTTTTTTCACAATATAAGAGTACGATGTTGCCAAAATTAATGTATTAATTACAAGCGCGTATGCGGCGCCGTTAAGTCCAAAGTTACTTATCAGTATAAAATTCGTAACTGTGGCTATACCAACCGACAAAGCTGTTGCGTAAATGCCTTCTTTAATTTTGTTTGTACCTAGAACAAAACTTTGCATAATTATAAACATAGAAAAATAAAATGCCCCGAACAACATTATAGCTAATGGTTCAACTGCGGCTAAATAATCGCTGCCGAATGCTAAAGCAATACCCTCCCTGCGGAAAAACATTGCAGGAATTATTGCTATTCCGACGAGCATATTATAGTAAAGCAACACCTTTTCCATATAATGTCTAGCTTCTTTGTATTCGCCTTTCGTATAAGATTCAACTACATACGGGAATACTGCATTTTTCATTGAGCCTGGAAGAAATAAACCAAGGAAAGTTACAATAGTAATTGCAGGCACATATAATCCAACTATTTCCTTAGTACTTATAACTCCTAAAATAAATTTATCTATACTAGTAAATACAGTGATAAATGCGGACATTAAAGTTATGCCTAAACCAAGTTTGAAAATTCGTTTTGCTTCTGGCCAGAAATCTTTGTTGAAATATTTTCTGTACCTAACATATACAGCTATAGCTATTATTCCAGGGGCAATAATAGCCGCGGCGATTGCGCCCATTATGCGCCAGCCTAGTGCCAACAGGAAGAACAAACCTATACCAAGCATTATTGCCTGCTTAGAACTTTCTATTGTTGCGTACGACACAAATTTCTTCATTCCGCGCTCTATGCCGAGAGCGGTGTGGAAAATTACAGTTCCGAAAATTATCAAAGATGCAAATTGTATATATTTTGTTAATCCCGTATCGTTGTAAAACGTAGTTGCAACGAATCCGGCAATAAAAAAGTGCACGATGGTTGCTAATACCGCGGCCGTTGTACCTAAAAATAGAGATGCTGTAATTGGTTTTGATATGTCTATCTTTTTTGCCACATATTCTGAAATCAATTGTGTAGATACAGTTTGCACGGATAATAATGCCACTATAGAAAACCACGAAACAAGCAAAAGCGATAAGGTAAATGCACCCATTTCTTCTGGACCTAAAATTCTTGCTAAAACTAACGTATAAGAAACCGAAAGTAGTTTTGCGATAAGTACACCGATGCTAAGATACATGCCGCTTTCAATTATTCGTTTAAGCATCCATTCAGGGTTAAAGAAAGTTATTTAACTATACGGGTCTGCATTGATGAAAGGTTTTCCTTCTCGTGTTTTCACTTTCATACTTGGTTTCATATCGTAATGCCTTCGTAAATCACGTTTAGTATGTATGTTATACAGTCTCTTAGCGGCCCAAGGTAAATCTTCTGGATGAGTTATGCTACTTCTCAAAAACTTGGCTATATTACTTGGCGCCATTATTTTACTTCTCATAACCTCGTCCATCATTTTAATGGCTTCTTCGTAAGCTTGTTTTCTTTGCTCCCTTGTAAATTCAGGAGTTTCAAATTGCGGTTCCGTATGGTCATGTTTAAAATTAGAATAATTGACTACGTCTTCAAATTCCCAAAGAAGTTTTCCGTGTTTCATTACGTAATCCCATAATGGCGTTCCAGGGGTTGGCGCTGCGTGATTCCAGCCCGTTGCATCAAATCCTGCTTCTTTTGCGAATTTTATTGTATGGCGCGCATCTTCAAGCGTTTCTTCTTCAACACCAATCATAAAATGTCCGCCGACAAAAGGTATACCCGCTTCGTGCGCCATTCTAACTGCTTTTTTAATTAAATTTTCTGTTGCGCCTTTGCGAATGGTTTTTAGCATCTTATCTGTACCTTGCTCAACACCAAACCATAAACTTACGCAACCAGCTTTCGCTAATTTTTGATAGAGTTCTTCGTGCGCACTAGTAACGTGTAATCCATTTGTCAAAACAAATTTTATATTGAGTTTTCGTTTTATTAATTCGTCGCAAATTCCAATTAATCTTTGCTTATCAACTGCCGCATTTTCATCGCTGAATGTAATTGTTTTATTAATTCGTCTCGCCGTTTCGGGGTATTTATTTAGTAAAAAGTCTATCTCATCTACAACATTCTTCGGACTTCTACCCCTGAACGTTGCGCCAGTTACAGGCCGTGAACAAAACGTACAGGCGTGCGGACAACCTCTGCTACCAAGTAAAATAAACGCACCGTGGTACGAATCTAAATCAATTATATCTCTGTCTGGCCAAGGAATATTATCTAAATTCATTATTGGTGGAGTTTGTTCAGTCTTAATTATTTTACCAGATTTATCTCGGTAGCACACACCCGTAATTCCGGACAAATTATTATTACCTTCTTTTTGCAGACTCTCCATTATTTTACAAATAGTTTCGTCTGCTTCTCCATAAACAACTACATCAATATATGGAACTTTTTCTAAAATTCTTTCTTTGAAAATTGTGGCATGCGAACCGCCAACAAGAACAGTTTTCGTATGAGGTCGCGCCATCTTTGCTATCTCTAAAGCTTCGGTAAAAGTTGGCGTAGCGCCTGTTATCAAAACTGCGTCTGGTTTCTCCTCTAATTTCTTTTCCAAATAGTCCCAAGTACGAATTGGTGAAGTTACATTAATATCGAATCGTAATAAATCTACTAAAGCTATGTCTGAATAACCGCCTTTCTTTAGCACCGCCGCTAATAAACACAAACCAAGTGGTGGCTGCGTTGAACCATAAGGTTGTATCAGTAATATTTTCATATTCTTAGACATAAGCTACTAAACTTAGCAAAAGGATTAGTGATATAAAATTATCCTTAAGCTTTTATTACTATTCTTTAGTGCTAATGTATGCAAATACTATATTTAACGCATCATTTTACTCCAGATATAATTGCTGGTGCATTGCGCGCTTACAGAAATTCAAATATGTTGGCTGAATTTGGTCATAACTTAAACATTATAACGAGCGCATCAGGAAACTCTCTTGTTGACGAAAAATTGTTTCCATTGCATAGCAATTGTAATGTTCAAAGAGTTTCGGGATTTCACATACCATACTTTCCCGATGGCTACGGCTATGTTAAAAATTTTGTAAACGCTGGAAAAGTTTTAGCTGAAAACAGCGATGTAATTTTCGCTACATCTCCAACTATATCTACAGGTATAGCTGGGTACAAAATAAGTCAAAAAACTAGTAAACCATTTGTTATTGAGATGCGAGATCCTTGGCTACGCAGCACCGGAGTAAAAAAACTACAAAGAGGAGGCGCACACATAAACGTAAACAGCGTTCAAGGAAGATTATTTTTTAGTATCCAGAAGAAACTACTCGCGGGCGCTAAAAAAATTGTTGTGACAAATGCTGAAATCATCAGGGAAATTAGAATATTGCATCCAGAATTAAATGAAAATACGTTTGAAGTTGTGTATAATTCTGTTGGGGATATTAAGAAAAGCAAAGGTGTAAAATTCTCAAGACCAACTATATTCTGCTCTGGTGTTTTGTATAAAGAAAGGGGAATAGACGTTTTAATAAAATCTATGCAGTACAACGCAGATGTACAATTACTTCTGGCCGGATTCGCTCCAGATGAAGATATGCGATATTATGAAAAACTTATCTACGATTTAAACCTAATAGATAGAGTGCAGTTCTTGGGTGTAATTCCTCCGGAAGATGTTATCAAATACCAATTAGGCGCAGATATATTATTTGCCGGCCAAACAGATCCAAAACTTAACTATAATTTACCCGCGAGAGTTTTTGAATATATGGCGGTTGGCAAACCTGTTTTAGCTTTAGCTATTAGAAATAGCGGTTTGGATAACTTAATTACACTACACAAATGTGGCGAGGTAACTTATTCTAACGACCCTGTTGATTTAGCGCGGTCTATCGGAAACCTAAGCAACAAGACTACGGCGTTGGCTCTCGGCAGGGCTGGTAAACGAGCGGTCAAAACAACATTTAATTTAAGAACACAAACTAAGAAGTTGGAACACGCGCTATTTAATTGAAAATTTTATCTCTGTTAAAACACGCATCGTTGAATTCGCAGTATTTGCAAAGCCAAGTAATTTCTCTTCTCGGAGGATTTTTCATTTTCAAAGACTGCACCAACATTGCAGCCCTACCTTCCATAAATGGCGTAATATCTCTTTGCTGAACCTCATACGCTTTTACTTTACTCAAATTCATATAAACTATTTTTATATTCTCTATTTCTTTCTGCAAATTTTCGTCCAAAAGAGAATAATAACCCTGCACTTGCAACGTATGATGCGACTGCGGCGTATCTGGAATATTCGTTGTAGTTTTGAATTCATAAAGTATATTATTATACATGGCGTCGATAAAGCCTATAATATCAAAATTATTGAATTTCTTTGTCACAAATATTTCTTTCTCTGTCTTTGGTGCTAAAGTTTGTGTCACGAATTCGTGCAGTGCGTGTCCCCTGGAAAATATCCATAATTTCTCTAAGTCCAATATCTCTTCTTCTGTCAGTTTATAGTAAGACTGCCTCAAACAATTACTTGTTAACGTTCCGACTCCAAATCTCGGCCGATCGTGCTCTTTTTTCTCTTTTGAATTTCTGTTTAGCAAAGAGTGTAAAACTGGTTTTGTCATAAATTCAATGCAGTTCGGACAGGTGCGCGTCTCCTCTACGCTGTGGTGCACTCCTGTTGGACATTTTATCTTCATAGTATATCCTATTCGTTCGGCGAGTTCGCGTTTTATTATTTTAACCAATCGCTGAGTGCGATTTGTTTTGTAGTATCTTTTCCGAAAACCGATTCTATTCTCTCTTTAAGTAATTTCATAGACTGCCGCATATAAGGGGAAACACCATCTATTTCTGAAAGTTTCATAGTTGCAGCTAGGTATTTCTTAACAGAGCCTTCTGCAATAGTAAATAATAATTTTCCCTTGCAAGAGGTGCATGTACCCGACAGAGGCGGGCGTCTATATTTTGCATTACATTTAGCGCATCTAACTTGCTGCATTGTAAACTTTCTCAAATTACCTTTGATATCTCTTATGAAATGTCTATCAATAACTAATGACGCAACACCATCTAAGTCTGAAGCTCTAATTTTAGATGCTAACTCCAGTTGTCCTTCAAGTTTCTCTACCATCGTCGGAATAGATTTGTAAGCCGAAACTCTTACACCCATATTAAGATCTGATGCCTGGTGTGTAAATTTCATTCCTTCATACTGCGTTTCTTTTCCAAGCACATCTTTTACAAGTTTTATTTTTACCTCCCACGGATATTTACACTCCGAGGCTGCTGTGTATAATTCAAGTGGATATTTATCAACAATATCCATTCCATGAACTTCTGTATCAACTTCTTCTGGAACTAAAATAGTTGTCAAAACAAGCGGCGCATCCATAGAACGTCCGCCTCTCCTATCGGGCAAATAGCGTCTTGAGAAATTCAAAAACGCGTCTAATCCTAATATTACGCAAGTTTCATCTCCGTCAAAATTTCTGCGCTGCGCTGCGTGCCAATAAGGATGCGCAAAACACCCAAGTGTTTTAGAGAAACCTATAATTCTGCCGACAATTCCTGCAGAGGTATGAGGAGCTAAACCAACTATTATGTGTCCTATCAGATCGTCTTTTGTTTTTGCATTGTAATAGCGCGGTAAGTTGTAGAGTTTTTCTAATTCATCATCAATAAAATTACATATGCGAATGAAAGCGTCGTCTGCTGTCTCGTCTGGAGTTTCTGGACAACTTGGCAAAATAACATCTTGTGGCAGAATTTCTATAAGCTGTTCATCGGTTTCAAGTTTAGCGCCGTTGATATCTAAGCTATAGCCTAATTCTCTTAACGTTTCAACAGATGTTCCAATTTCCTTGGGTTTAAAGTGGGTCAAACCCATTTCAGTCATATCGTACCTTATTGTGCCATCTTTATTTACCGCTAAATTATAAGACGCGCGTAAAATTCCTTTTGCTAGCGGTTCTACAACTTTATCTTTGTTTGTACTTCCACGAATCCCCTTAACAAGATGTGGCGAATATATTCCAATAGATTTTATGGCTGCTTCGTAATATCTATTGATATCCAGTCTCTGTTTTCTATAACCTCTCGTAAAAACACCGCAGCATTTTTCGTTCGTGGAAACATTTCTACATTTGCTGCAAACCCGTCTCCAAATAGTTTTTGTTTTACAAACTTCGCACGACGGATAAATTGTCGGGGTATTGCAGGCCGGACATTCAAACGTAGCGAAATCCGCAGTGACTATTTGTTTTTCTATTGCATCTTGGAAACTTCTTAGCCTGCCACCTTCCCGTCCCACAGGAAACAACACGACGGGCGAACCTTTCATCTTTCTTAGTTTAGATTTTTCTGGCCGCCCCATTCTCGTACCGATAAATATGCCTGACTTGTCACGCAACTTTACTATTGAAAATGAATTAATCTTTGCTAAGGCGGTTTCGCCTATTGCGTTCTGTAGTGTAACTAACATATCTAAGACGTATTTTGTATCGCTGTCGACTACAACTTTGTTGTCAATTACGTTATGTTCGCAACCTATAATCTCCAATATCCTTTTTTCTGGTGCGTCCGCCTGCAAAGTTCCAGCGGTATACCACTTACTAAGTGCGGTGTAATCGTCTCCTGAAATATCGTTCCAATAATGAGTATATTTTGGATGCAAAGGTGTATTTGTTTTTTCCGCAAATTCAAATGCTTTTTGCGCCGTGTTTAGATCTAAAACTTGTAGATTTGCTTTTTCGAGTTCCCGCTCCCACCACTCTTCGTTATAGCCACACGGAACTAATCTTTGTCCGCTTTCTGAGAAATCTCCATAATTAACAAGTAAATCACCTAGAAATAATATTTCTTTTATTTGAGATTTGACTTCTTTTGCTCTAACCTCTGTTTGGAGTTTAATTACACTACCGTCGTTTAATTTAACAATAGGTCCATCAATTGAGTCACACGGCGAAAATACGGTGGCCTTGCCTGGACGCTCCATTTTGATTTGAGTTCCTGTTGCGACATAGTCATCCAAAACAACCATTGTAGCGGGATGTATGGCTGTTGATGCGAAACCCGTAAACCTCGAGCGCCCGTATCTCAATCTAAAACCACCGCGCCGTAATGGATAGCCAAAAATAGGTCTACCGGCCACTATATCCTTCAAATAACTATCAACGGGTTGGACTTTTGATGTGGCTGCTGTATCTTCGACTCTCGCCTCTGTCTGATGTAAGCTGTGTTTCAATCTGATGAACTCTTTAAGCCAACTCCAATCTATTCCGAAATCTTTGCCCCATTTATCGAGTTGTTTCCAAAGCTTTTCTGCTTTTAGCGTCGGGCCCTCTGTCAAAACTAACGCCATACCACCACGAATTACGTTTGTTTCGACTCGCTCTAAATATTTTTGTTGCGATACTTCATAAATTTCTGTTGGGTCGCCAGTTATTTCTATACCTATATTAGTTACGACGAGCGCTATCTCCTCGGCTGTTGGAGAATACTGCCTGTGCGCAATCTTAGTTAAATAATCGTCAATTTCAACTTGGTAGCGCTTTATTTCTTCTGGCAGAATATCGTAACTTGCAACACCCAACATAGTTCTAACATAATCTACTATTAGTACGGAAACGGCGGCGGCTGTTCCACCTGCAGCTCTAATCGGACCGGCAAAGTATGCGGCTACATAATCTCTACCATCTTTTCTTTTTTTGAATTTTATTTCAACTAAACCTTCGAGAGGCGCTGCTACAACACCAAGAGTGATGTATGCTAAACCAACTCTTGATCCAACTTCAATCGCTTCGCGCAAATTAGCAAACTCGCAGAATTTTTGCTGAGCTACTTCTAATGAAATTGTTAGTGCAACTCTCCAATCACCAGCCGCATATTGTTTTTCTAACTCATCGATTCTTTGTGCGACACCCGAGCCCATCAATTGTGGCGCTAAACTAGCGACAAGCGCCTCAGAACGTTGCGCAACGTTTGTTGCAAGTGGAATATCTACAATTGGTTCTGGATCGAGATTAAGCGTCCGTGCTTTTTGCGCAATTAAATAAATCTCTTTAGTTCTGCTGTCAAGCACATCAAAATATTTCTGAACTCTTTCAGAGCAAACCGTCATTTCTACTGCACGGAGTAACCGTGGTACCGCTAAAAATTAAAGCTAAGATAATTAAATAATAATGTTTAGTCCAGCACACACAACCATAAGGTTTATATATTTACTATATTGACTTTCAACATGGCGAATAAAAGAGGACGAGTTGTTGGCTCATTAATAAGAGATAATGTTGTTGAGCTTCTATATTTTATGGAAAAATCTCACGCGTATGAGATTGCTAAAACTTACAAAAAAGTCTTCGGTCCAATTTCAATACGCTCTGTTTATTATAATTTAAAAAAAGGACAGGAACTTGGTATTTTCGAGGTTAAAGAGATACAAAAAGTTGAAGGAAATTTTAGCTGGGGTTCTACTGCGCAAAGAATTTGTTATGGGTTAACTGATAAAGCTGAACCTAAAATAAATCCAAAACTCAAAGATATTATAACTAAAGCTCGTTCTAATTAACTTATAACTACATATTAGTTTAATTTTAAACACCCACCCGTTTGTTTCCTATGGAGCTTGGTTGGTGGTGTTGTTTTGTTTGTTGTTTAAGTTGACAATATAGTAATATATAATATAAATCACTATCATTAACCACCCTAGTTAAAAATTAACTTTTAATATTCTAACTCACCACAATAAAACCCACACACAACTCCAATAGAAACCACAGGGTAGGACCATCTGTGAACGTATATTTCGTATGCAGTTTGCATAGGAAACAAAACTATATATACTTTATTTCTTATGGAGAGTTGGAGGTGTTAAGGATCCAGCTAAGTTTGAATTAATATATTTAGCAAGATTTTATTTGAGAATAAACTAATATGGTTGGACAATCTGGCTTATCTGATTTTTTCGAACAATTTTTACAGCGAGAGCCAATATTTGTTAACAAAAAAGTTCTGCAGAGTAATTATATGCCTGACGCAATTTTACATAGGAAGAAACAGTTAGAATTTTTAGCGAATATTTTAGCGCCCGCATTACGCTCAGAAAAACCAGCTAATATTTTTATCTACGGTAAAACTGGAACTGGAAAAACACTTGTTGCTCAGCACACATTAGATATGTTAGCTAGGGCCGCTGAAAGTAGGAATTTAAAAATCAAATCAATTTATGTTAATTGCAAACTCAAGAAAGTTTCCGACACAGAGTATAGGATTGTAACAGAGCTAGCAAGAAGTATGGGGCAGGATTTACCCGCTACAGGTCTGCCAACAGACGAGGTTTGGAATAAATTTTTAGCGGCAATAGACGTAGAACCACAAATTGTAATCGTCGTATTAGACGAGATAGATAGATTTGTTAGTAAAGTTGGTGATGAGATCTTATACAATCTTACGAGAATAAATTCCGAACTCAAAAAAGCGCAGGTATCTCTTGTGGGAATATCGAATGATGTAAGATTTATAGAAAATGTTGATGCCAGAGTGCGCTCCAGTCTTGGCGAAGAAGATATCGTATTTACACCTTATAATGCACTTGAGCTAAAAGAAATTCTAGAAAAAAGAGCGAGCTCCGCATTTAGAGCTAATGCAATAGGCAGTGGAGTTTTAGAAAAATGCGCTGCGTATGCGGCTAAGGAACACGGCGATGCAAGGCGAGCTCTGGATTTACTAAGAGCGGCCGGAGAAATAGCGGAGCGGGAAGGCGTGCAGCATATTTTACCAGAACACATAGATAGAGCGGAAGACAGAATAGAGCGCGACCGCGTTTTAGAAATAACTGTTGCGCAGCCAAAACAGTCACAAATAGTTTTGTATTCTATTTTAGAACTGATGCCTAACTCCGGTAAAAAAATTGAAACAGGGGAAATTTACGAGAGATATTTGCAGTTATGCAGGCAAACCGGTTCTTCAGGTTTAACGCAGAGAAGAGTTTCTGATTTAATAGGCGAGTTAGATATGATTGGACTGATTAATGCTAAAGTGATTTCAAAAGGTCGCTACGGCCGAACAAGACAAATTTATCTAACAATACCTGACGATATGGTGCAGAAAATTCGCGATAAATTAAAAGCGGATTTAGAGGTGTAATGGAAAGCCAAGACAGAGTGAGAGAAATGTTAGCAGCGGGTAAGCTACCGACAGTAGAGGATATTTATAACCCGTCGTCGGAAATAGAAGACCTAATACACGTTGATCTCAAACAGAAAAAGTTCGTAACAAATACATCTTCAGTCGAAATAGTTAAGCATTTTGATTATGCTACAAAAAAGATTGGACTCCAAGATTTTGTAGCGCGTTTCCGCAATCGTTATTCATATTTGAAGACAATTTTTTACGAACGAGCTGACGTTGATGGAATGACATCTATATCTAAGTTAGTTTCTGGAGAAGAGGCAACAATAATAGCCATGATTATGGATATTAAAAAATTACCAACCGGAACTACAAAACTAGTATTAGAAGATTTATCCGGACAAGTTACAGCAGTCATTACAACTAAAGATCCAGAATTGGCGGACAAGCTTCCGCAGCTAACATTTGATGAGGTATTAGCGTTTAGCGGATCTTATAACGGTGGCACATTTTTCGTGAATGATTTATTCTGGCCAGACATACCTTTCAAGAATAAGCCTAAGGCTCCAGAAGATGTGTATGTTGTATTTTGCGGCGACGTGCACGCTGGCTCAAATATGTTTTTGCCAAAAGAGTTCACTAAATTTACCGATTGGCTTAAGGGAGAGTCCGGAACACCAGCACAAAGAGAGATTGCAAAGAAAACAAAGTATGTAATAGTTCTCGGAGACGTCGTAGATGGTATTGGTATATATCCAGAACAAAATAAAGAATTAAGAATTACAGATATCTATAGGCAATACGACGAGGCATTCAAGTTTTTGCAGCAAATTCCCGATGACAAACAAATAATAATCATACCAGGAAATCACGATGCAATGCGCTTGGCGGAACCACAACCAGCACTTTACAAAACTTACGCAGAGAAAATATACGAACTGCCGAATGCTATTATTACGTCAAACCCGAGTATCGTAAATTTACACAAGAGTGATAATTTTCCCGGAGTAGATGTAATGATTTATCACGGATATAGTTTTGATTATTTTATTGATTCAGTTGAATACCTTAGAAAGGCAGGAGGTTATGATGCTTCTGATAAATTATGGGAATATTTATTGAAGCGAAGACATCTATCACCTACATACGGCGCGAATCCAGTAATGCCAAATCCAGCAGATCCTCTGCTAATTCGCCACGTGCCAGATATAGTTTGCTCTGGCCATATTCACAAAGCGAAAATAGGACAATATAGAGGTGTTGTCACCGTCTCTGGAAGTTGCTGGCAAGATACTACTACATTCCAGACGAGAGTAGGACATACTCCAACGCCTGGCGCGGTGCCAATTGTAAATTTAAGAACGTGGGAAACAAATATGCTGCATTTTAAATAAGAAATTTTGCACAAGGTATTTAAAGTTCTAAATACAGTTCAAGTAACTTAAGGATGGCCAGCAAATCTAAGACAACGCTATCAAATGTAATGCTTATTGCATTAGTTGGTATAATATCTGCATCAATCTTTTTTACAGCAAGCCCAACTCAATTTACGGGCGCCGCCACCGCTACGGTAGTAGCAATGCCCTTTCCAGTTGATGCGTGGGGTTACGCGGGCTGGGGAGACTGCTCAACACAAGACAAAGGTAAAACTTGGGCAAATAATTATTGTATAGCTAAAAGTTACGTGAGTGTAGATTCTTGTTATCACGAACCTAAAGGAGATAGATGGAAATGGAGTGGTACTGCCGCATATCCTAAAAAGGGCGTGGCTACGGGTCCAGGTACTGCATTTACAAAAGTTAAATGCGCCACAGCTAAAACTGTTTCAGCATCAGCTGGCGGCAATAGCGTAAGGTCTCTTACAGTTATTTTTGATAAGGAATACACACACGTAGATAAAATTACTATAGAGGGCATTCCTGGCGGTGAACTCTGCGTCGGAAGAATTAACGCAGCGGTTTTCAGAGCTGATGGGGTAGTACAAAATAACAACCTAAACACAGGTGTTGTTGATGCTCACCGGACGGCTAAGAGCACTTTTAATACGCCTGGCTTCAGCGTCAAAAAAGTAATTGGATTTGTAAAAGGAGATGGTAATGTTCTTACGCCAGACTGCGCAAGTTTAGACTACCTTAAAGTAACTCTTACGTATAGAGTGTAATTAATCTTTGTACTCTTCATCCAGTAGTTTTCTTATTTGTTCAGCCAGTATGGCGCCTATGCCCTCAACCTCTTTTAAGCCGTCTAAACTAGCGTTAGTTACGCTGCGCGGAGTTTTGAAATGTTTTAACAGATTGCGCGCCGCAGTCGGACCTATATTTGGCAAACCCTCAATAAAATATTGCTGCTGTTCTGTAAGTATTTTGGGTTTCTGCTCAAACCTAACAGAAACTTTTTTGTTTCTGTCAAACTGCTCGCGTTTAGCTAAATTAGCAATTATGTCTGCCGTCTCTTCAGGATTTCTAGAAAAAATTACTGGCAGCTGCCAGTCGACTATTAGCGATACCATTGCGCCGAGAATAGCTCGGCTGTCAACGTTTCTAACAGAGAATAAATCTTCAGATTTACCTTCTATTATGTAAATAGGCTTGACAAAGTTTTGTTTCATTTTCTGCGCCTGCTCAAATAATCTTTTGTCTATTAGTGAATTAACAAAATCTCCAGTAGTTTTTCTTTCAACCCCTATATCTTCAGAAATTATAAAATCACCAGCTTTTAACTGCCCAACTTTTACATTTATTCCGGATTTATATAAGTGGTCTATTACGGCGCCGTGCTCTCGGCTATCCGCAAATACGAGCGCTGTTTTTTGTGTAGTGTAATTATCAAGAGTTTCGGCAACCGGAACTTTTTCAAAGGTTTTTTTATTTTCAGATAGCGTATTTATTATATCATCCATTTTCCTCTCCTTGCGCCTAGCAATAAATGCATATCTCTGATCCGCCGTATTGCTAGCCATTAAAATTATAGTTTTTCCAATTTCTTGTCTGCCCGTTCTACCGCGCCGCTGTATGTTTTTTATAGCACTAGGTACAGGTGTATAAAGTACAATTAAATCAACCTGGGGTATATCTAAACCCTCTTCCGCAACAGAGGTGCAAACTAAGCAATTCAAGTAGCCCTCTCTGAATTTTTCAATTACTTCGGCCTGCGTTTTTTGATTCATACCTTTTTTCCCCTGCCCTATGAAATGGTGTGTATCCATAGGCAAATCACTAAGAACTGAAAGAATTTTAGGAATGTTAGCTCTATATTCTGTAAATACCAAAATTTTAGATGCCGCCTTTAACGACATTTGTTCTTGCACTATCTCTTTTAGCAACTCTAATTTTGGATTTTCTAAATTATTTTCAAGAGCGTTGCGCGTTAGCGTATATGCTGCCCTGACATTAACATCGTTTACAACATCTTTTACAGATTTAATTTTCGTAGTGCGCTCTTCTTCCCACATACTTTCAAAGTAACTATTTAGCGCCGCAAGACTTTCGGATTCCACCAAACTAATCATGTGTCTTAGCTTTATTATTGAGGCGCATACAGATATACCTCTCGCCACAGCGAAATTTTTGCTATGGAATTGTTTGCGTAGCGTTAGCTGTAAATACAGAAGAGCTTTTTTAGTTACGCCATCAAGTTTGTCTGTTTTAACGAAGCCATATTGTTTTAGTTTACTAAGGCGTTCCTGCGCAGCTCGTTCCAATCGTGATTTTATAGCGATAATTTCATCTGGTAAGGTAACTGATTTGTAAGTTACTTCTATTTCTTTAACATATTCTTTTACTTCTATATTTTCTCTGCTTCTGTATTCAATCTTTTTTATGAATAAGTTTTTGCATACCTCGTCTACTTTGTATTCATCAGAGCCAGGAGACGCGGTTAGAGCCAAAATTCTGCTGTTCGGGGTTTGTTTAACGTAATTTTCAGCAATAAATACGTAGGCGTAATCGCCGACTGCACGATGCGCCTCGTCAAAAACAATTAAAGAAACATCTTTCAAATTTATTTGTCCGTAGATCATATCATTTCGGATTGTCTGCGGAGTTGAGAAAATTATTTTAGAGTTACTCCATAGTTCTTTTCTTTCCGCAGGAGCTACCTCTCCCGTTAGCAAACATAGTTCTTCCTGTGGCTCAAAGAATTCACTAAATGTGTTCATATGTTGTAGTGCAAGTGGTTTAGTTGGCGCAAGTATTAGAATTTTTGAAGCGTCTTTTAATCTAGAATTAGATAATGCTATGGCGATATGCGTTTTACCTAAACCAGTTGGTAATACAACGAGTGTGTTTTGGCTGGAAGCGCTATTAAGAATTGTTTGCTGATATAACCTTAGATTTAATTTGTCTTTATTGAATAACATAGTTTTTTATTATGTAAAAGGAATTTCAAACTTGCGGTTTGTGACCTTCTAAAAAATACATCCAAGCTAGCCAAAAACCCGCTGCTATGAAGAAACTTAGTAACAATACATATACTGAACTAAATAATATTAAGCCCATACCAGATGCTAGTACAAACACGAATGTGAATATCCATAGCGGGCGTGAGCCGAAGAAAATATAATCGCCTGTTGCATAATGGTTGGCATTTTTACCGGAACTATGGAATTTTACTACTGGTAGCAAACTTAACAACGGAATTATGTTTGAAATTGCTAATGAGACGTTAATGAAAACTAACTTATCCGCCAATGAACCTAAATATGTGCGGAGCGCTCCGCAAATTACAGCTAAAATCAAAGACGCGGCAACACCGCTAAATGCTATTTTAGCAAGTTTATACGGATCAGCTCTAAATTTCATACCTACAGAACTTGTTGGATTCAATTTAATTGACCAAAGAGCAGCAAATATTAGCCAGCCTCCGCTCACCAGCATTAACACTAATGTAATAATATAGCCAAGTGCGAAAGGGCCCATATGCATATCAACTAAATAATTTCCCGCCGCAGCGTACTGTGCAGAGAAATGTAAGAGTAGCGAAATGAATACAAGTACAAAAGCGATAATAAAGCCAGCAAACCAGTTTTGTAGTGTAACTGAACCGTCTATTTTGAATGAAAATGCGAAAGCTAATACTATGGTTGCTAAGGCCACAGTTAGCATATCGTCTTTAGTAATAGACATATAGTTGTGTAAAACTCTTAGTTTATATATTTTGCAAGGCCGCGTTTAATCCCGATATATGACCTGCGCCAACAACAACTAATATAGCTGAATCAGGAAAAGCTTTGCGTAGTGTAACTATTTTATTAGCCATAAATTTATCGCGGTCACTAATTAGAACGCGGTATATTCCCGGAAAACCTTTTCGTAATTCAGAAGTTAATTTATCAACAAGTTTTTGTTCCGGCACTATTCTTAGGTTTATTTTATCCCGCATTAGAAAAGGCGAGGCTAATATGAAAAGAACAAATTTAATTTTTTCCCATAAGCTTACATTCTTAGAAAATCTTTGTAAAGTTATTTGGATTGGCTGATCTATAAGAACTAGTTTGGATTTATTCTTCTGAGCTAGTTTTATTGCAGATAACATATCTTCACCAGGAACAGCACCAAGTTTATTTGCTAAGTATTTTTGTAAAATTCCGCCGATGAAAGCGAAAATATAACCTCCGAAACCAATTTTTAATGCGTCAGAAAAGTTAAATTTAGAAGGAGCCTTGCTCATTAGAGCTTCAAATCTGGATCTATCCAGCTCAATTGCAATGATATCGTACCTTTTATTTTCTGAAATTGGCGTTATATGACTGGTACCGATTATTTTTACACCCATATAGTCTAAAAACGAAATATTTATATCTATAAAGCTGTCCCTTGACGTAGAGGTTACATAATGTTACAAATGAAGAAGATATCAGAGACTGCTGGAATAAAAGTCTACAGCGATGATGGTTTGTACTTCGGCGATGTTGAAGAAGCCATATTAGCTAAAAACAGAGTTGAGAGCTGGAGAATAAGAGCAACGCGCGACAGTTTCTTATCAAAAGCACTTGGCGGCGCAAAAGGCGTTATAGTTCCGCACCAATTAGTTAAGTCAATTGGTGATGTGATGATTGTAAGTAAAGCAGCAGCTCCGAGCTACACAGAAGAGTAATTTTTTGCACTAATCAAAGCTTAAAAGAGTAGTGAGAGCTTTTTTGACTATGACTAAATTAGACTTTGCTACCACTGCAGAGATCGCTGTTCCTAAAAAAATAGCTGAACAAATTATAGGACAAGAAGTCGCTGTTGAAATTATTAAAAAAGCCGCAGGGCAGAGACGTCACGTTTTACTTATTGGTGCTCCAGGTACAGGAAAATCTTTGCTAGGACAAGGCTTCGCTGAACTTCTACCAAAAACAAATCTTAACGATGTTCTTACGTATCCAAATGAAATTGATGACTCGCAACCAATAGTAGAAACTGTAAATTCTGGCATAGGGATATCGTTAGTAGAGAAAGCTAAACTTCAATCACTTGCAGCAAATAAAAATAACCAATTTTTGTTTATTGGTTTGTCAATAATAGTTATGTTTGTTCCTTGGTGGGTTTTACAAATTTATGGCGAAGTTATGGCTGCAGCATCACTAATATCTGGAGTAATTTTCGTTGGTGCAGTCGCAATTTCTTTAGGAATGAATATTAAAAGAACAAAGGTAATTGAACCAAAATTAATTGTTGATCACAGCAGATCGCAAACAGCGCCATTTTACGATGCAACAGGCGCACACGCTGGAGCTTTGCTCGGTGATGTGTTACACGATCCGTTGCAGTCTGGCGGTCTTGGAACACCAGCACATCTGAGAGTTTTAGCAGGAGCGATACACAAAGCAAATGGTGGCGTTTTATTTATCGATGAAATCGCAGCGTTAACACCACATAGTCAACAGGAACTTCTTACAGCGATGCAAGAGAAGCGTTATCCGATTACGGGGCAATCAGACAGAAGCGCAGGAGCTATGGTTAGAACACAGCCCGTGCCGTGCGATTTCGTGTTAGTGGCGGCTGGAAATATTGTGAATATGCAGCAGATGCATCCAGCATTACGTTCAAGAATCAGAGGATACGGATATGAAGTTTATATGAGCGACACAATGCTCGACAATTTAGAAAACAGACAAAAACTCGCGAGATTTGTTGCACAAGAAGTTGTCAAAGACGGCCGAATCCCGCACTTCTCAAAAAATGCAGTCGAAGAAATTATTTTCGAAGCGAAAAGAAGAGCAAATAGAAAAGGACATTTGACTTTGGCGTTAAGAGATCTCGGTGGATTAGTAAGAGCCGCGGGCGATTTAGCATTAGAGGAAAAAGCTCCGTTCGTGGAAGTAAAGCACGTCTTGAGAGCCAAGACATTAGCAAGAACTCTTGAACAACAAGTTGCAGATCGCTATACCGAACGGAAAAAAGAATACGATGTAATTAGAACAACAGGGAAAGAAATTGGAAGAGTAAATGGTTTAGCGGTTATTGGTAGTGGCGGTGCATTTTCTGGAGTAGTTCTGCCGATAGAAGCCGAAGTTACACCAGTCGGAGATGAACGCAAAAAAATCCAAGCAACAGGAAATCTCGGACAAATTGCAAAAGAAGCAATTACTAATGTTAGCGCCATAATTAGAAAAGCATTCGGTGCAGATTTGAAAAAGTATGATGTTTATGTTCAATTTTTGCAGACATTTGAAGGCGTTGAAGGAGATTCAGCGTCCATCGCCGTCGCAACAGCTATAATTTCAGCACTAACTAAAATTCCAGTGAGACAGAATATAGCTCTTACAGGATCGTTATCTGTCAGAGGAGAAGTTTTGCCCGTGGGCGGTATAACACACAAAGTTGAAGCGGCCGCCGAAGCGGGACTGGAAGAAGTTATTGTACCAACAGCAAACGTTGAAGACATAGTTTTGCCGAAAAACATAAAAATAAAAATAACTCCCGTTGAACATATATCGCAGGTACTGAAATATGCACTTGTCTGGAAAGGCCAGGAAAGAATATTATCTAAAGTAAAATGGTAGATATTAAAATAACGAAAGAAAAAGAAGAGCGAATACTGAAATTCGTCAAAAAAGGACAGTTTGCAAGTGTAGATGACTTTGTTCAAAGCGCTGTAGACCTAATGCTATATGCAGAAGAGAATAAAGATAGCTTTATGCAGTCACTTAGCAACTAATTATGTGCGCTTCCATAGAAAAGTATAAATAACGCAACGCTGGGTAATATAAATATGAAAGACGCGAATGTTGAAAGACGATATTCAAGACAGCTCGTCGGTAAGACGATTGTCAGTAAAGCAGGCCAAAAGTTTGGTTTAGTCGGCGATTTGATATTTGAAACACGAACTGGAGAAATTCTTTATTTAGTTATGAAACAAGCTACACCGCACGCAGCGAGTATGGACTTGGAAAAGACAAAAGACGGCGCACATATGGTGCCATTTAGTTCTGTTATTGCAACAGGCGATTTCGTTGTAGTAGCAGAAGAAGATATAGTTTAGGTTTTAAAGAAAAATACTGCATTATTTGATCTTACACCAGTATCGCTGCAGTGATAGACTTTGTGAAGTATGTACGAATTTAATTCTAATTTTAATCCAGACCGCTCAATTACATTTTTATTATTTTGAGATATAGCTAGTTGAGGCGGCTTAAATTTATCCGGCCTTTCGCCGAAACAAGTCTCAAACTGATAAACAGCAAAATCTATATCCGCTTGAGTTATAGTTTGTGTTTTGAATTCTTCATAAGGCCAATGATGAATTCCGTGAAGCTCTAGAGTTTTATTCAAAGATGAAATATAATTACACCAATCTACGTTTTGAGAAATAGGTTTGTTGTTAAAATCTGGAATTACATATAGTATATCTGGATTATATGTATCGATTTCTGGACAGTTTATCTCTGGCGAAACATCGTCAATTTCGGTTGGCAGAACCTCCCTCGCTGCAAACAGCATAACAGCCAGAAAAAATATAATTACTAGTATTTTTTCAGATTTTACAATTGTGGAAAGCATATTACGCTAAATATGTTAGGCATTTAAATAATTTTTAAAAATTCATCTTTATACCATTTGTATTGGCTGGCTAAACCTTCATTTAACTTTACCTTTGGATTATAGTTTAGCAGAGACCTAGCAGTTTCTATATCCGCATATGTATGCTTAACATCGCCAAGCTGCTCTAAAATGTTTTCAGTTTTTACTTCTTTATCAGTAACGCGCCTAAGAACATCCATTGCTTCATTTAGATTTACTCTTGAACCACCAGCGATATTAATAATCTCAAAATCAGATTTACACGACGCAGCAGCAATTGTTGCATCAACTACATCAGAAACATAAGTGAAATCTCTCGTAGCACTTCCATCTCCGTGTATTTTTATTGTTCTGTTATTATGAATTGCATCTAAGAATTTCATAAAGCCCATATCCGGACGCTGTCTCGGACCGTAAACTGTAAAGTAACGCAGATTAATAATAGGTAAATTGTATGCTTTATGATAAAGATTGCATAATTTTTCACTAGCAAGTTTTGTAACGCCGTAAGGCGAAACAGGCCATAGCTCTCCAGAGCCCTCCTTAGTTGGATAAGTTCCAATATCACCATAGACAGAAGATGAACTAGCATAAACAAATTTGTCAATGTTAAGTTTTCGCGCAACTTCAAGTAATCTTTGTGTAGCTTCAAAAGTATGTATTGTATAATATCTAAAATCATCTCCCCAGCTGCCCCTTACTCCCGCCTGCGCTGCAAGATGAAAAATAGCCTTGGTTCCCTTTAGATTGTTAAACAAAATATCTTTGCTCGTCAAATCTTCAATATGCTTTCTTACGAAAACAAAATTCTTGTGCCCAATAAAATTCTTCATATTGTTTTCTTTTATATTTCTCTTATAATAATCTGTAAGACAATCTATTCCAACTACGTAATGACCTTGTTCGAGTAATTTTTCTGTAAGGTGAGAACCTATGAAACCTGCACATCCGGTTACTAAATACATTTAGTAGCGTTTTAGTGATAGCTTTAAATTATAATCGCTCGCGTCAATTTTTCATAAATACTAATGTATTTTTTAGCACAGCTTTCCCAAGTATAACCGCTGTTTTCTATATCTCTTCTTGCAGCTTTCCCTAATTCTATCGTCAAAGCTTTACTGCTCATAATTTTTGTTATAGCTTCAGCAAGAGCATCAGGATTTTTTACTTGTATTAGTAATCCATTTTTACCATCTTTTATAAGTTCATTTGTGCCGCCTATATTTGTTGCAACTATCGGTAATTCAGATGCCATAGCTTCTAAAATAACATTTGGTCTACCTTCTGATAGACTCGGCAGAACAAATAGATTTGCAGCGCCGTACCACATGTACATTTCTTCTGGAGATTTTGAACCAGCAAAAATAACTCTGTCAGCGATATTTAATTCACCAGCTAATTTTTTCATATCACTTTCTAAAACTCCTGAACCCATTATAATTAGCTGTAATTTAGTTAAGTCTAATTTTAACTTCGCAAATGCACGAATTAATGTTTCAGGATCTTTTCTCGGAATAAGCCATCCAACAAACAAAATAGTTTTTCTCTCTGGAAGATTTAATTCCTTCCGATATTTTTTTCTATCATTGAATTTCGTACCGAAAAGTTTAGTATCAATTCCATTGGGAACAGTTTCAACAGGTTTCGTAACAAGCTCTCTGATTGGTTTTACCTGATGCTCATTGTTCGGAGTTATATAATCACAATTGTTCAAAACATATTTGACGATTTGGTTTGTAATAAAACCTCTGCTCTCCATATCAGCGCCTCGCGTTGTTAAAATCAAAGGCTTTTCGCCTTTCAGCATAACTCCAGCTAGCCCAGATAAAATCCACTGCGCGTGTATTATGTCGTAATCGTTGATAAATTTGTTAGCCTCTTTTTTCATAGCTAATACGAACTTAGGAAAGTTCAATATGATATCGAAAGAGGATTTTACGTTGCTGGCAAGTCCGCCACCGTCTACTAAATTTTCAAATCCTCTAAATCTATTTACTTTAACACCATCAATTTCCTCGTATAGACTTTTGCTTTCTTTGTAATTTGGAGCAATGACTCTTACTTCAGTGCCAAGTTTGACAAGCGTCTTAGCTAAATTATGTATAAAGGGACTTTGGTGATGACCAGCATAAGCTGGATAACTCGTAGTTAAGAATAGTATTTTCATACAGAACCGCACTGCCGCAAAGATATTTAACCTTTTAGTTAGCAGTGATTTTATGCAAAATAAATATGGCAATAAATTATATAAAGCAAAGAACGTAAATAAAAATATGGTCGTCAAGTCTAATACTATTACTAAATCTGATGAACATATTACTAAGACTAAAAATCCCAAGAGAGTTTTATTTGTAGTTCCTGATGTCGTTGGCGACAAAGGCGGCGCTACAGCTCCACTTCCTGGAGTAGCATACGTAGCTGGCTACGTTAGACACGTTGGACATAGCGTCGAAGCAATAGATATGAGAATTGATAGAGGTATGGAAAATCTATTCGCGAAAATCCGACGTTTTAATCCAGATATGATTGGTTTGAGTTTTATGGCAATGGAATTCAAACCCGTTTATGAGTTCATCGCGGAACTGAAGAAAGAATTCCCAAACGTAAAAATAGTTACTGGAGGTGCTGGAGGTTCAACGTTTGAAGACCAAGTTATAAAAGATACAGGAGTTGATTATGTAATAACGAGAGAAGGGGAACGCGCATTAGTAGAATTATTAGAGGGCTGGCCTTTGGAAGATGTACAAGGTTTAGTATATATGAAAGACGGCGTAATAAAGAAAAATTCTCTCCGCCAGTTTAATTTTGATGTAAGTTCGCTGCCGTTCCCAGCTTATGATTTATTTCCAATTCGTGAATATGTTGATGCTAAAATTCCAATAGTTACAAGCAGAGGATGTCCATATCAATGCACATTCTGCGCGATGAAAAAATCCATGGGTGTTGCTTGGAGACCAAGAACGCCAGAAAATATAGTTGCAGAAATAAAACATTGGTATAACCAAGGCTTTAGACAATTTCATTTCGTTGACGATAATTTTACATTAGATATGGCTAGAGCTGAAGTTTTGTGTGGTGCTATAATAAATAGCGGAATGAAAATAAAATGGGATTTGAGAAATGGTATAAGAGCAGATAGAGTAAATGAACAATTACTGCAAAAGATGAAAGATTCAGGCTGTTTCTATTTCGCATTTGGAATAGAGTCTATGGATCAGCAAGTTCTTGACAAGATGAAAAAGAATCTGAAAGTTGAAGTAATTTATGAAGCAGTCAAGATAGCAGAGAAAGTTGGAATACCTTTCGGCGGATTTTTTATCATAGGTTTACTTGATGATACATACGAAAAATTCCTTAAGAGCTATGAATTTGCAAAGAAAATACCCTTTGAAGAAGTTAGATTTTACAATCCTATACCATTTCCAGGAACCGAGCTTTATCAGGAACTCGTAGAAAGAAAGCTGCTAAGATTTGATCCAGATCGTTATTTGAACGACAGCTCAAAGACATTTTCCGAAGAACCTATTTTCGCAACACCAGAATTCACTGTAGGGGAAAGAAAGAAAGCGTTGAAAATGGGGCAGAAATTAATGATGCGTAAAATTATGGTAAAAGAATTCGGCGAAGTTGCCGGAACTGCTGCGTATTATGCCTGGCAGGTAAAACCTATACGGCAGATTATACACAAACCAGGCGCATTTTTGTGGCGGCAGATTAGACGTGCAAAAAAGAAGCAAGTATTGGCTGTGTAGCACGATTTTTAAGACTTTTTAACTAAGTTTTTATATGGAAAAGAACCTTAAAATTATAATTGGTATTTTTTTACTCCTTTCAGCACTAAAAGTTATTTACACTTTTTTTGTAACGTCGCCTACTATTTTTGCTGATGAATATTTTTATTCAAAAATGGCACAAAGCTATTTTTATTTTAGAGAGTTTAGCCTTCACGGCGAATTGGTAAAAGCCTATCCGCCGCTTTATTCAGTTCTTATTTCTCCAGCATTTATCTTCAAGAATATGACTTATGTTTACACCGCAATTAAAATAATCAATTCAGTAATATCCTCGCTAATAAT
>Ga0208375_1001355_pt1 | contig 27924 bp, 41 predicted proteins | sample RifOxyD1_FD_184038 | JGI IMG/M metagenome (GOLD analysis project Ga0208375, IMG submission 184038) | Soil microbial communities from Rifle, Colorado - Rifle Oxygen_injection D1 (SPAdes) | ecosystem: Environmental > Terrestrial > Deep subsurface > Rock core/Sediment | place: Rifle, Colorado...
GAGAAATAGAAAATTGCAAGGAATATCTTCGAAAGAAGTGGTGGACTAAAACAATAGCATTTTGTGATATTATTTAATTGGAGGATTTATGTTTATAAGTAAAAAAGATTTGAACCGAATTAAAACGGAGGTAGAAGTTCTTCAAGAGGATTCAGGAGGTATCGCCACAGAGTTATATACATCTATATGGGATGGCATTAAAGATTCGAGAATGAAAATAAATATGCTTATGGACTATCTCAATTTGGAAATCACAAAAGAACCGGAGAAAAAATATATACGGAAGAAAGTAAAAGAGGTACAGAAAAAATCATGATTAAAGATTTAATTGTGAATTGTTAATTATTAATTGTTAATTAAGAAAATGATTTTTCAACAAAAAATAATAAAATTCAGGGACAGGGAACTTTCTAATCTGCATCCGGGACAGGAAGCCTACAAACCGGCTATCTGGTTTATCTATTTTATTGTATGTGGAACAATCCTGATGCTTGAAGCAATGGGGATGCAATATGCGTGGAATAATTGGCTAACAATAATCATGCCAAAATTACCGCATTTCGATTATCTTGAAATGCTTTCTTTTAAAATATTTTTTGAGGTTTTTAGGTGAAATATGAATAAAAAATTAAAATTTCGTGCATGGATTCCTGAATTGAAACTGATGCTATATGGCTTCGCACTTTATCCCGATGGAATGATTGGAATTGGTTCAGAAGATTTTGAAGAACAATTAAAAAAAGTAAATCCTGGTTTTTATATTGATTGGAATGATAATTGCATCCGGCTAAAACGCAGTGGACAAGCTACTGATGAGCATATTCTGAATATTCTCACCGGTGAGGATTGGATTTGGCTTGAAGATGTTGTAGATATAATGCAATATATTTATCAAAGTGAAGGTAAAAAAGATGTTTATGAAAAAGATTATGTTTTTGATATTTCAATGCAGAAAAATATTTTAATTCAGGATGATTTTACTATAGCCGCTTATAAAAATATAGATAGTTATCAAATAAATGAACCAATTGGAAATATATTTCAAAATCCTGAATTATTGGAGGAAAAGTGATGAAAAAGGATAAAAAAGGAAGAAAAAGGAAGAAAAAGGATAAATATTTAAGAACAAGGATTAACGATTTTTGATTTTAAAAATTTTAAAATTTAACTATTAAAAATTCATTAAAAATTGAAAATTATAAATTATAAATTGAGGAAATTATGATAGTACATGACGAACCGTTAAGTTTTTATGTGGATTTAATTAATTCCGGTAAAAATTTTAAATTCCTAAAATTCGGAGATGGGGAATTTTATTGTATCAGGGGAAGCGAATTCAAGAGTAAGGAATTTGAGGTTACACCTGAAATTATCTCTGATTACCGGCAAATAATCAATAACCTGAGGCCACATCATTTGAATGCATTACAGCCATTGGTTACAAGAACACCTGAGCTGCATCACTTGGTCCCTCCGGGAATCGAATGGTATAATGCAGATGTTTTTCATAAGGCTTCGATTGCCGGTGAATTGGAACCGTTTTTCGATTGCCTGCAGGAAAAAAATGTTGTCCTGGTTTGCAATGAATATATGTCCGGTGTAGCGAAATATTTTGCAAACTGCCACCATCAAATCATTATAAGGGATAAAAATTGCTATCCTGATAAAGATTACGTAATGAGCCAGGTAGAAGAATTCCAGGTTGATACGGTCTTCTTGCTTTCGGCTTCGGTCCTGTCGGAATATATAATCTACCATTCCCGTGAGGATTGCACTTTTATTGATGCAGGAAGCATATTTGAGCCGTTCATGGGCAGGCAAATCCGCAGTTATCATCACAAAATGAGTGAAGAAACAATCAAGAAAAATTTAGGTAAATATTATGATAAATTTTAAGGAGGAATAGAATGAAAAAAATTATTTTATTTTTGATTTTAAAATTAGGGATATTATCTATTTCCTGCCAGTCTGATGATTGCAGCAGAATTGAAAATATGCGAAATAAAGTTGGATATATCTTGACAGATGATGCAATTTCATTATTGCAGAAACATGGTAGTATTTATAAGATGTACGAAAATAAATGTATAGAATATAAAGTATTAATGTTAGAGAAAGATGGGTATAACTCTTATGGCTTTTTTAAAATTGATTCAAATAATAAATTAATAGAATATAGAAATTCAAGATATTATTAAAATTATGGCAAAAAGTGTTAAATATTTGATTACGGGTGGAACTGGCTTCCTCGGTGAGGCATTAGTCGAAAGATTGTATGATTCGGCTGATTTAAGGATTTTAGCCAGGGATGAAGGAAATTTATTAAAATTAAAGCAAAAATTTCCTAAAATTGAAATTTTAACGGGTGATGTAAGCGATGCCCGTTCTGTTCGGGATGCCTGCCAGGGGATTGCAGGTATTTTCCATCTTGCTGCATTTAAGCACATAATATGGGCGGAATCTCAAGTCCGTGAATGTATCAATACGAATGTTTCCGGCTCCTCTAATATTTTGAGATATGGAAGTGAAAGCAATATTGATTTTATTTTGGGAATCTCAACGGACAAAGCCGCACAGGTCAATAGTGTTTATGGTGCAACAAAATTTTTAATGGAACGGATGTTCACATTTTTTGAAAAGAAATGTCCAAATATAAAATATAGGATTGTCCGCTATGGAAATGTTTTGTATTCTACCGGCTCTGTCCTTTGTTTATGGAAGGATGCTTTATTGAATGGCAAAGAAATTATGATTACTGATCCGGATGCTACACGTTTCTTTTGGACCTGTAAACAAGCCGTTGATTTGATTTTTGAATGCCTCGATAAAGCAAAGGATTGTACTCCATATTGCCCTGAAATGAAGTCAATGAGCATGGGGAATATTTTGGAAGCAATGCAGTTGAAATATGGCAAAGCTGTTAAAATTAATCAAATCGGCTTGCAAAAAGGAGAAAACCTGCATGAGAAAATTCAGGAATCGGGACCTTATTCAAATGAAGTAAAGCAATTTTCTATTGAAGAAATTATGGGATTAATATGAACCAAAAATATTATATATGGTATTCTTCGAGAGACTTCTGGGGAAGATTTGTCCGGTTTATTAAATATGAATTGGAAAAAAGAGGGGATTCCGTTGAAATTTCAAATGATACTTCAAAAAATGATAGAATCTGGCTTTTGACTTATGAAGCATTTGTGGTGAATTTTGATGTAATAGATAAAAAATATATCGCAATTCAGACTGAAAATTTGACTGCAAGATTAACTCCGAAATATAAAGATTTTTTGGATAAAGCGGAAGAGGTCTGGGATTATAGCTCTAATTTCCGCATTTGTTATTCTAAATTTTGGGAATTGGAAAAAGAGGAATTTAAGGATATTGATGTTCTCTTTTTTGGAACTATAAATAAACGCAGGGAAGAAATTCTTAAAAGAATTGAAAATATATATGCAGTTGATAAAGTTTTTGGGATAGAGCTGCAAAGACTAATTGACCGTTCAAAAATCGTTTTATCCGTGCATCATTACGAAAATCCAAACAACGATATGGCACGGCTTGCTCCCCTGATTTCAAACCGTGTATTTGTAGTAGCTGAAAAATTCAACGATGCAAGGTATGAGTATCTGAAGGATAAATTTGTTGTAACAGAAACTGAAAAATTGAATGAAGTTTGTCAGTATTATTTGGCAAATCCTATTGAAAGAATTAAATGGGTCGAAAAATCATATAACTGGATTAAAAATGAATATAATACCACTTTTTAAAGTTTTTATGGCACCCGGTTTGATGAAGCCTCTTGAGGAGGTTTTGTATAGCGGCTATATAGGACAGGGAAAAAAAGTTGATGAATTTGAGGAATTGCTAAAAGTAAAATTTGAGCATCCTTATATCGCAACTGTTAATTCATGTACTTCGGGATTACATTTGCTCCTTCGGTTATTAGGTAAGCCCGGAGATGAAGTCCTGACTTCTCCCCTGACTTGCACTGCTACAAATTGGCCCATACTTGCAAATGGAATGAAAATAAAATGGGTGGATGTTGATGAATCCTGCAATATGGATTTGGATGATTTGGAACGTAAAATTACAGAAGAAACAAAAATTATTATGCTTACTCATTGGGGCGGTAATCCGGTGAAATTAAGTAGAGTTAGTGAAATTCTATTGGATTGTCGTGTGAAATTTGATTTTATGCCTAAAGTAATTCAGGATGCGGCTCATTCCATCGGTTCAAAATGGAGGGGACAGCATTTATCAAATTATGGAAATTCTGCTTTTTCATTTCAGGCAATCAAGCATTTTACAACTGTGGATGGTGGTTGTATTGCTTTACGGAATGAAGAATTATATAAAAGAGCAAAATTACTTCGCTGGTACGGAATTGATAGGGAAACCAAATCTGAAGATTTTCGTTGTGAATTGCCGATTGAGGAATGGGGATATAAATTCCATATGAATGATGTAAATGCAACGATTGGAATCCATAATTTACCATTTTTGGATGGAATTGTTGAAAAACATGTTGAAAATTCTGATTATTATGATAGTCAGAAAATTGATGGTGTTACTCATATTATTAAAGATAAAATGGCTTATTCTTCCCAGTGGATTCATACTATTCATGTGGAAAATAGAGATAATTTTATGCGGCACATGAAAGCAAATGGAATAATGGTTTCTCGTGTGCATGAAAGGAATGATTTGCATGGATGCACAAAAGAATTTCGGACTTTGCTTCCTGGTTTGGAAAAAGTCATAAAAACAATGATTTGTATTCCAAATGGATGGTGGGTTACGAAAGAGGACAGGGAATATATCGTTGAAACAATGAAAAAAGGATGGTAATTCAATAATTAAAAATTAATAATTAACAATTAATAATTAAGAGGAAAATATGGAAAAAGAATATAGATTAAAAATTGATGTTGGCCCTTTTAAAGCAGGGAGTAAATTTAAAAATATCAATGATGGAGATATTGAATTATCAAACCATTATAGCCAGCAGGATGGTAATAAAATCTATATCCACATGTCTAATTTATATTTTTATTCAGGTGATATTGATTTGTGTATTAAACAAGGAATAATCGAATATATTCAGCCTTGGGCTACAGATAATGATATTATACAAATTCTTGATAATGCTTTTCTTTATCATAATCCGAAACTGGTACATCAAATGGCATTACCGAATTATAAAATGATGTTAAACAAACTCGTAGAAGATTATAAAAATAAAAAATAGAGATGAAAAAAAGGATGGTAATTCAATAATTAACAATTAACAATTAATAATGGAGGGAAAAATGGCAAAGAAAATAATAAAGCAATCTGAACCTAAGCAGTTTGAATTAGCTATTAAAATTGGCACACTGCATAAAGGTTTTCCCCTTACTTTTGGAGATGTCATTAGTAAAACAAGACAAAAAGAATTAGTACCAATTAAAATAACTCCTTATTCAATTATTATTGATAAGCGAAATATTGCAAAAGCCCAGAAACAAGGTATAATTCGAGAAGTTTTTAATGGGCCTTGGAAAGATTACACTAAAGATGATATGCTCGAATTTGCTAATTTGGTCTTGGATTATTTTCTTGAAAATGACTGTGAAAATGATGAATTTATCTCTAAAGTATTTGAAAAATATCAAGAAATAAATAAATAAAAAATAATAATAATTTAATAATTAATAATTAATAATTTAAATAAAATGGTACTAAGAAAATTGGAAATTGAGGATTTGAGTAAGTCATTTAATGAACGTAAAACTGAAAATATTGTTAGAAATATTTTGCAAAGAAATAAGACCGAGTATGAAAAAAACGGGAAATATAAAGTTTTAATTGAAGAACAAAAATCATCGAATCCAATTATAATAAAATTATTGCAGAACGCATCAAAACAAGGGAATCAAACAGGTAAGCCAGAGTTTATTATTTCATTTCCAAATAAAGAATTATTAATTGTGATTGAGTGTAAGGCAGATATATCTAAACATATAAGTAAAGATTTAAATAGATTCTCTAATTATGCTATTGACGGAGTATTATTATATTCATCATATCTCTCAAAGGGATTCGATGTGATTTCTATAGGTGTATCAGGAGAAAATATTAAAGAATTACGTATTGATACATGGTTGCAATTAAAAGGGAAACAAGCAAGAAATTTAAATATTACAAAAATTTATAGCTTTGAAAATTATTTCAACATACTTAAAAAGGATGAACAAAAAGAAAAAATAGAGCATAATAATCTGACAGAATTTTCACAAATTCTTAATAATAGATTGCGAGATGATTTTGAATTTGAAGAAAATAACAGACCATTGCTTGTTGGTGGAATACTGTTGGCACTTGAAGATGATAGTTTTTGTTCATCTTATCAAAAAAAATCAAAGCCAAGAGACATTGCAAATTTACTCATTACAACAATAAAAGAACGACTAGAGGCTGATAATCTTGGGGAAATGAAAACTAAAACAATGATTCAAACTTATAATTTCATAAAGACTAATACGAATATAATACAAGATATAAATAAAGATGGAATGCCAAACAACGCATTTAAAAATTTGATAAAAGACATAGAGGATAATATTAAGCCATTTTTTCAAGATTATAAACACTATGACATAATTGGAGAATTTTACAACGAATTTTTACGATATGCTAATGGTGATGGGGGACTGGGTATTGTTTTGACCCCACGACATATTACGGATTTATTTACCGAATTGGCTGAAGTAAACAAAGATAGTGTTGTAATTGATAATTGCTGTGGTACAGGTGGATTTTTAATTAGTGCAATGAAAAAAATGGAAGATGCTTCTTTAGGGGATGAAAACAAAATAGAGGATATTCATAAAAAACAATTGATTGGTATTGAAAATAATCCGAAGATGTTCTGCCTTGCTTGTTCTAATATGATGTTAAGGGGAGATGGGAAGTCAAATATATCACAAATGAGTTGTTTTGACATGAATGAAGCTGAAATAAAAAAACAAAAACCTACGATTGGTTTTTTAAATCCCCCGTATTCAAAAGATAATGGTCATAAAGAACTATCTTTTATAGAGAATTGTTTAAGTTATTTAGAACCAAATGGCATATGCGTTGCAATAGTCCCACAGAGTTGTGCCATGAATACAAAAAAGGGTAATCTTGTTGTAAAAGAAAGATTATTAAAAAATCATACATTAAAAGCAGTAATGAGTATGCCCGATACATTATTTTTGGATAGCGACAAGGCAACAATAACTTGTATTATGGTATTTGAAGCACATAAACCACATTCTTCGACAACAAAAACATGGTTTGGTTATTGGAAAGATGATGGCTTTATTAAAATAAGAACCTACGGTAGAATAGATTATTATGCAAAATATAAGGATGAAATAAAAAATAAATGGCTGGATAATTATTTTGGTAAAAAAGAAATTGATGGATTCTCTATTTTTCGTCATGTAGATGCTAATGACGAATGGTTAGTTGAGCCATTTATAAAAACCGATTATAGTAGAATATCGGATGAGGATTTTATTCGCACTATGAAAAAATATTCTACATTTTTATTTTCTAATAAATATAAAGAAAGAGTATCAAACGATTGTTGTATAAATGAAAAAATAAATTTAGATATGAATTTATTCAATGATAAGCATATAAGTGAATTGTTTAAAGTAACCGGAACAAAAACAACAGATATAAAAGACCTCGGAGAGTTAAATACTTCATCAATTGATGAACGTTATCCTTATGTATCAACGCAATCATTCAATAATGGCGTAAGAAAATTTTTTAATATTTTCACTGAAAATGAAAACGTTTTAACAATTGATAGTGCATGGTGTGGATATTGTGCATATCAATCATTTAAATTTACTGCAAGTGACCATGTAGAAAAATTATTACCTCTTAATTCTGATTTGAATGTTTATCGTGCCATGTTTTTAGTTACATTGATAAATATGGAACAATATAGATATTCATATGGTAGAAAATTTAATCAAAAAAGAATAAGGGAAACAGTTATAAAATTACCATGCAAAGGCAATAATGTTGATTGGGATTATATAGAAACTTATATCAAGGGATTACCCTATTCAAAGGATATATTGATATGAATATGTCAAAAAGTCAGAGAAATATAATATTTTATATGGATAAATTAAAAGAGATTAGGGAGTGTGCCTAATCGTATATATGTGCGATTAATAATTACTAATTAATAATTTAAAAATGATATTAAGAAAATTGGAAATTGAGGATTTGGAGTTTCTGCTCAATGTGCGGAATCATCCGTCAACTCGTGTGTGGTTAGAAAATAAACAGGAGTTTGCGATTGAGGAATGTAGGGAATGGTTCCAAAATTTAAAAGATGATTGGTTTATTATCGAAGTAAATTTTATTTCGGTAGGTTATATCAGGACCTCGAATGAAACTGAGGATGGTATTTGTGTGGGATGCGACATCCATCCCCGATTCAGGCGGAAGGGCTATGCAACTGAATCATATAGACAAATTATTGAAAAATATAAAAATAAATCAATTTATTTGTGGGTTTTTAAAATTAATCCGGCAGTAAAATTATATAAAAAACTTGGTTTCAAATCAACCGGAGAAACAAAACTTGTACGAAATATGAACTATATCAGGATGGAGCTATGGAACAGTGTTGAGTGTTGAGTGTTGAGTGTTGAGTTTTGAGTGTTAAATTAATTTATTATAAATTTATTGGGAATAAATAATTAAAGGTAATAGTATGAAAAATAATAAAAGGAAAATATTCGGGATAATAAGTTATTTGATGTGGGATTTGTGTTTAATCGCATTAGCACTTATTGGGCTTCATTTTGCTATAGAAAGTCATACTTCTTTTACGATTTTATCCTATAGTATTTTTATAGGGTTATTTCTTATTGGATTTTTCTATTGGCAGTGGTTCCATGAAAAAGTATATAAAGATTTTGAAAATTAAAAATTATGGAAAAAAAAATATGTTTGAATTGTGGGAAACCTATTCATTGGGCAACCCATGAAGGACTGTATTCCCATGATTATGGTAGATGGGAAGGAGATAATGGCTATTATTGCTATGAGAATGATTTTGAACATTCTGTTAATGGCAATTCAAGAGAGATGCAGAATTTAATTGATGACGGGTGGTATTTTATTGAGGGAAGTGAAAATGGATGGGTTAGAAAAAATGCAAAAACAGGTGAAATTCGCTTAGAGAAAGAATTATTTAAAGAATATAATATTCCGGATGAAAATAATTGGTAAATTCATTTGAAACTTAACACTTAAAACTTAGCATTTTATTAACAGGAGGTCTTTATGCAGTGGATTATAATTACTTGCAACAATTCAAAAAAGATTGTTGAAGCACAAAAGTATTTATTCCATAGATATTTGGATGTAGATAACCATGATTTTTTCTATATTGATTTGGCTGATGAACCGGTTGGCAATTGGACGCATAATATTTATAAAAAAATGAAGCTCTTGGGATTAAGTGACTATTTTGTTTTTGGACTTGACGATTATCTTCCGGTGAAAGAAATAAATAGTTCAATGATTCTTGAAGCTGGTAATTTTCTTGAAAGTGTCAAGGGAAACCGCTTTGAATTATCATGGGGTGCATCGAAAAAGCCAGGTAATTTCATTGAAATCAATGAGCAAATACTAAAATATGGTCCCGAAGTAAATTACAGCGTTTCTTGCCAATTTTCAATCTGGAAAAAAGAAGCACTCTTTGAATTATTGCAAACTCCTATGAATCCTTGGCAATTCGAAACAAAATTGCATCTGAACGAAGTGTATTGCTATAAATCGGAATATAATTGCTTCAGGTATATCGAGGAATCGGCAATTTCCGGCAGGAAACCGGGAAAAGTCAATCTCTCGATTCTCAGCGAAGGAGATAGGAATGAATTAATCAATCTGGGATTAGTCAATCCTGATGATATTGTGGAGAGTTGGAAGTAGTGAATAATGAATAGTGAATAATGCTTAAAATGAAAAAAATAAAAGAATATAAGGAAATCCATCAAATTGGAACGATATATTTGGAAAATATGCCCAAAGAATTAAAAGATAGTACAATTATGAAAGGAGATATTGGAGTACAAATTGCTCCTGACGGTAGAATATGGATTTGTATAAATCACATGGCTTTTTTAAGATTCAGTCCACATCCTAATGGTAAAATGGAAAAGTAATATTTAAGAACAAGGATTAACGATTTTTGAATTATAAATTAAAGTATTAAAAATTTATTGAAAATTGAAAATTATAAATTGAAAATTATTTAAAGGAAATATATGCAGAATCATACAGAATTAATACAATATCTGATTTATAAATACCAATTAAAGAGTTATTTGGAGATTGGTGTTGAATCCGGAAATAATTTTAATGCAATTAATTGTGAACATAAAATCGGGATTGACCCGGCTTGGGATAGTCCTGCTATTCATTGGACTTCTGATGAATTTTTTGAAAGAAATACAGATGAATTTTTAATAAATTTTCCTGGGTGGCACCATGAAGAGCAGACATATAGAGAAAAATTTGATATAATTTTCATTGATGGATGGCACCATGCGGAGCAATCATATAAAGATATTCTGAATGCTATCGCTGCGATTCATTCTGATATTGGATTCATAATTTGCCACGATTGTAACCCAACGGATGAGGAAATGCAAATAATTCCACGTCAGCAGAAAATCTGGACTGGAGATGTTTGGAAGGCATGGGTAAAATTGCGGCGGCTTCCATTTCTTGAAATGTTTGTACTAGATATGGATTACGGATGCGGTGTAATCCGGTATGGTATGCAGGAACCATTGATTGTTGTTGAAAATCCATCCTGGAGTGATTTCGAGAAAAACCGTAAAGAATGGTTAAATCTGAAAGATGCGGATTATATTTATACAATTTAAGGATTAAATAATTATAATGGTATTGAAATGTTGAGTACATTAATTACTTTTTTTGTGATAGTTTGTGTGCCATTTTTCTTAGGATATTATATAGCTGTCCTCGTGATGATATTAAACGATGATGAGGATATAAATAATGAAAAAGATTTTATTATTTGGTTCCCTTATGGATTACTAATAAAAGATTTTATTAATTTTATAAAAAAATAAAAATATGCTCCCTGAAGATTACGAATATTATCCTGAAATTAAGGTAAAAGATAAAATTACCATTAAATCCAAGCGGATTTTTGATGATTTGGAATACCGGGATAGGATAGTCAAAGATGGTAAAGATGCCACTTATCATAAAATCGGTAAGGGATTTTGGAAAGATGAATCGGAAGATAATAATTACGATGGGGATTTTATTCTTTTGAGGGAATTGGATGCGAAGGAAATAGTCAAAATGAATGATGAATTAACAGAGTATTATAAGAGAAAGAAATGAAAAACATTGAAAATTAAAAATTTATTAAAAATTAAAAATTATTTAGAGGGAATATGTTACAGAATCTAGAGATTATCGAGCAGGGGAAAATCAAACGGTTAAGTTTGCGTTTTAATAAAGTTAATATTTTTATTGGGCATGACGGGGCAGGTAAATCATTAATCTTAGATATGATTCGTAAGAAATTAGGGCATAATGTCTCGTATTTGGACACTTCTGAACCAAAATTACAAATGGCACAGGCATTCCATAAAATTTTTAAAGAATTGAGTGAATTCTTGAAAGCTGAATATATTGAGTTTTTTGAGAAGGAAACTAAAAGTAGAAATTATGGCAAGGATGCAGAAACAGGTGAGGACATAATCTATACCACTGAGCCGGAGGAGGACGATTATCCTTATAGCGTTGATATAGCTAATGCCAGGACTATAATTCAGTCAATCGGTGCGGAGGATTATATTTCCGATAAAACGCAAAATTATAAAGTTCAGTTTATGAATGGTCCATACTGGCTCCAATGGAATGAATTAACCGTAGGGCAAATGCAGACTGTCCGGATTCTGTATGCAATTTTATTTGCGGATGAATCTAATATTTTATTCAATCGTGCCGAATCTGCTTGTTTTCCTGCAATATTTCAACAAATGGCACACAATTTGCTTGTCTCACGGAAACAATCATTTATCATTACCGATACTATACTTCTTTATAGATTTTTGAATCCTGAGTTGCATGAAGAATTAAGTAAAATCAAGAACCGGAATACCTGGGAAGATATAAATTTATTTATTTGCTATATTAGTGGTGAAAACAAGGAATATCGTATTGGAAGCCGTACTTCCGTAAAAATGCTAACTGGTGCAGAGCTTCAGGAATATGCGAAAAATGAAGATTTATTTGATTTTGTCAGTAAATATTATAAATAAGAAATGTTGAATGTTGAGTTTTGAGTGTTAAATGAAAGTATGAAGTCGGAAGCTGGAAGCACGGAGTAAAAAAAATATTAAAATTTCAAATTAAAAATATTGAATGGAAATAATTAAAAAAAATAAATTAAAAATTTCTTAGGTGAAAAATGGTATTTCTTAAAAGTGAATATGAATTTAAAGATTGTGGCGAATATTGGCAAATAAATCCCAAAAGGCAAAAAGTAATAACTGTTAATCAAAGACAGAGAACTTGGAAATTAATTAGAAATATTTGTGAATTTGCTGGTTTAAATTGGGAAACAGTCATAGGACTTTCCCGTGTGCATGAGATATGTTTATTGAGAATGTGTATTATCTATTTTTTGAAACAAACGGGGTTATCTCTGAAAGCAATCGGTAGTTTTTTTTCGGGAAGGGACCATTCGACAGTATTGAACGCTATCAGGCAAATAGATGACCACTTTGTAGCGAAATTCAAAGATGCAGATACTAATAATGTAATCAGATATATTGAAAAAATGAAAGAAATTTATTAAAATAAAGAGGTTTTTATGGAAATGTTTATTATGTGGTTCAGTTTGATGATAGTATCAGCTATGGGGATTATTTCAATTCATCAAGTATTAAGAGAAATAAATAATTCAATAAATAAAAATTTTAAAGAATTTATGCTTGAAATTAGAAAGCAAATGGATGAAGTTTATTCAAGGTATAAATAAAGCAGGGCTGCCGGTGGTTATATCTGATTTTATGACATAAATTTTTTATAAACAAATAGGCAGTCCTGCGGTTTTATAGTGAATAATGAATAGTGAATAATGAATAGTGAAAAATTAAAAATTATAAAATTGAAAATTCTTCAAAGTTATGAATTACGGAAAAGCATTACCGATTGCAGAAAAATTTAAGGATGCAATATCTCCATATTGTGATAGGGTAGAGATTGCCGGAAGTGTCAGGAGGCATCGTGCCGATGTAGGTGATATTGAAATTGTCTGCATCCCGAAATTTGAGACTTACGAGGTTTCTGATGGTTTATTCACTAAATTAAAGACTACATATAACCGGGGATTTATTAAAATTGTTGATTCCATGAATATATTGAAAGGAGATGCAGAAAATGGGAAATATATGATGAGGTATTCCGGCAGGGCTGAAATCAAATTTGATATTTTTGTTGCCTGTAAAGAGAATTGGGGTTATCAATTTGCAATCAGGACAGGTTCGGCAAAATTTTCTCATCTTGTATTAGCTTTGGGATGGTCCAAAAAAGGTTTTCGGGGACATGAGGGATTTCTCTATTCCCGTGATGATTATGAAAAAATTGATGGAAAATTAGTCCTTATGAAAGATGCAAAAATTGTTCCTTTATATGAAGAAATTGATTTATTTAATTTAATTGGCATGGATTTTGTAGAACCTGAAAATAGGAATCTTTAAATAATTGAAAATTGAAAATTGATAATTTAATAAAATGGTGAGAAAATGATAAAAAAGAGGCAATTAGTAGGAGGATTATTCTGTGCTTTTATTTTATATGCACTATCTTGGTTTCTCTATGATATTATTTTTTCCGATAAAGATATTCAAATCAAGTCGGGACAGGTTTGGGTAATGAAATTTGATAGTACCGATAATCCTTTTGAACTGGATTCGGTATTTATTAAAATTCTAAGACATAAAGGTAATTGGAGTGAATTTTGGGTTTGGGATAATAAAAATAAGAAATTAGAACCCATTGATTGGAATGAATGGCGGTCCTTCGACCAGAAATCGGATTCCTCAATTAAAGAACGATTTGATTTTTATAGTAAATGGTGAAAAAATGAGCAAGAAAAGTGAATTTATTGAAAAATATGTTTGTTTTATTAATAGATGTCCTATTGATGAGAACTACCACAGAATGACTACAATTGAAGAACGGGATGAAAATAAAAAGAAAATTACTTCTGACCTTGATGAGGTTATTGCAGAAGAATTTAAAATTAATACTTTAAAGATTAATTATAGGGATAGTTTTTTATATATCTGTTGTGAAATACGCAATTCTGTTTTGGAAATATTAGAATTAAATGATAATGATTTGAATGAACATGGCATTGCAAAATCTATTGTTAAATCAGCTGCGAATATAAATGTATATTTTGGTGCGGATTTGTCTGAAAATTCAGATATTAAAATATAAATGACACGGGAACAACTCTTACGAGCTGTCCCGTGCTGAGGCTCCTAACGATTCATGGTCAATTAGGAAATTTTTACTTGTAAATCAGGCAGATTTTTTCTTTCTTCCGCCACGATGTTTCCGTCTTTTTGGACGGGTTGCACGAACTATCTTGTAGCTGCGTCCCTTTGCTTTGAAACGCCCTACAGTAGTAAGCTTATCAACCAAACCAGCTACACCCGAAGTGCCACGTCTCTTTTTGCTGTGTCCCTTCTTGCGTCTTGCCGCCTGTGCCTTTTTGATATTACGCTTCGAAGCGGCTTTCTGCTTGGCTGTACGTCTTTTCTTAGCCATTTGAATCACCTATGATTAATGAATAATAAATAAATTAACTGGCGTTTGCCATGTTTTGTCTCCAATCAAATAATTTTTTGTTCTGAATCACCGGCATAGTTTTTCCGGTTTCGCCGTCCCTATGTTTTTCTGTTGTTTTTGCCGTCATATTCCCTACAAAAACAATTGTGTCAACTTTGAAACCAATCTCAGGGTCTCCTATGTATTCTTTGCCTGCTTTATTTGTCCTTGCTAAATAAATGAAAGATTTATCGGGATATTTCTCGATTAAGTCTTTCAATTCATCCTGTTTAATATTGTAAACATCCCCGATTTTGTCAATAAATACAAATTTGTATGCATTATCATTTAAGTATCTTTCCACTCCAGGGTCTGCCCAATCTTTTGAAGGATAAAACACAATATTTTTACTGATTTTCAACCGTTCTAATTGCTTTTTTAACCTGGTATCAATAGTTCCTTTGTCTGCCAGAATATAGAGAGATTTGCCATTTGGCTCCAAATCCTGTGCCAAAATTAATGCTAAACTGGTTTTTCCCTGCCCTGGTTTACCATATATCAACATTGAAAAAGGTTCGAGCAATTCTCCAAAAAGTGGCTTGGTTTTTGATAGAATCAATGGCTTACCTTTTGTTTTCGCGGTAAGTATATCATTCGTTGTAGGAAGTACCGGCAATTTTTCCCCTTCGGGGGGTTGGGGGTTGGGGGTTGGGGGTTGGGAATTAATTTCATCCACCTTTAGCTCAGGAACAGTCAATTTCTCATCAGGCACAGAAATAACATCCGAAAGTGTTGAATTTTGAGTGTTAAGTGTTGAATTATCCTCAAAATCTGCATTAGATAAACTTTTACCTGATTCCTTTGCTTCCTCGATTTGTTTTAAATAAAACTTTAATAAATCCTCTGGTTCAGATTTCTGCTTAAACATTGATTCGCCTGTTGCAGCTTTAGCAGAATTGATATATTTTTCAATAATCCGCTTAAACCAGGTAGGCTTGGATTCCTCGATAATTCTCCAGACTAATGCAATTCTTTCAGGTACTTTTTGGACATCAATACTCGTTTGATTGAGGAATTGCTTAACTGTCGGAATTCCTGCTTTCCTTCGCTGATATTCAAGTTTTACGGCTTCCTGCACATCGTTAATCAGATTCCATTTTTCAGGCAGTGATTTCATAATAATAAACTGCGGGATTGCCCTTATGATTTTTCCGGAATAAGAACCTACTTTTTCAAGTAAAGTTTTATCAGGTAAAATTGAAGCTAATAAAATATATTCTAACAGGACTTTACCCTTGTCTGTAAATTCCGTATCATTTTTCAGCCATGAATTTGTGTTCGAAGGAGTAATTAAACCGGCAGATTCAAGCTCTTTGACCACTTTCCTCGAAGTTACCGGATTATTGAGTAATTGTCTTAAAGTATCATCATTCTCATTTTCAGAGAAAATAGTTGCAATATTTTCAAAAGTATCTTGTTTTTCTTCCATTTGCTTTGCCATAGCAATTGCCTCTGTAACATCTGATTTAGTCTGAGTTAAACCCGTATTTAGCATATTTGAATAAGTAGAGCATTTTGAAATTGGAATATCAATAATCCTAGCTAAAAATGGGAATTGCATATTCTTTATATCGGATTCCTTAAAGCCATATACCGCCAGCCGTTTCATTAATTCAGGCTTGTATTTTCTATCATAAACCAGATCAGTATTATCATAGGCAATCGTTTGAGCTGCTATTGTCCTTGAATTACCACCAAGCACATAGCCGCTTTCTGTGATGACAGGTGGTCCATCAAGGGCAGATGGAGTATCGGAAAGAATAAATCTTGCATCAAAATCCCTGATAATTCTTAAAATTTTCTCTTTTTCAGTTACATCTCCCGAATAATCCCTTGTTTGGCAATCCGGGGGATAATCCTTATTTTTATTTCCATCCCAAAAATTATGAGAAGGCATTAAACTGAATAATTCCACAATCGCATAATATGCAGGGATTGATTCAGCTGGTGTTGCAATATTAGTTGCATCACCTTTTATTAATGTAGTTGGCATTTTATATAATGGATTTTTACTAAAATGCTCAGAACTATCTACTTTCGTTAATTTAATTTTTAATAAATCAGCAATTTGAATTAATTTACGCCATATTTCATCATCTGTATCTTTATCAAGTTTCTTCGCAATCCATATATAACGATATTTCAAGGCATTAAATCGTTCAATTCTATCAGTTTGCACATTCAATTTCCCTATCCCAAATAATTGTGATTGTTCCTGAGCTTTCATATTTCTTATTCCCGGCTGCATAATGAAGTCCCTCAATCGTTTTGTATAAGGTAAAAAATCATCGGTTTCAACGCTTCCTGAGTATAAATCAATCTGCCCAGTGATAATTTCACCACTTTCCACATCAATCTGCCCGATTAAGGTTTTATCTTTTTGACTGTAAATATTTACTGAAACCAAACCAAGCCGTGTTTCAACGGGAATCGGATAAACCTCATTCGCAAAATCCTTAATTGCCTGAAAATTCTTTTGTATTTTCTCAACAAGAAATTTATCTTCAATTCCGGATAAATTTGCTTCCTCGACCTCAATCTCCGGGAACGGACTTGCATTTAATTCCATTATGCCACCTTCTCGTTATTCGGCAAATCGCAGTCTGCCATTTCATTTACTTTCAAGTAATTTTGCATTAAATTAATTCCATATAAATTTGCAATTTTTTCTAATTTATTCAGGATGCTATCAAGCTGAATCCTGTATTTTACCCTTCTTTCACATTTGACGACTAATTGATAATAACGCCTCAATAACAAATTAAACCTATCATTCCTGATAATTTGCTTATTTGATAATATTTTTGGCAAAGCACCGAGTTCATCACTCAAAATACTATCATCATTTATAAGTTCTTCTAATTTTTTGAGTTGAATTTCTGTATTTTTTACATCCCCGATTAATAAATATTTATTTAATTCAACAGCGGCTTTTTGAAGTAAACTGTTATCTGTGGGCTGTTCGTCCCATTGACTGAGCATTTGAGTAAATTGAACAGTATTATTCTCATAAGAAAATCGGAAAGAATCTTCTTCATTTATAAAATTCTTTTCATCCTGGAAATATTTTTTTAGCCTGTCAATTTTTTCCCTCAAATAACTTTTATGGGCATATTTCCCTTTTGTAGCCTCTCTGAAAATATCCCCTGCGGCTTCCAGATAATGCCTGTAATAATTTCCTTTGTCCCATTGTGAATGAATGATTATTTCCTGGTTATTCGATTGATATTCAAATGGGTCCTGTTCGGCATCACTCAAAATACTATCATCATCTGCATCCCAAGTGCCGTCATTATTCACCGATTTTATTTGATTTGGAGAGAAAACGATATATTGTGTATGTGTGCCACCATAATCAGCCCAGTTCTTTATAATTAAACCATCATGTCCTGATTCTTTTGCTTTTTGGATAGCAACTCCTATTGGAGCATATTTTGGATGTCGTAAATAATTTCTGTATTCATCGCTTTGAACAAATTGTTCGTGTTCAATTATCCTCGGATTTTTTAAAGAAATATATGCTTTTATAACATACCCTTTTCTTTCATCGTGATAGCCTGTAGCATATTTTTTTGCCTGTCTTAAATTTTCAGAAAAGAATATCCCGAATTCTTCACCATGTACAGCTTTTCTTCCCAAATGAAATTGAGTAAATTTTTCAGGAGTTCCATGATAAACCACCTTCGGGCTTCCATCCTCATTCACCACTTTGGAATCACCGAACCAATCCCAAAATGCTTTGTTGAATTTTGGTGTAATTTTTGTTGCTTTATCACTCAAAATACTATTATCATCCGCATCCCAAGTGCCGTCATTATTCACCGATTTTATTTGATTTGGAGAGAAAACAATGTAATTAGTGCTTAAAATTTGTTTTTGCTTTTTATCCATTGTTGAATAAACATCTCCGACATTTTTAATAATTATACTATCAAATCTGGCCCCCTTTTTATTTAACCCATTAATTTCTTCTATTAATTTTCTTGTGCCATGCCATGATTCACCTTTCCAATCTATTATATAAGGATTCTTAATCAATAAATAGCATGAAATAATTCCCGGTCTAGCTCCCTGGTAATCAAAAGCCCTATGTGGGTCTGCATAAGTCTTTGCAACTTTGAAATTATCAGTAAAAAAGAATATTGATTCAGAATTTCCAAATCGGGGTTCAAATTTTCCTGTTTCATTAATCCATCTGTTATCAGGTGTCCCATGGTAAACCACTTTCGGGCTTCCATCCTTATTCACCACTTTGGAATCTCCGAACCAATCCCAAAATGCTTTGTTGAATTTTGATGTAATTTTATCGGATAAATCATTGATTTGTTCTATTTCTTTAATTTTTAATAATTTATCTTTTAAATTAGCAAGATAATTTTCTTCGGTATAATCAATATTTATAATATAATCATATTCTGTTTCTTCATATTCAACTCTACTCTGATTCGGTTTATGGTCTGCTAAACGTAAAAGAATAGATTTATCGAGAGTATAATCAGGATATTCAGGGTCAGGCTTTCCTGTGTCTAATGAAATATCATAATAAACAGAAGAAGTTGTATTAGAAAAATGGGCTTTCCCTATTGAAAAACCTAATGATTTAACTAATTTCTCCGCACTATCTTGCTTCCCAAACCAAATTTCCATTCCTTCATCTTCTTTAAAAAAATCATCTTTCAATTTTGTATGTAATCCCAATAATTTACCAATTTTTTCTAATTTTGCCTTAACCGGTTCAATATTGATTTTTTCTTTCAGGAAGTAATTTCTACGGTTAATTTCTTTAAATCTATCATTCAAATCTGCAAATTTCTGTTGTCTTTGTCCAAGTTCTGAATGGTTCAAGCCGATTCCATATTTTTCTGCATTCCTTTTATAAGCATTATAAATTGTCCTCATATAACCATCATCCATCTTTACTGTTCTTCCAAAGGAATCTTCACCTTCCCTATTTGCATTGAATAAATATGATTGGAGTGTAGGATATTTCTCAAAAAACAGCTTATAATAATGCTTATTCATTAATTCCCTGTTAGTCAGGAATTTTTGCTGATGTTCTGTCAGCCTGCTATATGCAGAACGAAATTTATCGAATGCTTCATCAAATTTTTCATAATCCTTAATTTTTAGAACATCCAATAAATCATTATTGAATTTTTCAAGATTTTCCTTATTCTTGAAATCCCAATTATCATATTTTGTATGTTCCTTAATTTTTTCCATTTTTCACTCAAAACTTAACACTCAAAACTCAACACTTCTTCAGTAGTCCTGCAAGTTTCTCATTTTTCTTGATTTTATCTACAATCCATTTATCATAAATCCACTGAGCTAATAAATTCGCTAGGATTCCTGCTCCAAATCCTATTAAAAAATCAAGGTCAAAATCAAACCGTTGCTTTTCAGTCTTTTTCATTTAATACCTAAAACTTAACACTCAACATTTAACACTTCTTGCTCATCATTCATTCCAACAGATTTTTCCAACTTGGAAATTTCTATCTCCAACTCATTTAGAAGAAAATCTGCCTGGTAACCAACAAAAAGAGTATCAAAGTCAGATTCAAACCTTTTTGCCAATTCCCTGAGTAAATCCGTAAGTTCTTTATCGGTTTTTCCGGCAATTGCTTTTTGTGCATATTTCTTTACAATTGCATCAAAAACCTGCACATTCTCGATTTTATCATTCAACATATAAACTCCTATAAATTTTCAACTCTTGCAAGAATTTTCGCCAATAATTCGGCATCGCTATCTTTCGATTCAAGTACTGGTTTCAATGGAATTTCTGGTTTTATTACTTCAACCGGAGGAATTTCCTCTTTTTCAATTTCTTTTACAAATTCCTTCTCAATTTTTTCTGGCTCTTTTTTAGTAACTTCCTCTTTTTTAGGAACTTCCCTGACACTTTTCTTTACAATTCCCGGCTCTTTTTTACTTAGAACTTTATTGGCTTCAGCTTCCGGTGCTTTTTTAAATTTAAAGAAACTGATTCCGAAGTGCTTTCGTAACCAATGTGCGACTGTAGATTCCTGTGCAGATGAAACTGCAGGATTGGAAGCATCGGCAGATGGTTTGCGTTTTTTCCATTCAGGATTGTAATAGCTTATATAATCACGTCCTTTTCGCTTCCATTCCTTGGATAATGCCATATAATAATAAGGTTCTTCTTTATCCTTCAGCGAATTATAAAGCCGTTTTATTGCAGAATTAATCTCATTAGCTTTTTTAATCGCTGGGTCAGTGTCGGCAAGCCCTTCTAATTGTGTTGAACTTTCGTCAGTCGCTGCCTGACTAATTTGAGTTGGGGTATCTGGTGTTAAGTTATTTTTCGGTGGAACAGGAATTTCAGCCTGGGGAACAGGATTTTCCTCATCCGGTAATTGTGAATTGTTAATTATTAATTGTGAATTATCTTCAGTAATTGTTTCCATAATCCCTAATTCCTCAAATTTTGGCATAATTGTTGCAGTCTGCTCTAAATTTAACTTGTAAACCGGTAAACCATTCAATACCTCATAAGGAGATATTTCTAATTTCTTGATTACCGGAATGATTATTTCGGCTTGCTTTGCAGATAAATCATATTTTCTGACCTTCTCATCATTATCAACAGAAATTACAACGGCACCGGACATAGCTTCTAATGCAGATAATTCAGTTATAAGTGTTGAGTGTTGAGTTTTGAGTTTTGAGTTATCAACTGCCCCGGACACAGCTTCTTTTGTAGATAAATCATCAGAGAGATTATCTTCAGATTTATCTCTTTTGTGGTCGTATAAAATAAATCTATTGAACCCAAATTTATCATTTATTACAAAACGATTTGCAACTTTTTTAACATCCCATCCTTTTCTATCGCTAATATGCCCTTGCTCAACTAATTGCTTTAGAATATCCTTACCCTGAATAACCGTATCGTTATAGTCATCCATTTTAAAATCAATCCCATAAATAAAGAGTTTTTTCATTTTCTCACCATTTTATAATATTTTTAACATTTTTCATTCAAAATTCAACACTTAACACTCAAAACTCAACATTCTTTTTTAAAAACTACCATTTCGGAGGATTATCCGCACAATGCAAATCTGCCTCCTTTGCCTTCTCACGTACATTGCAGGCACATATAATGCATTGCTCAGGACCTAAATCCCTCCGTTTAGTTAAAATACTGCGGTTCCCGTTCAATTTCTTGCATGCTCCGCAAATATTCAACCTCCTGTTATATTCCTGTTCACTTACCATTTTATAAAATTTTTAATTGGGTTTAAAATTTTAAACCCCTACAATTCAACACTTAACACTCAAAACTCAACACTTCCTGAGCTACCATTTTTCTTTATCACAATGTAAATAATCGGCTTTTATTTTCCAAGCAAGATAGCATCCGCAAACTTTACACCTTGGTTTTCGCCAGAACAAAAATCGTCCCCGTGCCTTATAAAACTCACAGGGCTTACATATTTTCCACCGTTCTTTCTGCTTCTCTTTCGAAGCGAGCATCTGCCCGTTACCTTTGAAGAAAGCATCCAAAGTTTTCGATGAACTATTTAACAAAGAACGAAAACTTATCATTTTATAATTAAACCTAATAAAATCCCTACTATAATACTACCCCCGATATAAGCCGGCTTGACATACCATCCTTCTTTAATTTCAAACGGCACTGTGATCGAATCGTGAATCGTCATTATCGAATCGGGACCAAAATCAATATTACTCCATAAATAATTCTCAGGAAAATGATAGCCATAAGTCAAAGTATCCTTGCGTACAGTGTCTTTCCTGTGAGTTGCAAATGGCTTTGTCAATATATAATGATTTGTTTCCGAAATTAAAACCGAATCCCAGTCAACTCCCGAATCTCCATCAAAAACCCTTGCAAATAACAGGCTGTCTTTGATATAAATGAAAGATGTGTCATGGCGTATTTTCCATTTTACAGTTCCTTTGCCTGAAGCAGAATCCGAAGGTCTTGGCACTTCAAAATAAGTTGTGTCCCTGGAATGAGTGGATTTGCCCGGAATATATTGAACCGGTTTAAGCAGCCAGCCGATAATTCCACCGATAATAAAAAATGCTACTATTAACCAAAATATTTTCCAATTCATTTTACCACCCTAATATTTCTACAAGACCAGACCATGAAGAGCCTATTTCTCTTTCAAATTTCCTTGAAAGCCAACCTCGAGGTGCTAAGATAGTACCAGCTCGCTTTAAATTCAATTTCTTTTTATTACTATTTCTGGGAGTATTTCGATTATTTTTTTTAATTATTTCCTTCCTATCATTTAATAAGTAATTAAATCCTTGTAAAATGTATCTATTTTTATTGATAAATTCTTTGGGATTTTTCCAACTCATCCCTTTTACATTTTTTATACATAAATCAATTGCATCTCTTGCTTTTTCAACAAATTTTCTTTTAATAAAATGTCCCTCTTGAAGTGAAATCATAACAACACCAGCAAGTGCAAATTTATTATTTAATTTTAAACCATTATCTGTATTATTATCATATTCTTCGTATAATACTTCTAATGCTTGATTAACAGCTTCATCAATATCAGATTTTAAATCAAGACAAAAATCTGAATCTTTCGGATAAACGCCCCATGAACCCATTTTAACCTCCTAAAAGTTTATAAATTTTATTCATCTTCTACTCCATAAAAATAATCCAAATAAACCAAAAACAATAGCATAAGGTACATATTTTTCAACTTTATACCCGATACTATCCTCGATTACATCTTCATTGCCAATATCTTCCTGTGTAGGAAGAGCAGTAAGGCAATATTCACCTTTTCCCAAGCCTGATAATGAAATTTTATTATCCATCGGAATATAAGCAAATAATTCACCGGAATCCTGGTATTCCTCAATATGAACAAAGGTAGAGAAAGTTGAGGGTCTGCGTTTTTTTGTTATAATTCCATTGGCAACTTTGGTATAGCATCCTTCAGAATCTAAATGATAACCATTAGAATTTCCCTCGATTGTTGCAATATCGCCCTTCGAATCAATATACCAGACAAGTGCAATGGTGTGGAATCCAGAATTTGCCAATGATGAACGTGCGAATCCCACAGCTCCCGGAGCCGGAATCTTATCAACACGGATTCCGAGTTTTTTTGCTTTGGCAATATATTCAGTTGAAGAAACACAATTACGACAATTTATGAAAGGATTTACTTTTCCTGTAAATGGAAATGCAATATTATCAATCAAAATAGCGGTTGCGGCACAATATGCAGGATTGCCACCAGGAGGACGAAAAACAGGAGAGGAAAAATTCTTTTCAATTGAACCGATAATATTAGTTATACACTGCCCTGTATGCTTTGAAGGATTGATAGCAGAGCAATTCGACAATAAAAGATTTTCAGCTACTTTTATTCTTGCTAATCCCGTTTGTGTCGTTTTCAGTTCCATAATCAAATCGAACAATTATTATTAATTTTAAAATTATCTGATTCTATGAATTTTTTCTTTTGTTCATCATCGCCTTGACGGAAAGTATCATAATGAATAGGAATAGATTGTTTACAATTCAATTCTTTATTCATTTCCTGAGCTTCCCTGCTATTGAGATGAATAGGATTCATCAAATATTCAGGAGAATCAGGAGAAATCGGTAATAAACAATAATCAAAATTATTATATTTATCTTTTAATAATTTAATGAAAGTTCCATAAGCCGTATCACCTGCAAAATAAATTGTTCCTGACTTTCCTTTAATTACATATCCTCCCCAAAGGGTTTGATTATAATGCAATAATCTACCTGAATAATGTTGTGCGGGAACAAAAATATATTCAATTTCATTGATATAATTTTCCCACCATTCCATTTCCTGTACATTAGTAATCCCAAGTGAATTCAATAATCGTTTATTTCCTTTTGGTACTAAAAATTGAGGATGAAATTTTTTATTTAATGCTAATAATGTATTCCTATCAAAATGGTCGCAATGATTATGACTAATAAGGACAACATCAATTTGGGGTAAATCCTCAAACTTTATACATGGTTCTTTATATCTTGGCTTATAGCTACAAGCAAGCTTCGAGTAGTTCGGGTCCGTAATAATATTTTTCCCATCTAATTGAATTAAAACAGTCGAATGTCCGATCGGAATAATTTTTAAATTATTCGATGCTTCAGGAACAATCGGAGTAACAGGAATTTTCTCATAATGTTTCATATTGAAAATTCTCTTGATATTCCATATAAATAAATCAATACTCGGAAGAACTTCTGATTTATCAATATTCTGATAAATTGCAGTATTCCGTCTATAAACATCAAGAAGATAAAATCCTGTTAATGTAATCCCGGTAACAAATAATATTTTTTCAAATAATTTCATTTAAAAATCAAATATAAAATTCCTACCAAACCAATTCCTACTAATATTTCCTGTTTTGAATACCGTACTCCATATTGTGCATAATTTGCAAATTGTTCACAATTATTTGTAAGCCAATTATGCGGTTTACCAAGTTCCTGCTTTGCTCTTTCAATTACTTTTTGCCTTCCATCATCATTCCCGTTAAATTTCCTTACTTTAATAATTTTAGGATATTTACTCCGAAAAAAGTCTATAGTTGATTGAACAACTCCATTTTCAATAGTATTTTCAAATAAATATTCTACCCCATTTTCGATGTAATAAATTCCATAATGAACACAAAAAATACTTCTTCTGCAATGTACCTCGACTGCATCGGCAATCTGCAAATTATATTTTTCGGCAAATGTCATAATCAAACCCCCAGGGTAAATCCATCCTTGCTCGTTTGCTCGGCAATTTCCTTCTTTTTGTCAACTTCCTTCTTCTTTTTGAATCCGAATAAAAGAGCTGCCACAGAAGCAATCGTTCCTGAGCTAATCAATAATATTTTTTTTGCTTTTTTCATAATCGCAAAATTACACTTTTTTCTAATAAGAAGGCTTCGATTCTCCCCCAGTTGCAGTGGAAGGGTCAAGAACCTTTTTTACTGCTTCTGTAATCGGGGAAGAAGTATTCAATTGTGTAGGACAAGCCTTTTCGTCCTGTTTTTTTTGATAATACATTCCTGCACCTGCTCCAACAGCCACACCAATTAATAATGATAATATTTTCATAAAACACCTGATTAAATAATTAAAAAATAACAATTAAAAATTTATTAAAAAAACATTTTTCCTATAACATAAATTAATATTTTCAAACTATAAATCACTACAAAAATAACTCCGGCTACAATAATAAATCCTAATAAATATCGTATTTTAAGATATTTTCTAATTTTAGCAAATGTGCCATTCTCTTTCCATTGATTCAATGTTGTTGCTATTAAATTCCAAAGTAAATCCATGTTATTTCTCCAATAGATTTTATCTTTTCCATGTGTTAAATACATTTCCGAACCAATCCCATGCGGCTTCCAAAGGACCAACGGGACTTCCTGAACGATATTTCCCCTGACTCCACTCCTTACCCGTTGCCTTATATCCCTGAATCCCCTGTATTTCAGCTTCTTTTTGCTTTTTTCTCAGATACAAGCCTAAAATAACGGACAATCCTATTGCACTCAAGCCGATAACCATTGTCTTTTTTTCTTTCTTGTCCATAACCACTTTTAATAATTAACAATTAATAATTAACAATTAATTTTCAATAAATTTTCAATAATTTAATTTAAAACTCAACACTTAACACTCAACACTTATCTTATGTATTTTTTATAAACAAATACGGAAGAAACACCAACAATTCCCCCCATCAATAAAAACAGCACGGATTCAGGGATTTTTGACGTAAAAAATTCATTTATTGAATTTAATCCGAATCCGATTGCAGGATTATTATTACATCCGCAACAAGCCGGTTCACCTTCATATTCCCAGTGCCAGCACTCATTCGTATAATTCACAAAACCGAAATTTATAGCATTGATTTTAAGCCAGTCAAATGCTTTTGAGTTGCAATTACTAAAAAGTGGCTGAATATCAATTGTACGTCCCCAGCCATGGTTTGAAGAACCGGGACAAGCCATCAAACTTCTATCAGTTTTTAAATTTTTTCCCTTATAAACACATACATCCGGTGAACTTTTGCCTGATGCCATCCTTTCTAATATTTTTTCGGCCTGATAATCGGGACTTCTATAAGCACTCGTAAGCCACATATTGATTCCGGCATTCGAGGCAGCTTTTTTCATTCGTTTCCAGGCATCAGCGGCAGGTGCGATAAGCAAATATTTCCCTTCGGCACTAACCAAGCGGTTTTGCTTCAAATCCAACTGGGATTTCTCATTTTTCCAGTTGCAGCGATATTGCTTTGATGCCTCGATATAATTCATGACCAACAATTCATAATTAACAATTCACAATTCATAATTAATTTAAAAACTCAACACTTAACATTTAACACTCAACATTTCTAAAATCCACCCTTACCGGATGATAAAACATATAATTAAATTGCTCATTTTCCTGTAAATTTGCCCAAAATTCATAATCCGATGCATCCCTCATTGTTTCAGGACTGTACCAACGCTTTCCACCGGGAATATTTATATCGTTTATTTTAAAATCATTCAGGCAAGCCAAACTCGCAACTGCCGTTTCATACCAGGCATATTTTCCTTCGGAATATTCTTTGTCGAGCATTTCCAAGCATTTATTAGAATAACGGTGAATTGCACCAAACATGGCACGCTTTTTGTTATTGGAAATAGGGAAATTAAATGTATTCCAGTACCATTCGGGACCTAAATTTTGTAGATAAGTTCCGAGTAAATCGTCATTTCTTGCATCCATTTCCTCGAAAAATTCATTAGAACGATTGCCTTTCCAAACATCCCATTCAAAGCTGTAATAATAATCATAATCCGGTTTTAATTTATAGAACATCAGCACTGCATATTCAGGATTGCAATAAATAATTTGCGAAGTTTGCGGAGGCTTGGGAATCATATTTA
>Ga0208375_1001356_pt1 | contig 27905 bp, 35 predicted proteins | sample RifOxyD1_FD_184038 | JGI IMG/M metagenome (GOLD analysis project Ga0208375, IMG submission 184038) | Soil microbial communities from Rifle, Colorado - Rifle Oxygen_injection D1 (SPAdes) | ecosystem: Environmental > Terrestrial > Deep subsurface > Rock core/Sediment | place: Rifle, Colorado...
CTTTAGAAAATGCGAAAAAATATCTTGAGGACCATCACGCCAAAGAATTTAGTAAAGGAATCTCCACTCCGTAGCGTAGCGAAGGAGTTGCGAAGCAACCCTTTAGGGTGGAGAGGACGTCAAATTTGCTTCAATAAAACTACTTTTAGCTATGCAAATAACAATTCTATTTTGTTCATAAACAGTCCAACTTTGTGGAGCATTTAATCTTACAACGACCTTTGCTTGTGTTGAATCATCTGTTAATTCACCAAAATTCATACCCGCTAAATTGTCAGAATATTCAACAACATCTGTTAATTTTTTAAGATTTTCAGCAGACATAGTTCCTTGATTTACAAAAGCTACTTTTGCAGGATAACCATAAGGCCATGCTCTTGATGTTGCATTCCAATTTCTTTCAGGAACAACAGAAGCATAATATCTCTTAGCCATAGCAACTAACTGTGAATCCCAAGGAACAGTATAAACAGTAACATTTGAAGGTAAAACTAAAGGATCAGGTTCTCCTGCTCTTCTTGATAATGCTTCTTCTAAGCAAGGATCTGTTTCTCTAATTGCAGTTGGTTTGTTATCAATTACAACAGAACCATTTGTTGAAGTATATGTTTTATTCGTTCTATTGTAATAAATTATTACTGGATTTGAGACAAGAGCATCTGTGCCTAAATCTCTCACATCAACTGTTACTGGAGTATAACCAATAACACTTTCTGGATTTCCTGCGGGTTTTAGTCCGAAAGAAGGAAAATTTGCATCTGTTAAAACAATATTACTATAATTTGTTCCAGGTACAGAAATCCTTAATGTATCTTGAATACCTTCTGCTGCTCTTCTTAAAGAAGGACATGGTTGTTCAGAAATTGGATTAACTATTCTTGGTTGAGAATCACAACCTGCTCCAAAATAAGAAATTGCTATTAAACCTGCTGCAGAAGCGATATGTCTTGCTGAAGAAAACATATTCTCTAATGTATTTTTAGAGCCAGCTTTCATTTTAATCTTTATTTTAGTTCTTTTCAACCTTAACTTTATAAAGAGGAGGTATTATTTAAGCTTTTCTGTGACTAAAAAGGAGTAACATAAATGAAATAACTGGGCTTTTATGTTTAATTAATATATTTCTAATTTATACCATAACAACTCTAAATTATCAAATTTCTCTTTTTTAAATATTTTAAAACCAGTTTCTCTAAAGATAATATCATTTTGCATAAACTCAAAAGAATCAGCAATTATTTTCTTAACTTTTCTTTCTTTGCATTCTTCTATAAACTTTTTAATTAAATCTCTTTTAATTTCTAACTTATTGCCACTTATATAATCAATATAACTAACATTATCATCTTTTTTATAACCCACTATAAAATCCAAAACTTTATCATTTTTAACAGCTAAAAAACTAATCAAATTTGGATTTTCAAACTCTTTGATTAAATTGTTTTCTTGTGCATGTTTTCTATATCTATCAATAATTTCCTTAGAAAATCTTTTATCTGGTTTTGCCAAATCATTTAGCATAATTTTAGAAATTTGTTTTAAGTACTTTTTATTACCTTTAATAATCTCATACGATTTAGTTTTCATTATATATTTAACAATTTAAGCAGTTATTATTTTTATCTAAAATTTTAATATCTGCATATTGTCCGTAAGTATCTTTTCCAGTTGTAGTTGGTACTTCCATTAAAAAACAACAAGCCTGTTGAGGTTTAGTTTTACCTAAATTTTCAAAACAATCAGGTTCAGGATTAATATTATCTTTAGCATCATTCCAATAATCTAAAACATCAGGACTAGTAGCAGGATATTGTAATTTCCATTTTGATCTACATTTAATATTAGGGTCATTAGTAGCAGAAGGAACAACTCCATTTACATCATAATAACAAGTTGAAGGAGAAGGTGGAATAGTACACTTCCCCAAATCAATATCCCAACTAGTTCCATCAGGACAAACACTCTTACATAAACTAGTAGCAGCATCATCAACAAAACCAGCTTTGCATTTACAAGCATTTGCTTCAGTAGGTAAATTACAACCACTATCAGCTAAAGAAGAATCACATTCCTCACCTGTATTTTGTCTTGAATTGCCACAACTAAGTTCAGAACTAGAACAACCAGCCAAAGTATTTACAGGAATTCCACCACCATTTTTGCAAAATCTTGAAAAGTCAGTAAAAAGACTATGATAACTACAAGGAGTAGTTAAATAAGTTCCATAACTAGCACTATCACACCAGAATAAATTATTAGAAGTGCAAGTTGAACAAGTAGTAAATGTTTTAGGATCTTCAGTAACAACTAATACACCACTAGGTTGTGATTGTGAACTAAAAGTAACTCCATTTACATTATATTCAGTATAATAAGTTCCTGTTGATAAACTCGAATCACTTGCTTTCTGTCCAGCAACCCAAGCAAAATAATTGTCTAAAGAATTACTGCAAACTATAATTTCTCAAATCCAAAGGTGCATCTCCCTCTAAGATAGGTCTATACCATGCTTGCATTAATGGAACTTCATCAGGATTAATATTTTGTGCAGTACCTGTTGCAGATATATGATTACCATCTTTACTATGTCCTGCTATATCTGTTCTAAATAAAACATGGGTAGCTTCATGTCTCGTAGTAGGAGTCCATCCACTTAATATTTCATCACGAGTTAAGATATTTCCATTTCTAGGATTACCTTCAAAAAATGTTTGTGCACCACTATCTAAATAAACAATAACATCAGCTTTGCTTGTTGTAGTATCCTGAATATATTGAAATAAATTCAAACCAGTTGCAGCATTAAAACCAACATTATCCCAAGAAGTTCTTTGTGATGGTTCTACATAATCAGCAGTATCCCCAATAACTTTTGAAGCTAGTGCATCTACTTGTGCATCTGTATACTTGTTTTTTGTATCTACAAAAAAGATTTTAGCAGGAAGAGAATGAGGCATCACTCTTAATGGTCTAGGCAAATTTGTATTTGAAGCATTAATCTTAACTAAAAAATCAAGTAAATCAGTATACTTAGTTGTTTGTAAAACAACTTGGGGCAACATGTAAACTACAACTTTAGGTATCCCAGCTATTCTTGCTCTTTCCAAGCATTCATCATCTTCAGTAATAGCATTAGGAAATTGTACATGTGCTATTCCATTATCATTAGTATGAAATGTATTATCACCATAAATGATAGCATAATTTTTTACAGGTTTTCCTGTTGTAACATCCTGTAGCATAACTTCAAAATCAGATGGAGAAGCAGCAATTTTAGCACCTAAACTTTCAGGAGACATTGTAACTTTAAAATAATTTGGTGTTGCAGGAACTTCTAAACCAGCAGTTGCAGCTACTCTTGCTAAATATTGAGCACAAGGATTTTCAGAAATAGGATTAACAATACGAGGCTGAGAATCACAAGAATTTAATATAAACGCAGAAGCGAGAGTTGTTAGTGTAGAAATAACCTTCCCTGTTGTACTTTTAGGGTTAGCTCTCATTTTTGTGTTTTCAACCTTAAGTTTATAAATGGAAGGTATTATTTAAGGTTTTCTATACTAATATGTAGTAACAAATTTTAACAATTTAAGCAGTTATTTTGTTTGTCTAAAACTTTAATTTTAGCATATTGTCCAAAAGTTTCTTTTCCGTTGGTTGTATCTAATTCAGAGGAATAACAGCATGCTCTTCCTATTTCTATACTATTATCAAACTCATCAGGTGCAAAACAATCTATTATGCTATCTTTAGCACCACCCCAATAACTTAAAACATCAGAATCACTAGAAGGATATTGTAATTTCCACTTTGAATGACATTTTATAGCACCATCATTAGTTACAGGAACTCCATTTAAATCTTGATAACAAGCCTCATAAGAAGGTATGCATTTATTCAATATATCGTTCCAAATAAATCCATCAGGGCAAACACTCTTACATAAAGCAGTAGCAGGATCATCAGAATAACCAGCTTTACAAGTACAATCAGTATTACATCCACTTGTAGCTAAAGAAGAATCACATTCTTCATTAGTATTTTGTCTTGAATTGCCACAACTAAGTTCAGAACTAGAACAACCAACTAAAGTATTTACAGGAATTCCACCGCCATTTCTGCAAAATCTTGAAAAGTCAGTAAAAAGACTATGATAACCACAAGGAGTAGTTAAATAAGTTCCATAACTAGCACTATCGCACCAGAATAAATTATTAGAAACACAAGTTGAACATGTAGTAAATAATTTAGGGTCTTCAGTAACAGTTAATACTCCACTAGGCTGTGTTTGTGAATTAATTTCAACGCCATTATTTACTTTGTAAGTTACATAATAAGTTCCTGTTTCAAAAGTTTCATCAAACTTTTTACCAGCAACCCACACAAAGTTATTATTAGTAATACTGCTTGTAAACACACTATCAAACCATAAAGTAACATCTTTTTTAATTTTATATCCAATATTTACATTTAAAGGCAAATTTGAAAATTCTCCTTTTACATTTTTTCCTTTTACAGTATTACTTATAACCCTTCCAGTAGCACTATCTTTCCACACAAAAGGATAATTAGCAGGGCAAATTCCTCCAGAAGAATATGGAGTTCCACCCATATTTCCACAATAATCTCCTGGATTAGAATTTAAGCAAACATCATTATAATTTATGCCAGAAGTAGAATCATAACTTCCATCTTCACACCATACTTTCCCAGCAGAAATACAGGAATTGCATGTAGTTGGTTGAACAACAGGTGCATTAGCACAAACAGCTTGTCCATCTATAGATTCAACACATCCATATTCACAGTGGTCTAAATAAGAGCTTTCTACCCCTCTGCAAGTAACTAAATTATTCCATGCACAATGTTTTCCTAGTATTTTATTAACACAAAAACCATCATCAGAAGATTTTGCAACATCACCTAAACCCATTGTTAAATCCCTTGTCTCTCCGTATCTTTCTTGAACAGTATAAGTTCTTTCAGGTGTTCCATCAGTGCTATATTTTACTGATTCAGTATTATTTTTGCAAGTATTTGCAAAAGTTCTAATCTCCTTAGTTTGTAATTTATCTTTGCATGTGATTATACGTCCTGTTCGTAAAATTATTAAATTAGAGTTAGACTCTTCACAATAGCTTCCATCTGCTACTCCATTTGGAGTACCATCAATAGTAGGCCATATACATTGGGTCATCCCAACTGTATTCCAGAACCATTCACCACATCTTCCTTCATAACATCCAAAAGAGCATTCTTTTCTTGAAACTTCTTTTTGATTAAAGCAAAATACCTGGTTTCCTGAATCACAATAATAACCTTTTGAAACCTTATTAGAACAAAAGTCAGGCTGGACTAAATTTACAGGCAAACAATCAGCTTTCCACTGCCCTAATCCATTTGTTGCTATTGAACATCCTTTAGCACATTCTGTTTTTGAAATTATACCACTCTCTCCACAAGTTAATTTGTAAATTCCAGCGCAAGTATCCATTGTTAATGTTTTACTATTTTCAACAACAGGTCCAATTCCAGCAGTAGTAGGCAAAATCTCATATGCATCACATTGAGAAACATCATAAGCGCAATCACTTCTGCATGTCAAGCTTCCAGATTTAAATGGGCTTACAGTAGCATAACTTGAACAGCTTTTTCCATTTAAATTAGTTCCATCACATTGTTCATTATCTTCTATTATTCCATTGCCACAAATAGGCGGAACAGGAACAGGCCACACAGAATTACATTCTTCTATTGTATTAAATATTCCTCCAGACGTACCTGTCGTAGCTTGTTCACAAGCAGTATCAAAATCATCTATTGTTGAAGGGCAACTACCACTTATACTATAAGCAGTACCACTAAGTTGTTGACAATAGATTCCGAAATCATTTAAAGAAGGAGGATACAGATAACTACTTGTACTCCAAATTGTAGTTCCGCATTGTTGTCCATTTAATGGTTTATCACACCAAATTTGTCCTGAGCTTATGCAAGATTCACATGCATTTTGATTGCTACACTGAAAACCATCAGCAGGAACACTGCAATAATGATTTCCAGAATTAATGCAGGTTGTGCATGGATTTTCAGGAACTTCATAAGGAACCAGGTCATTTCTGCAATTAGCAAGATTATAAGTGCAATCATTTTTGCAAGTTAAACTTCCAGAAGTAAATCCAATATTAGCGCATGTTTTTGTAATTGGAATATTTATCTCACATTGTTCTTGTCCAGCTACATCAGTATCTCCGCATTCATCATTGCCTTCAGCCATCCAATCATTAAACCAGTCAAAACAAAAATTCTCACGACTAATTTGCCAGGAATAATCAAACATCGAAGGAGCTCTTTGATTTGGATTGTTTGCATAACCAACAGCTACTTTATTTACATTAACAATGCAATTATCTAAACTAGAATCCCTGACACAAGTTCCAATTGTTCTTGCTACTTTTTCACAATCATTGTCAACAGAAGTGCTTATGTCAGGATAAGAACCAGGATAAAATCCGCTATGAGCATCTAAATCTACACATTCTTCTTCCTCTACATTTTCAACAGGAACACATCCTCTTGCATGCAAATAAACGCATTTTTTAACTTTCTGGCATTCATGTTCATCACTTATTTGCTCGCAAAAAAATTCTTTGTCAACTAAACCAGAGAGAAAACATTTTGCAGCACCAGATCTAAGATCTTGATCTGCATCTTGATCAACATAAACACATCCACTTCCTAACCCATATTTGCAAGTACCTTCGCCTGTTGGTATTGCTCCACTGCCTGCTACATAATAAGTATGGCAATCATTAGTCGACAAAGCCTGATATTCAATGGCTTGTCTTCCTGCTTCAGCCAATCTATCTTCAAACTCTCCAAAATAATCAGTATCCAGCATATCAGTTATTGGCAAAGGTAATTGTATATCAGGTAAATATCCTATTCCTCCTTCAGGATTGGGATTTATTTTTCTATTTGTTCCATCTCTTGTTTGAACAGGAAGATTAGTTACAAATTTAGAAACTTGAAATGATAATTGATTAATAGGTTTTCCATAAGACTGTCCTGGAGCAGTTGTTGAACCAGCATTATCACCAGCAGCATTATACACTCTTCCAAAAACATCAACAGCAACTAAACTTCCAGAAGGACTTCTTGCAATTATTGTTCCAGGTGCATTATGGTCTCTTATTCCATCGCCATTTGTATCATACATTGAAGGTCCAAGCTTAAGAGTGCCATCAGGATTTTGATAAGTGGGAGTTACATCAAGATATCCAGGCGGAAGCAGCATAGCATATAAATTTTCAGCAGAAGCAAAATTAGAAAATAAACTTAACGAAACTAGTAAAACTACAAAAATCATCAACCTCTTCATAAAATTAATTAAATTTAGTTATATAAAAACTTTGCTATAAGAGCAAGTTTTATTAACTTTATTTACTCTACAAACATATGGTAAGAATAAAATTAATTTCAACATTAGCATTAGCAGCTTTAGTAAGTTGCTCTTCTATTAATAATGCAAGAGTTCCAATACGTGAAATTTCAATAAGTCCTTCTTCAATAGAGGTTTCTGATCCAGATACAATAAAAAAATTAACAATAAGAACAGGCTTGGATTTTATGGAATATTTTCCAAATGCAACTAATGAAACAATAGGAGTTCTCTGGCCTCAAGGAAATTATCAGGTTGAAGTAAATATAAAAAATAGCAAGAGAGAATATTCAAAAAGATTTATTATTTATCAAGGCAGGTTAATTGGAGATAATCCTGTTTATCCTTAACTAATTATTTATGAGCCATTTCCATATAGGGATTACTTTTATTTTCTTTCCTTCCTGCTCAAACTCTTCTTCCTGGTCATAAGTTAAAATCAAGCCTTCTTTTAATTTAAACTCATTAAGAGCTTCCAATAAACCAAAAATTTCTCTTTCACGATTTTCTCTTGTTAATTCATAGCAAACTTGAATTGCTTCCTTTATGTTTGCAGTAATATGCTTTATAACAAAATCGCATTCTTTTTTATTTGAATAATAATAAATTTCTTTCCCCATTCTTTTTAATTCTATAAATACTATATTTTCTAAAAGCTTGCCATTGTCAGGTGTTACTCTAAATCCAAGATATTTCGCTAAGCCATTATCAATACAGTAAACCTTCTTATTATAGTACATTTGTTTTCTTAAAGAATAGTCAAACTTAGGAACTAAAAAAATAAGAAAACTATTCTCTAAATAATCAAAATAATCTTTTACAGTAGTTGAACTGCCTAAGCCGAGAATTTTCTTTATTGAGTTAAAGCTTATTTCCTTGGAAATATTATTAACAGATAGATAAACTAATTCTTTTAAACTTTTTTCATTAGGTATTTTATATCTTACTAAAATATCCCTATAAATAATATTTTCATAAAGGGTCTTTATATAATCAGGATTTAACTCTTTAAGATATTCTGGAAATCCTCCATTAATGAAGTAATCAGAAAAATATTTTTTTATTTTTGCCCGTGATATAGTAAGATATGCTGAATTCTTATTAAGCTCAAATTTTTTTAAAAGAAGAAATTCTTTAAATGAAAAAGGAAACATTTGCAGCATCAAATATCTTCCAGTAAGATGGGTTCCAAGCTCTTTGCTTAGCATAGAAGCATTACTTCCAGTTATAAGAACTTTTTTTCCTTCATCATGCAATCTTCTGGCAAATCTTTCCCACATAGGAATGTTTTGTATTTCATCAAAATAAAATATTTTCTTTTCACCATATAATTCTATAAATAATTCCTCTAAAAGCTGAAAGTCTTCTATTTTGAAATTAATTAATCTTTCATCATCAAAATTAAGGTAATAACCAGCATATTTTTTTCTTATTTGTGAAAGTAAGGTAGATTTACCTGATCTTCTTATTCCAGAAATAATTATAATAAAGTCATTTTTAATATAGGTTTCAACTTTCAAGAAAAGCTCTCTATCTACCAAATCTTCCTGCTCTCTTCTATTATTCTGCTCTATTATTATTTTTTTTAATTCTGTTTGGTCCATGATTTTCCTATATTTAACCTATTTATAAACATTTCCATTACTAATGGAGATATTCATCATTTTATTTCCATTCAGAATGGAAATATAAAGTGTTACAATTTTTGTTGCACTCTAAATTGCCTTTTTTAATTCTTCAAGGATTTTATTCTTTTTAATTTTAAACTCACGGGGATTTAAATTTAAAGCATTATAATCCTTAAAATTAACTAAAACCTTTTTTAATTCATCGAAAAATGATTCTAATTTGTATTTTTTTAATATTTTGCAATAATTATCAAAATCAATTTCAGAAAATAACAAAGAAATAATGTCTATTCTGTCTTTTTCTCCCTTAACAGAAAACTCCCTGTTCTTAAAAGCACCCTGTTTTAAAATTAAAAGCAGTTCTTTGCTTGCAACTTTAAAACCTTCTATTTTAACAGCATAATCTTTTATATTTTCAGCAGGAATAGTTAATTTAGAATAATATTCAGCATAAATATCAATATCTATCTCTTCTTTTTTGATTTCATATTTCTTTAAATTATCATTCTTGTTTAATCCATACTCTTTCAATTTTTCAAGTTCTTTTATTCCTACAACAATATCTATGTCTTTTGATTTTTGTTTATGAGCATGTAAATAAACAGCCCAGCCTCCAATTAGAATAAAATCATAATTTTTCAGCTCATGTAAAATCTTCCAGCTTTTTTCAGTTAACAAAGAATTCCAGTATTCATTCATTTTTTTCCCTGAAGGTCATTCTGCCTTCTTTTCCTGAAGCTTTTTTCTGGTTCGTGAAGGGCAGAGCCCTTACTTCCTGAAGGTTTTCTTTGCGAAGAAAAGCTTCCTCTAAACCCTTTAAGAAATCAGAAGCATACCATTGCTTTAAATTCCATAAATCAGCAAAAATCTGTCCCAAACTCATTTCTTTCATATTTTCATCTTTTTTCAATATAAATAAATTAGGATTTTTATTATTAGCAGGAAATCTTTTTTTTATAATTTCAAGTTCATTTTCATCAGCATAAACATAAACTTCAGAATAATCAGCTTCCACTTTTTTAAATTTAAACTTATATCCAGAATACCCTCCGTATATAATATTGGGCATTAATTTTTCAATTTCTCTGACAGGCATCTCAGCTCTTGTTTTATAAATAATATCTTTCTCAAGATTTCTGAAAGATGCCCAGTAATAAAGAATTTTTTTAACATCTATAATTTTAAAGCTCATTTTTTCTATTTTTATAGAATTCATTTTCTCTAATTTTTTTACAGCTAAATTTATAGTGCTTAATGAAAATCCCAGTTTTTCAGATAATTCCATTTGAGTTAATCTAAAATTTTTCTTTTCTATAGCCTGATGCAATATTTCCCTGAATACCTGCTCTATTTTCTTCATTTTAACCTTTCTAAATTAAGAAAAGTATATTTATAAAGCTTTCGATAATCATCGAAAGTTATTTAATTATTTTCAGAATTTCTTCCTTAAACTTGTCAAAATCACTTAAATTTTCATTTAGAAATTCAAAAACAAGTTCATCTTCTATTTCTCCATATCTATGAACCAAAATATTCCTAAAACCTTTCATTTTTATTAATATATTTTGGGTATTCTTATCAATTATTTTTCTTTTCTCAAGATTATCAAAAATATTTTCTTCTTCAGCAGGTAATCCTAATTTAAGTTCACTGCTTATTAAATTGCAAATATCTATAACTATTTCAATGCTAATTTGTAGTAATCTTTCACAGGCAGCTTTTGTCTTTATTTCTTTATAATCCTCAAAATTTTCAGGTATTATTTTATCCAGATCATCTAAACGCTGTTCTAATTCATCAATCTTGCTTAATATTCTTTTATTATCCATTCTTTACCATCTCCAGATAATCATTGTAATATTTTTCAAAATAATTAAATTCCTTTATAGTATCATAAGCAATTTCATATAATCTATCTTCATTTTTAGAATATAATATTTTGCCTTTTAAAATCCTTTTTCTTATATAAATTGGCAATTGCTGAAAAACCTGGATGTCGTAATTAAAATATTTTAAATAATCAAGTCTTTTCTTAGACATAAAAAGATTATTATACTTTTTATCTAAATATAAGCAGATATCAATATCTCTCCCCTTTCCTTTTAATGATGAGCCGTAAAGAGCAACAGCTATTACGTTTTTGTCCTTTTTCGCTTTTTCAATTAATTTGCCTATTTTTTCCATATTATTATATCATTCCTCAAATTTAAATAATTTGCTTATTCTAACTAATAAGTTATAACCATAAACTTATATAAACAAAAGTTATATAAACAAGAAATGAAAAAGAGTATCATGGCAAAGAGGTTGATATTTCTTAGTTATGTTTCAGCTATTGTTCTTGCATTATTTTTAGCAGTATTCGGAATAAGTAATGTTTACAGCGATACATCATCTGATACAGTTACATGCAACTCAGTTGAAATCTGTTCAGATTATACAATTTCCTGTTCTAGTGTTCCAGATGGATATTGCCCATATAATTTTGCAGACTGGAATTCATTAAGCAATGGAAAAACCTGCAAAACCTTTATTCACAATGCAGGAACAGAAAATGAGTTTACAGATAAATGCGAAATATGTGATCCAGATTGTACTCCTTCAGGAAAGAAATGTTTCTCACTATCCTCATTTAATTTCAGGGAAATTCAAGTAGCAACAGGAAGATGAATTCCAAAGGAGTTACTTTTACAATAATTGCAACATTATTAGTCTCTATACTTCTCTTCTCAATTGTTCTCCATAATAATTTAAAAGAAAGAACAAGCTCAGAAAAAAGCATTGCAAGAATAGAAACAGTAAATTCCTTTTATTATTCTTTGACAAATCATTATATTAATGATGCAATTAAAATTTCTTCAGATAAAGCCTTGCTTTCTATGATAAACTATACTGGAAATTCAAAATCTTATCTCGGAAATACAAAAAATGATGTTTTGTCTAATTTCTCTTCATTAATCTCAAATGGTTCTTTTGACAATTCAGAATCATACCCATTAATGTACAAAAAAGTAGACAATCAGAATGTAGCTTATGACTTGCCTTCTTTAATGAATGAATTAAGCTTAATCCCCTTATATGAACTTGGAATCTATGTTTATCCAGTAATAAATAATGAAAAATCAACATTTGATTCAGAAGAATTCAAAAGTTATGTAAAAAATAGTTTAATCATAAATGATGTAGCAAATAATGACCCATTTTTTATAACAATAAAGCTTCCTTTAACAATTGTAGTTGAAGACAGTAATCGTAATCTCAATTTTTCAACAACAAAAGATTTCTCAGCAATTTTAAATATTTCAAATTATGAAGACCCATTGACTTTGCATTTTACAACTACTAATTTGAAAATGAATAGATATCAGTATAATGCAGGAGACAGTAATTTCCCTGATAATTTAAATCCACTATTATTTTTCAAGGTCTCTTCAACTAATGATCTTGCACAAACTTATCTGCAAAGATTTTCAGCAGATAAAACATTAGGAAAAATAGGCATTGAAAGATGGGACCCTGGTTTTGGAGTAAATCAGTTAGATGTAGACTTTATGTCTGTTGCATTTAAGAATTTTGGGAATCAAGCATGGTTATGCAAAGAACCTTATTATGTTGATATTAACAGGGTAAATTATTGTTCTTAACCTTCTGTAAATCTAGCTCTTCTTGCAACAACAAAGTTTTTATTAGTAATAGAGATTTCCTTATTGTCTATATTAAGCCCAAATTCATATTTATCGCTTAATAATATTTTAAAAATAGCATTAAAAAATATCCCTGCTTTGTCAGTTGTCATAAAAGCGCTTCCTAAATATTTTGAAGATACGCTTCCATTATTAATCAGAACAATAGCTAATTCAGGATATTTAGTAGCACTTAACTCATAGACCTTAATATCCTGCATTATATTCAAGATGTCATTAGAGATGTAATATTGTTGCTTTAAATTTCCAGAACTCAAGACAAAAACATAAATAGAAACAGCAGCTATTAAAAATATTCCAACAGCCATGAATGCATCTAAAGAGAATATAACCCCCTTTTTTTGTTTGATTTTCATTTTACTTTTTGAATAAAACAATGTTCAACCTCACAATTTCCCCATTGTAATAAACTAATCTATCTAATCTGATTGCACTAGCAGCATTGCTTATTGCAGTTTCATCAGCTAAAAATGGAGCTAATATTGTAGAAACACCATTTTTATCTATAATAAATGCAGAGTAATCATATTCACTTAATCCAAACATTCTTTTTGTAAATGCATAATCATTTAAATTTCTAAATTTAGTAAGCAAGTTAACGTCAATTTTGCTATTTTTGACTAATCCAATCTTTCCATCATAATCTTTGTTTCCACTAGACCATGTTGTCCATGAACCATAACCATCACTCATTAAATTATTAGACAAGCTTTCTACATTTAGTTCTAATTCACTAATTTCAGAATTAGCATTTCCAATATCATAAAGAACATAATAAAAAGCAACACTTATTATTATAATAACAAGTAATCCAATAATAAAATCACCATACCAAATCTGCCCTCTTTTACTCATAATAAAGAAATAGTATTGTATCTTATAAATTATTCTATAAGAAAAAATAAATAATTAAAAAAAGAAAGAAAAAGTTTACTTACTTGAAATAGTTACTGCATTTGAAACAGCAACTTCTCTTCTGTTTCCAATATTATAGCTTGTGAAAGCTCTTGGAATGTTTACTCTTCCAATAACCTTAACATTAGTCTTTATTCTGTAAGAGATGACTCTTTCTTCTCTTCTTAATAAATCCCCTATAGTCCAGTCAAGCATCAGTCCTTGGGATGTTTTCTTTACATTAGTTGGTCTTACAGTTGCATAATGTTCAGGCGATTTAATCATTGGTGGAATATAATCAACCAATCTTAAATTCTTTATAGCAGAACCTTTATTTTTAATAACAAGCATTACTTTCATATCAGCTATTCCAGAGTCTGTTTTTACAGTTAATACTTTTTTGGTTATGGAAACCTGTTTTCTTACAAATCTATAAAACAAATAAACCAGCAATGCAGCTAATAACAAATATGCCAAAGGTGCTCTATAACTAGTAGTAATTACAATTTCTTTGGTTTCTTTAGCCTTTAAGTCAATTTCCCAGTTATACACATTATTCTCTATTTTATCAGGTTGTATACTAAAACTTGTAAAATATTTTTCAAAACTTCCAAGTTCATAAGCAACATCTTTTATTACTCTGTTGTTTCCATTGTTTTCCTGTTTTAATACAACAGTAGTTTTTAAGAATTGATTATCAACTTCTTTGTTTTCAACAAAATTGCTGTACTCTCCAACTCTTAATTTTACTTTTTTATTTAAGTAGGTATATCTGTCATCTTTAACTAAAACATTTACATCATATTCTCCAGTAGGAGTATTTTCATCAATATAAGCAGTAAATTCTTTTTCAGTTGTTCCTAAAGAATCTAAGCTAACCTTGAAACTTTTTTGGAATAATCCAGATAATTCAACATTTAAATTTCCAAGATTTATGTTTTTTGTATTTGCTAATGATAAAATTAGAGTATTTTCTTTTTTAGGATTTAATCCAGTAGGATTAATTTTAAATTCAGCATTTAAAATATTTTCATTGTTTAAATTATCAACAACAAAATTATAATCTTTGTAATCATTATTTCTTAAATCAGAATAAAATCTTACTGTTATGGTATATTTTCCAGTTGAAAGTGCTTTTAATGGTTTTAATTCTAATTTAAAATTAGCTTTTTCGCCTACACTTAAATCAAAATATTTTTTTTCAGCATTCCAGTTTACATCTTGTACAACATAAGTTATCCTGTCAGCAGAACTTCCTGTATTTTGTAATGAAATATCAAATACAGCATTTTCATTTCCAAATCTTATTGCCTCGCTAGGGCTAGAGCTCAAATCAATACTTGCTTCAACAATACTTGTAGAAAAAATCATTAAAAGAATTATGAATATTATTTTTTTCATCAAATCACCTCTCCACCTATATCGTCTGTTAATATTTAAAGCTTTCTTTGTTTTCCCTGAAGGCTTTTCCTAAAAGGCTTCATTTTAAGCTTTTTATTCTTTTCCTTAGTGCAGGTTCTTTCCATGAAAACTCAAGGTTTTCAGGGTCCCAAAGACTTTGTCTTTGTGATTTAAAGAAAGTGCGCAGGTTCGTGAAGGTGTTAAACTTGTTTAACACTTGAGGAACTTGATTCCTCATAGGTGCAATCCTTACTTCCTTAAGGTTTCTTTCTACAGAAAGAAAGCTTACTCTTCTGCCATGAAATCTTCAGGCTTTTCTTTTAAACTTTTCCCATCAGCCTTCACATATTCATTAGCTAGTATCCAGAATACCAAGCCCAGGCTTTTGTTGCCTTTATTATTGCAAGGTACAATTAAATCAACCTTTCCTGAATCATTATTAGTATCGCATAATGCAATTATTGGAATTCCACCTACCTTTATAGCATCATTAATAGCATTTTTGTCCTGCCATGGATCAACAACAATCATTAATTTAGCTTCAATAAAATCCTCTAAATTAGAATTAGTCAATATTCCAGGAGGATATCTTCCATTATAAATTCTTATGCCTGTAGAACTAGAAAACAATTCAGCAGCCTTCCACCCATTCTCTCTCCTGCATATAAGAACAATATCTTTAGATTTATACTGCTTCATTAACTCAGCAGCTAATCTTATCCTATTATTAATCTCTTGAACATTAAATACACTCAAGCCATCATTCCTTATCTTGTAAATAAAAGGACTCATAGCCTTAGTTCTAAACTTAGTTCCAATATGCAAGCCTGATTTTAAGTATAATTCTAATGGCACTAATAATTCTTGTGTTGTCATGCATAAAACAAAAATGGTAGCTTTATAAACTTTATTAAATCTAAAAAAATCATGAAATCTGCTATTTTATTCTCAGGTGGAAAAGACTCTTCTTTAGCATTATACTATGCTTTAAAAGAATCTAAAGTTGAATGTTTAATTTCATTAATCTCAGAAAACAAGGAAAGTTACATGTTCCATACCCCTAATATACATTTAGTTGAAAAACAAGCAGAAGCAATAGGTATTCCCTTATTATTAAGCAAAACAAAAGGAAAAAAAGAAGAAGAATTAATAGATTTAAAGCAAGCAATTAAACAAGCAATAACTAAATATCAAATAGAAGCATTATATACAGGAGCATTAGCTTCAGAATACCAGGCTTCTAGAATAAATACCATTTGCAAAGAGTTAAACATTAAATGCATAAATCCTTTATGGCATAAAGATGAATTCAAATTATTAGAAGAATTATTAACATTAAATTTTGAAGTAATTATTATGGGTGTTTTTGCAGAAGGCATGGAAAATATAATAGGTAAAAAATTAGATAAAAACCTAATAAATGAGCTTAAAATCCTAAATAAAACCTATAAAATCCATCCAGGTGGCGAAGGCGGGGAATATGAATCATTTACACTAAATGCACCTTATTTTAAGCATAAATTAACAATAAAAAAGAGCCATATCATAGATAATAAAGACAATTCTAAGATTTTAGTCCTAGACGAGTTAGTACAGGACAAATCTTAAAAACATATCTTCTCTAGTATATATATGAAAACCAAGCCAATTATTGCAATAGCTCCAATAAAATATTTTGATATTAATAAATCTCACAATTTAATCAAAATAAAGAGATATATCAAAAAAGCTAAAAAAGCAGGAGCAGACATAGTCTGTTTTCCAGAAGCCTGCATAAGCAAAAATGAACAGCTTCCTATAGATCACAAACTAATATTAGCTATCCAGGAAGAATGCAAAAAACATTCTATTTGGTGCATAGTAACAGAAGACATAATGATTAGAAATAAGCCCTATAATATGTCTATTTTAATCAATAGAAAAGGAAACATTAAAGGCAAATATAAAAAAATTAATTTATATGGTGATAATGTCATTCCAGGTAATAGAATCAAAGTTTTCAAAACAGATTTTGGAAAAATAGGCATAGTAATTTGCTGGGATTTAACCTTCCCTTATCTATTTGAAGCAATGAAAGAAAAAGGCGCTGAAATTGTATTTTGCCCGGCAATGTGGTGGTATGATGCAAAATCTCATGAAAGCATGCATAAAAAAAGAGAAATTGATTTATTAAGAGCTTTATTATTGGCAAGAGCATATGAAAGTATTTTCTTTGTAGCATTATGCAATCCATTAATGGAAGCAAAGCACCAGGTTTCTTATTCAGCAATAGCCTCTCCCCATAGAATATTAAAAGAGTTAATTAATGAAGAAGGATTAATAACAGCTGAAATTGATTTAGATGAAATAAAGAAATTCAGAAAGTTTTATTCTAAAACTTAACTATAAATAACTACTTTCATGCTAATTTGTAATGAAAACATTTATATATAAGTACTAACTGCTAATTAGTATGATAAACTCCCAAGACTTACGAAAGATTGTACTAAAACAAAAAGAAGATATTGAAAAATTAGATGGAACTATAAAAAGGGATATTCTCGCTGAAATTCTAAATTGGTTTAATGATAACCGAGTAATAATCTTAACTGGAATAAGAAGATGTGGGAAAAGTACAGTTTTAAGGCAAATAATGAAGAATAAGGAAAATTTTTGTTATGTTAATTTTGAAGATGAAAGATTTTTGGATTTTAAATCTCAGGATTTTGAATCATTAAATGAAATTTTAATTGAAATTTATAATAATCCTAAAATATATTTTTTTGATGAAATTCAAAATATAGAGAAATTTGAAACATTTGTAAGAAGACTTCAGGATGAAGGGAAAAAAATAATAATTACTGGGAGTAATGCTTCATTGTTAAGCAAAGAATTTGGAACAAGGCTTACTGGAAGATCTAAACTTTTTGAAATCTTCCCCTTTTCTTTCTTGGAATATTTAAGGTTAAAAAATATCGACATTGAAAAAGATTGGAGTTATAAAACACAAAAAAGAGTAGAAATAAAAAAAGCCTTTAATGAATATCTCGTGTTAGGTGGATTTCCAGAATATCTTAAAACACAAGATAAGGACTATATTAAAAATATTTATGAAAATATTCTTTATAAAGATGTAATAGCAAGATATTCTATTAAAAAACAAAAAATAATGAAAGAGTTGGTTAGTATTTTGGTGACAAATATTTCATCAACATTCACTTATAATGCAATAAAGAATAATCTGGGTTTATCTAATTCAATAACAGTCAAAGAATATATCTCATATATGATTAATTCATATTTCTTTTTTGAATTATCCAAATTTGATTTTTCTCTAAGGAAATCATTAAATGCCCCTAAAAAAATATATCTGATTGATACAGCATTTAATCAAATAGGGTTTAATTTTTCTCCAAATACTGGAAAAAATCTTGAAAATATTGTTTTTATAGAGCTAAAAAGAAGAAAAAATGAAGTTTATTATTTTTCTGAAAAAAATGAATGTGACTTTGTAATTAAGGATGATGCCAAGAGAATAAAGATAGGGAAGTAAACGGATTATTAGGGGCATTAAATAAATTTAAATTAAAACAAGGTTATATTATAACTTTTGACCAGGAAGAAGAATTTGAACAGGAAGGGAAAAAAATAAAAGTAATCCCTATATGGAAATGGCTTTTGGAAAAATAATTTTATTTTCTTATTTCTTTCTTCAAAAAATCAATGCCGCATATTTTTAGTCATTTTCATAAACATCTTTTCTATGATCAAAACAAACAATGATTATTTTATCATTTTCTAATCTGTAAATTATTCTAAACGGTTTCATTCTTGTACTTCTATGATTTTTTAGATTATATTGCAAAGGTTTTCCTGATTCGGGAAGTTGCTCTAATTTTTTAATATGATTGATAAGCCTCAATCTTGTTGTCTTGTCTTTTATTTTTTTGAAATCTTCCTTAAAATCTTCAGAAAAAATTATCTCCATTTTACTGCATTAGCAAATCATCTATCTCCTCATCTTTCATAGAACTTTTTACTTTTACAAATTTTCCTTTTTTTATTTGTTCTTCAGCCATTTGTATTTTTTCTATTAATTTTATATCATTAGATAAAGTTTCTTTTCTTATTCTCTTTAGTAATATATTTCCATCTTCATTAAAAACTAAAAATTGTGTAGAAGGTTCTATTCCAGCTTCTCTTCTAATCCCAGAAGGAATTACAATCTGTCCATTTTGTGATATTTTGGTTATAGCAACTTCCATTTTTACCTCTAAAATACATTTTAATATTAAAACACATAGTATATATAAACTTTTCGTTTTTCATTTTCTATGTTGTATCCCGAAACTATTTCATAAGGACAGTATAATTGTCCATATGAAACTAACTAGACCTAAACTAATCGAGATATTTAGAAAGCTAAATAATGGAAAAACTGTTTATCAGGCAAGAAAAGTTGCAGACGTAAGCGTGAGAAGAATTTATCAAATGAAGGATGCATTTGATAAAACTGGTGATATTCCTAAAATAGGAAATAACAACGGAAGACCATTAAGACCATTCGAAGAATGGGAGATTTTGATTATTAAAGAAACATATGAAAAATATAGAGTGTCAGCAGACACTCTTGAGAGATTAATTGACAGAGACTGCGAGAAACACATAGGGCATAATAGGATTCATAAGATTCTTACTTATCTTGGATACGCCAAGAAAAAGAATTACAAAGATGTAAGAAAAAAGAAATGGAAAAGATATGAAAGAAGACATTCTTTAACAGCAGTTCATATTGACTGGCATTATTTTAAGGGAACATGGGTGTTTGGAGTTGAAGATGATGCAAGCAGAAAACTGCTTGCAATGATTGAGACAGATAAAGAATCAACAGACAATTCAATTTTGGGAATGGAAATTGCTTTAAAACAGGGTCAAATAAAGCAATGTATAAGTGATCATGGTTCAACTTTTACAAGCAATTTTATCGATGCTAAATCCAGATTTAGAGAATATTTACTCTCTAAAGGTATTAAGCCCATACTTTGCAGAATTAGGCATCCAAGAAGCAATGGAAAAATAGAAAAATGGTTCCAGGCTTATGATAGGCATAGGCATGCATACAAAACAACAGAAGATTTCATGTTTTGGTACAATGATTTAAAGCCTCACAAGGCTTTAAATTTTGATGTGCTTGAGACTCCATCTCAAGCTTTTATCAGGAAATTAAGAAAATGAAAGAACGAAAAAATATATCGTTAGGAAATATTAACGGGATACAACAGTCATTTTCTACTTTCTTTCTTCACAAAATCCAAAACAAGTCCAACCATCTTGCTATGTTCTCTATCAATAAAGTCCAAAGCAGGTTCAGCATTAATATCAATGACAACCCATTTATCATTTTTCTTTAAAAAATCAATGCCGCATATTTGAATTTGAGAAACTTTCAAAATCTTGTCAACAATTCTTTTTAGTTCTTTGTCAACTTTAAATTTATCAAATTTTTCTCCATAAACACCAGTTGCTTTCCAGCTTCCTGTTTTTTTCTTTAAAGCAGTCTGCACTATTTTTCCATTAATGCAAGTAACTCTATAAGAATCAGAAGCAGCAAACTCCTGAGCAATTATAGGTAACTTTTCATTGTCTTTCCCGCTAAAATTCTTTATCATCCATTCAGCTTCTATCATATTGTCAGCTTTCTCAACATATTGCCCCATTGTCCCTATTGTTCTTTTCAAAACAACAGGCCATTTGTTGAATTTTTTTAATTCACCTTTTGCAACATTAAGATTCTCACTTAAAAGAATTGTATCTAATGTAGGAATTTTATGCTCCTTGCATTTTAAATACAGCATCCATTTGTCTTCTGTATAATAATATACTTTGGATTTATCAATTACTTTTCTTCCTAATTCTTCAACAGTTTTAATATATTCTAATGCATAATCTTCAGCAGTGTTATTTATGACAATTTTGCATTTTTTAATCTGTTTTTCAAATTCATCTTCATCTATTTTTTCAGCAAGATTAAACATAATTAACTCTATGTTTCTTTTATGAGCTTCTCTCAAATACATTTTCTCTTCTTTGCCAAGATGTTTTCCAGAATAAATAACTCCAACAACCTCTTTTTTCATTAGAATAATAAACAAAACCAGATTTAAATAATTATTCTATCTTGCTTCCCTTGTCTAAATCAAAAACATCCTTAACTGTTAAGAGGATAGCGTTGTTTACATTATACTTTTTATTTTTCTTTTTGCATAATTCAAAATATTTTCCAGAAGAAAAAATTTCAACACTACCTCTAATTCTGTAATATTTGGAAATAACACATATTCTTGGATTTTCCTTAAGATTGTTAATTGTTGTTTTCATCTGGCAATTAGCAATTAAAATTTTATTATCCATAAATCCAAGAGAAATAACAATATTTGCATTAGGACTTCCATCTTTTGAAGAAGTAGATAAAATTAATTCTGTTCCTTCCTTGAAAGAATCTTTCCAGTTCATATTAAATTAAAACAGATTATATATTTAAATGTTTAGAATTAAAAAAGAAAAAAAAGAAAAGCTTAATGTTTTAATAAGCCTTTTATTTCGTCTACAATATCTTTTGATTCGTTCTTAAGTGCTCCACCTAAGCCGATTCCAAGAGCTATTGCAATTCCAATTGCTAATGCAGCCACTAATAACAAAAACATATTTTCTATTAATGACACATTTACACCTATGTTCTCAAGAGCAACTAAAAATACCATTATTAAAATCACAAATTTTAGCAGCTTGCTAAAGAATCTAGTTCCTCTAACTTCGGTATGCTCTTCTATTTTTTGGCTTACATAATGTGCAATTGTTATTCCAAACAAGATTATTATTGCAGCTATTATTACATTAGGCAACCATGCGACAAACTGACTTAATAAAGTTGACAATGAACCTAAGCTCAATAAATCAACAGCAGCTTGTAAGAAAATTATAAATACATACCATTTTGTAATCTCACCTAATACATGGCTTACTTTTAAATGTCCTACTGCTTTTGCAAATTTTCCTTTTTCATAATATTGGTCCAAACCAGCTTTAACCAATATCATTCTTACTAAACTTCCTAAACCAAGTGCTATAAAATATCCTACAATTAAAACAATAATTGCAGCTACAATACCTGGTAGAACTTTAATAAAACTAAACCACAAATTTGCTAATGGGCTTACAATTAAATTTCCTGTTGCTGTAACAGCATCTAATGCCACCTTAAACACCTCCTTAATTTATCTTTTATCACTACTTTTTCTTTATATACTTTTCTATTTATATGTTCAATCGATTATCTATTTTCAAGTGAAAACAATAAATAGTTTTAAATATATATCCCTTTTAATATTAATATGACATTAAGAAGACCAATAGAAATTTCTAGTATTGGTGAGTTAACAACTTGGTTAACTGCACATCAAATTCCTGAATCAAAATTATCTCTAGAAGACAATCAATCTCTAAGAAGACTTAGATCCATGGGGGGGATTAAACCCTTTATTGTTCCACAACAATGTGAACCTAAAGATATTAAATCCGAATTAGAACCTGAAAGTAAGGGATATCTTCACGTTGAATTCATGTCATTACAATTTTCCTATGATGGTACACAAACTACAGTAGTTCCAGGATTTACTGATGCATTTAATGAAGATCATCAAATTTATTTAATAGTAAATCCAGAATTACATCATCAAGCATTAGCTAATATGGCCTGTTTAATACCTTCAAGATTTAATCATGTTGTTGTAGTTGATTCAGATTTAAAATTAGTAGGAACTTATGGACTTCACGGTTCTTTAAGTGATTAATTCTTTCTCAATCTTTCACAAATTTGAATTATCCTATCTTGCAATCCCTCTATACCTTCTTTTTCTCTGACAAACTTCAAAAATGTTTCAACTAGTTCAGGAATGTCTCCTACAGGAATATTATGTCCTTCTTTTTTCTTGTACTCATCTTTCAAGTTCCATTCTAATCTTAATCTTTCGCCTTTCAAACTAAATTGATAAAAAACAGAATGGATTCCATTTGAGAATGAATCAAAATATATAGTCCCAAAATTAAACTCTTGTTCGCTTAAAGGTAATCTTGCAGCTAATTCTAAAGCATTTTCAACATCTCTATTTAATTCATAACCCAATTCTCCTCGCTCTTCATCTTCTAAAGGCATAGGAATTAATAAATCCTGATTAATTCTTCTCATTAAATTATCATCAGAATCTCTTCTTTCCCTTGCTTTTTGCATATGAACCAGCCAGAAATAAACAGGCAATGTTTCAGGATAAATATAGCCCATATTAATTTCATCTTCGCCTATTCTTAATCCCAAATCACCTTGTGCCAACATTCTAAATTCATATCTCATTTTAATAAGTAAAAGAAAAAACTTAAAAATCTATTTAGAATTCTTTTAATTTGATTTCAGAAGATAACCATAATATTCAACATCTTCATTATGCCTGCTATATCCAAAAAGTTTAATTTGTTTAATAATTTTAAATCCACTTTCAGAAAAGATTTTTTCAATTTCTTCTTTAGTATAACTTTTAATTCCAAGCTTTGAACTTAAAGGCATTTTCCTTGGAACAGTTAATGCAAATATTCCATCTTTCTTTAATTTGCTTTTTATTTCTATAAATAATTTTTTTGGATTTTTAATAAATTCCATTACACCAATAAGAACCACAGCATCAAAATGATTATCTTCCACCAATAAAGGTTTTTCTAAATCTTGGCAAATCAATTTTTTGAATGGTCTTTTTTTAGCTTCACTAATCATTCCATGAGAGCAATCTATACCAATAACCTCAAAATTCTTTTCAAAGAATTTAACAGAACTTAAACCAGTTCCGCATCCTAAATCAAGAATCAATGGATTTTTTGTCTTGACATTTTTTATTATTAAATCACCAAGAACATTATATGCTACATAGTCTGCTTTATTGATTACTACATCATCGTATTCTTTTGCAAGATTGTCAAATCTTTTTTTAAGTTCTTCATTCATTTTATTTCTTTTCCGAAGTTTTCTTTCTAAGAAAAGCTCTTTTCAATCTTAATTATTTCTTTAATCTTAGCTTCTCTTTCTTTTCCTAAAACAGAAACTTTCAGGAAATCAGCATTGAAACCAAGAGCAAGATGAGATAAAGCAGTATCCATCGTCTCTCCAGAACGATGAGAAAAAACAGTTTTGATTTTATTAGCTTGAGCATATTCAACAGTTTCTTTCATTTTAACCAAGCTTCCAACCTGATTAGGTTTTATAATTAAGGAATTTATGGAATTATAATGAACAGCTTTTTGCAATAATTCTTTTTTAGTGCAGGTTAAATCATCTCCAACAATTAAGCCTTTTTTATGAATATAAGAAAACCCTTCAAAGTCAGTTTCATCTAATGGGTCTTCAACATAAAACAAATTATATTTTTTAATCAAAGAATTAACAAAATCAATCTGTTCATCTTTAGTTAAAACATTTTTCCTGTAGTGGTATTTTCCATCTTTAAAAAATTGCGAAGAAGCAATATCCAATCCAATATTTGCATTGTATTTTTTAGCAACATTAAAAACAATCTTCAAAACATCTTCATCTTCTAATTGAGTAGGTGCCCATGCACCTTCATCAGTCATCTCTCCATTAAATTTATTATCATAAACCTCCAATTCTTCTCTTAACTCCAGATGAATCTTTTTATTAGTTAAAGATGAATCTAAAAAACTTTTAGAATTATTGTCAACAACTAAAAATTCCTGAAAAGATGTTCCCTTTCCTTTAAAATGAGCTCCTCCTCCAATAACATTTCCTAATGGTTTTGGAAAATCAATAAGAGAATTTATCCACTTATATCCCTGTTTAGAATGTAATATAGCAAATTCAGTGCTAATTATAATATTAGCTCCAAAATCTTTTAATTTCTCTTCAATTAATTTCAAATCTCCAAACTTATTAATTTCAATTTTCTCTAAACTTTTAGCAATTTGATTAAACTCTTTAACCTCAGTATCAATTTTCTTTCTAAAAATAGGAGTTTCATTTTTCCCAGTAGATGCACCAGAAGGACAGCTTCCAATAAATCCATTGTAATCAACTTGTGTAGTCTTCTCTTTTCTTGAGTTTTCTATAATTGAAGCTTTAATCATTCATATTAAAATAAAAGAGAAGTTAATAAAATTTATCTTACTTTGTTTCTTTAATTTCTCTGTAAAGGGCAGGCCATCCTATTATTCTTTCTACACCAACATCTCTCGGTTTCTCAGTTAAGTTATATTCGTGAGTTAATAAAAATCTGTAAGGAACAACTCCTTGTAAAGGAATAAGTTTTTTTAAATCATCATCTACAAAAACAACACATCCTTTGCAGGCTTCTACTTTAGTAGATTCAGGACCAACATTTCTAACATCCAAATCTAATCCTTGCTGTTCTAGTATTTTTCTAGTAATGTCATTTTCAGCTCTCCTAGATGTTACAATCCTAATTTCTTCTCCTTCTCTCAATAATTTTCTTATGTTTTCTAAAGCGCCATCAATAAATTCAACTCTTTTAATATGTTCTGGATTAGTATAAATCTCATCTAAAATAGCATCATATTGCTCATGGCTAAGATCTCCCAATTGATTTACAACATAATCTCTTCCAAAATAAGTTGCCCTAACAATAACACCATATTTATTTTCAGCAATCCCACTTTTCAGTTTATTTGATTTTACAATTACACCATCAAAATCCAAACCTATTATCATATATAATAATAGAAGGAAAAATCTTAAAAAACTATACCTTTATCTTTTTCAATTCATCCAGTCTTTTTCTAGCATTAATAGAAGAATTAAACATTTTCCAGAATATTTTAGTCAGCCATTCAATCCATTCTTTATCTGTAATAGTGTAAAAAATAAATAATTTCTCGTTGACCTCTTTTTTTCTTAAACTAGGTTCTTTTACTTCTTTTATATTAACAAGCTTATTATCAATTATAGTTGCTCTCAATGGTTGTTGTCTATGTCTAATTTCAATTAATTCTTTTCCATACTTCATATTTAAAGAAAGAACTTTTTCAATATTCTCTTTACTTACCCAATCAACTCTCCCAATTATTTTTATTGAAATATTTCTTTTAACTAATTCCTCTAATAATTCAAAAACATACACTTTTCCATCATCAAAATTAATAAAAGAAAGATTTCCTGAAAAAAATAATACTTGTTTTTTTGCTTGTAAAAGTATATCTTTAAATTCCTTTAATCTTCCTGCACTAGATTCATCTACTCCATTTTTAATCCATGCATATTTTTTACTATCATCAACATATTGAAATATGTCAAAAGCAGCAAAATCCATTTTTCCTTTTTCTCTTGTTATTGTTTCTTCCAAATCTTCCTGAAAAACAGATTTGCTTACTTTTTCTATAGAACTCCAATAAACAATTTTTAATGCTCCCCTCGTACCTTCTCTAAATACCCTAACAGATAATGTTCCATAGTCTTTTACAATCTCCTCAATATACCTGTCAACTGTTCTCCAGTTCTTTTTCAAATAAACAGATATCTCTTGAACACTTCTAGGTTTAGAATAAACAAACTCCTCAATCTTCCTGATTACTTCAGAGCTTAACATATAAAAAACAATTCAATCTATTATTTAAGCATTTGTAAAAATACAACACCATATCTATTTCTTGTACAGTTAATTGTAAATAAAATACAACTCTATTAACAATAAACTATGGAGGTTTAAAATGGAAGCAATAAGAAATTTATTGGAAGCAGTTGTAAATTATGCCACCCAGGATGGTGTAGCTCAAACTGAAAATCATGCAAAAGTTAACCAAGCATTTGCAGAATTTCAAAGAACATATGGTGAAGAGTTTACAAGAAAATACAGATATTTGGGACATTTAGATGGGTGTTTGTCTTCTTTGGCATTTGGTAAGGATAAAGATGTATGGGCTGGTTTTCTAAGAGAAGCAACAGAATTTTGCCCCAATGCTTATGAAATCTTAAGAGAAGCTTCTCCTTTTCCAAGTAAGCCAGAGATTTTGGAAGTAACATACTGGAGTGATGGAAAATCAATTCATGTATTTAACAATCCAGAAATTCAGGATTTTCTTGATAAATATTTAATACAAAAAATCAAGCAAAGATACAGGCAAGATAGAAGAACATTCTCAACCCATTATGTTGTTTTAGACGCAAAATCATTAGATGAAGTTTTTGATAAAATGGAGGTAATTTAAAATGGAAGAATTTGCATTAAAGCAGGAATATGAGAATTTGGATTTAAAAAATATAAATACAATTCAGGAATTTGACAAATTAGTTAAGAGTTTTATAGAAGACATTAATTTCAACAAAGAAAAATATAATATAACAGATGGTTTAAGATTAACAAATGAAACAGATGGTTTCTGGAGAAATATTAACAGCAGGTTTCATATTGTTGTTAATGGAAAAATAGTTTCTCTAAACTTAGTAAAAATAAACATTAACGAAGAATGGTTAATCGCTGGAATTTATTTTAGCAATAATGTAGAAAACTCAAAATTGATGCTGGAGCATTTCAAATATTTTATAAAAGGAGGTAAAAATGATATATAGATCAAAAAATTTAGCAGAAGATTTAGCCATAACAGGAACAGAAATAGAATTAATTCCCTTATTTGATAGAACAGTTGTCAGATTTGTTGAAGATTTAAAACAACATCCTGAAAATTATAAAATTGTAGATATTAAGAGGGAATTTAATCATAGTCCACATGAAAATAGAGAAAGATATTCTTTGGTAGTCGATGGTAGATTAGTTTCACTTGATATACCTC
>Ga0208375_1001357_pt1 | contig 27837 bp, 23 predicted proteins | sample RifOxyD1_FD_184038 | JGI IMG/M metagenome (GOLD analysis project Ga0208375, IMG submission 184038) | Soil microbial communities from Rifle, Colorado - Rifle Oxygen_injection D1 (SPAdes) | ecosystem: Environmental > Terrestrial > Deep subsurface > Rock core/Sediment | place: Rifle, Colorado...
TAAAATTAATAAAATTAATTGAAGGATATAGAAATACAAAACCTGTTAATCAAAAATTATTGAAACAAATTCTTGTTAAGGTTTCAAGATTACCATTAAAATATCCAGATATATTAGAAATGGACATAAATCCTTTTGTTATTAATGATAGATCTGGTAAGGTTGTTGATGCTAGAATTTTAGTGGAATAATATTTATCAATAATAAAAGAAAGTTATATTGTTATTGGTTGGTTGATATATTCGCTTCTTGCAATCAATGATAAATTTATTTTAACTAAATGGATTAAGAAGCCTATACTTCCAATAATTGTATTAGGAATTTTTAGTTTTATTATTAGTATTGTAATATTGATGGTGTCAATAAACTTTTGACAAAAAATAATTCTAAATTTTTAACCCTCAAGATTTAAAAAACCAAAATCACTCACTTTCTATTATTTAAACGTGCTAACTCAATTTTAACATTAATCATTTCTTTTTTTAATTCCTCTAATCTTTTTAATTCCTCATCTATAACAGCCTTTTCAATAATAGATAAAGCTCTTTTTAATGCTAATTTTAATTTATTTAATTCTCCACTTTTAAGATTTAAATTATTTATTATTTCAAAAGTTTCTCTTAGATTTAGTTCATCTTCCGTTTCAGGGTTCCTAAGACAACTTTTTATTTTTGTTAAATATCTATTCCAATCAGAAAAATAATTAAAATCACTTACTGCCATAATCTTTAAAACCTCCCTATATTTATATATTTTTCTATTCCAAAGGTTGTATGTCTTAATATTTTTTCGTTTTTTTGTATTCCATAACTAATTGCTGAACTCGTCATTCAGAGATTCTGTAAACAGAATTAATTTCTTTTGAACATTTGCAACTTGGTTTATCAACTATTTAACCTTTTTTTGTTATTTTTAACCACTAAAGTAGATTCTTTTTGGCTTAATTAACTTTGGCGAAATAATTTCTGGACACTACACAGACCAAATTAATAAGAAAAGTATATATACTAAGTTTCTTTAAGATTACATAATGATTCATTTATTAAGAAAGAGGCATCATTTCTCTAAAGTTTCAAAGTTAAGTATAATTGTTTTATTAGTAGCAATCTCTTTATCCTTAATTGATACAATCTGGGCAATTTACCTTTACCAATTTATTCCAAATGACTCTTTTGTAGGTTTTACTTCAGCATTATTTACTATTGCTTCTTTGTTAGGTTTTATCTTTTTAATTCCATTCATTGAAAAGCACGATAAAGCAAAATTATACGAATTAACATTATTTTTAACTGGAATCTGTTATATCCTTTTTGCAGTAAATCCCAGTTTATGGGTAATTTTATTATTAGGCTTGTTAATCACATTAATTACAGTAATCAGAATTGATTGCTTTGGTATTATCGTTCATGATGCTTCAAAAAAAGAAGAGCTTGCAAAAAATGAAGGTTTAATTTATACTCTTTCTAATTTTGGTTGGCTTATAGGCCCATTGATTGCTGCACCATTAGCAGAAAAATTTAATATTTCAATCATATTTATCCTTTCAGCATTTTTCATTTTTGCAGCTTTGTTAAGTTACAAAATTATGCATATAGGTTTTAAAAAAAGAATAGTCAAAAGAACTGATGGAAATTTTTTTAAGAACGTAAAATCTTTTTTCAAAAATAAAGATTTAATAAAAACTTATATAATTAGTGGTAATGGCAGTGTCTGGTGGTCATTCACTTTTATCTACATCCCATTATTCTTACTTAGCGAAGGTTTTGGTATTTCTTATATAGGTTATTTTCTCTTTTTCATGGTCCTTCCATTAATACTCTTCGAATATATTTTTACAAAATATGCTGATAATCTCAGGTATAGAAAAATGTTTATTATTGGCAATATTATCCCTGCAGTAACCTTATTCTCTTGTTTTTTTATTGAGAATATTTTTATTAAATTATTATTATTAGTCCTTGGGAGTATAGGTATTGCAATGACAGAATCTTCTTCTGAAGCTTACTTCTTTTTGATAGCACCAAAGAGACACATTGAAAAGACTTATAGTGTTTACAATACTGCATTAGATGTATTCTCATTTATTGGTAAAGTTTTTGTAGCAGCTATTCTACTTTTCTTCGCATTCAAATTTGCATTTATATTTTTGGCATTAATCTTCCTGATATTCGCCTTAATCTCTTCAATCATGAAACCTGTTTCAGGTAGCCTTAAAAATAAACATTAATTCATAATATTATGCAAATCAAAGAAACTCCAGAGGATTTCGTTGTTGAAGAAGTAATAAAATTAAATATTAAACCTAATGGAGAATACTCTTATTTTTTATTAGAAAAAAGAAATTGGACTACATTGAAAGCAATAGAATTAATTGCAAATAATCTTAATGCCCATATTAGAAGATTCTCGTTCGCAGGTCAAAAAGATCGTGCAGGCATAACAAAACAATATATTTCTGCATTCAAAGTTCCTAGAAAAAACATTGAAAATTTAATTATGAAAGATATGAAAATAACTTTTGTAGGTTATGGTGATAATCCAATTTCTTTGGGAGATTTAGAAGGTAATAAATTTACTATTTTAGCCAGAGATTTATCAAAACCATTAACTAAGATTTCTTCTTTCGTAAACTATTTTGATGATCAAAGATTTGGTGGATATAGGCCAAATTTACATTTAGTTGGTAAATCTATTCTTGAAAAAAATTATGAACAAGCTGTCAAATATCTTTTACTTTATCCTTTCTCAAATGAAACTAAAGATTATGTTAAGGCAAGAAAACGCCAAGAAAAAGAATGGGGGAAGTGGCATACAGATCGTTATCCAAAATATTTAACAACTGAGAGAAAAATTATTTCTTATCTTTTTAAAAATCCCAAAGATTTTAAAGGTGCACTAAAACAACTTCCTAGACAATTATATACTATGACCACTCAATCTTATCAGAGTTTTCTTTGGAATGAATCCTTATCCAGGTATATTAAAGAAACTTTTTCAGATGCAAAAACTATTGATTATTCTTTAGGCAAATTATTTACGATTAATAATTATGAAGATTTAGATTGGCCCATTGTTGGTTACAAAACTAAACTTAAAGGTAAACAAAAAGAAATTATTGAAGGTTTGATGAAAGAGGAAGGTATTAATTATGATTTTTTCAACTCTGAAATTCCTGCTTTGGCTTCTGAAGGCTTAACGAGAAAAGCATTTATAAAAATTAAAGATTTCAAATTAGAAAAGTTCGAAAATAACCAACAACAAGTTTCTTTCTTTCTTCCAAAAGGCTCTTATGCTACAATGGTAATGAAAAACCTATAATGGTTCAAATCTTCCTGCATATCTTCTTGGGATTTCAATCCTATCAACTAAATCTTCATGTCCATTAGTTACTTTTTTTCCGGATCTTAAAATAAAAAGATTCTTTTCTAAACCTTCTAAAGTTCCTTCATATCTAATTCTATTATAAGTTACTTGGTAAACATTCCCAGTAGTTAAGTCACCTATCTCTCTTCCAATTCTTTGGTCTTGATATTCTTCCATACTTTCAGAAATTTTTAATTAGTTTATAATATTTTCTCCATTAGGTTTTTAAAAACCAATTTGTCTCTAGAAAATATATCCTCTACAACAACATAGTTTAAAAGTTCAATTTTTAAAATTATTATTATGAAACACACAGCAATTCTTGGAGCACAATGGGGCGATGAGGGCAAAGGAAAATTAGTAGACTTACTCTCAGCAGAACATAATATTGTAGTTAGATGTCAAGGTGGTCCAAATGCAGGCCATACAGTAGTTATTGGCGACCAAAAGTATGCTTTTCATTTGCTTCCTTCAGCAGTAACTAGACCTGAAATAACTTGTGTTCTTGGAAATGGTATGGTTATTGATCCAATTATTTTAGGTAGAGAGCTTGAACAATTAAAATCCAGAATTCCAAATCATGCACAAATTTATATCAGTAATCGAGCACATGTAATTACTCCTCAGCTAATTCAGGAAGAAAAAAATAGTCCAAATACAATTGGTACAACTGGTAAAGGCATTGGTCCGACTTATAGAGATAAGATTATGCGAAATGGTATGCGAATGTTTGAATTCTTAGAATCTGATTTATTCTCTTCTGAATTAAAAGAAAGACTTCGACCAATGGTTATTGACACTTCTGAATTCCTAGAATCTCAATTAGGTTGGTCTAGATTTTTATTTGAAGGAGCTCAAGGTGCAATGCTAGACATAGACAATGGTACTTATCCTTATGTAACAAGTTCAAATACAACAATTGGTGGTTTATTTACAGGCTCAGGAATTTATGTTAAAGATTTAGAAATTATTGGTGTTGCAAAAGCTTATACAACAAGAGTTGGTAATGGTCCATTTCCTACTGAATTAAATTCTGATTTAGGAGAATTATTAAGAAATAAAGGTCATGAATTTGGAACTACAACTGGCCGCCCTAGAAGATGTGGTTGGTTGGATTTAGTTGCATTACAGCATGCAAAAAGAATTAATGGTCTGGATAGTTTAGCAATTACAAAATTAGATGTTTTGATAGGTATTGATCCAATTATGGTTTGTATAGGTTATGAAATTGATAATTCTGAACTTTCAGCTTTCCCTGCAGATCTTAAAAGATTAGATTTAGTAAAACCTATTTATAAACAATTTTCAGGTTGGACTGAAGACATAACCTCCTGCAGGAAACCTTCTGAACTCCCTACAAATGCTAAAAAACTTATTAATCATATTGAAGAGGATGTAAATGTTCCAGTATTATACATAGGTGTAGGTCCAGCAAGAGATCAGATAATTATTAGAGATTATCCAATAAAGAATTTTTAATTTTTTTCTTCAAAAAATTACCTAGAAACCTTTATAAACATACCCCGGACAGGACATTCACGCGCAGCCTTTAAAAACCTTATTTTTATAGAAAGTAAAATGATATCCCATAAAACGAATCCGGATGATAGTAAAGAAATTAAAGATTTACTTAATCCAATCGTTCGAAAATGGTTCTTTACAAAATTCAAAGAATTTTCAATTCCACAATTATATGGTGTTACCGAAGTTCATTCTAGAAATAATATTTTATTATCAGCGCCTACAGGTACAGGTAAAACTTTAACAGCATTCTTATCCATTTTAAATGAATTAGTAGACTCTAGCGAAAAAGGTATTCTTCAAGACAAAGTTTATGCAATTTATGTTTCACCATTAAAAGCATTAAGTAGAGATATTTCAGTTAATCTTTTAGAACCTTTAGAAGAGATGCAAAGAATTGCAGAAAAAAAGTTCGGAATTCGAGTTGCTGTAAGAACTGGTGATACTACAGCCACAGAAAAAAGAAAGATGCTTGAGTCTCCCCCACATATTTTAATCACAACTCCAGAAAGTTTAGCAATTATGTTATGTTCAATAAAATTCTCCGAACACATCAAAGGTGTTGAGTGGGCAATTGTTGATGAAATACATTCTTTGGCAGAGAATAAACGTGGTGTGCATTTATCTTTAGTTCTTGAACAGCTTCAAAGATTTTCTCCAGGTATGTGCCGAGTGGGATTATCAGCTTGTTTGGATTATAATACTTATGTAACTTTAGCGAATGGTGAAATTATTAAAATTGGTGATTTTGTTGATAATATATTTCTTGGAAAAAATATTGAACATTTTCAAGGGATGGAATATGTAACAGTTGAAAATCAAAAAATTCTTTCTATAAATAAAGAAGGCAAAATTGTTCCATCCAAAATTTTAAAAGCTTGGCGAATTCCACAAAAAAATAATCTTGTAGAAGTTGTTTTACAAACTGGAAAGAAAGTTAGTATTACTACTAATGATAAATTTATGACTTTAATAAATGGGAAATTAATTTGGAAAGATGTAAGTACTTTTAAAATTAATGACTTTATTGCAATTCCTAAATCCATTCCAATTAAAGGTGAGAAAAAAAGAGTTTTAGACTATATTTCTGATTCTAAAGAGATTTTTATAAAGAATCCATCAGATCTAATTAAAATAATTACAGATGAAGAAATTACAAAGAAAAGTATTAACATTAAACAACTTGCTTCAGAATTAAACATAAATTACAATAAATTACTTAAATTAAGAGAAAAGAATAATATTTCTATTTCATTGCCTCTATTTAATAAAATTATTAATCTTTCTAATAAAAAACAAACAATAAAAATCAATTCTTTCTGTGGAAGCACCACAAAATATTTTGTTAAATTACCTGAATATGTTAATGAAGATTTTATGAGGCTTTTTGGGCTTATTGCTTCAGATGGTCATGTATCTTATGGCATAGTAAGTTTTGCTAATAAAAATCCTGAGCTTATATCTGAAGTTAGTAATTTAATGTATTCTCTTTTTGGGAGAAAACCTTCAATTAGAAAACATAGTAATGCTCAAGAAAAAAATCTTATTGTAACATTAAAATCTATTCCGGTTTCGATATTATTTAATAAATTGGGTTTAAATTTTGGAAATAAAATTAGGACTATGCAAATTCATAAAGAAATTACCTCTTATCCAAAAGAATATATTGCAGCTTTTATAAGCGGCTTTCTTGATGGAGATGGATGTATTAGTTATAATAAAAATTGTAATGGGGCTTACTTTAGATTACATAGTTCCAGCAAAGATTTTATTGAACAAATGTACCATTGTTTTGTAGTTCTTGGAGTACACCCATCAATGCTATGTTCAAAAAGAGAAACTGGTCTATTATATTATTTAGAGGTAAATTCTTCTAAAGACCGAAAAAAATTATTTAACATTTTAAAATATTCTGGAAAATCAATTAAACTAAAAGAAAAATTATCAAATCAAGAAAGAACTTCTTTTTATCCTATAGGTGATTTACTTAATAATTATAAAAATAAATATAAATTAAGCTTTGATAAATTAAATAAATTATTAAAGGTTTATACTCCTGATATTATTTATAGAGGTTATTGCAGTGAACAGATTCTAAAGATTATTATTTTAAATTTAAAAAATTCCTCACCTTTAATTAATTTAAGACCCAAATTAGAAGTGATTTTGAATTCAGATATATCTTTTGAAAAAATTAATAGTATCAATCCGATTAAATGCTCTTGTAATTATGTCTATGATTTTAGTATAAAAGATAATCCCAATTTTATTGCTTCGAATATTCTGGTCCATAACACAGTTTCACCACTTGATGAAGTATCAAAGTTTTTAGTAGGCTCTATTAGAAAATGTAAGGTTATTGATGTTCAATTTCTAAAGCAATCAGATCTTCAAGTACTTTCTCCTGTTGATGATTTTGTTTCAAACTCTTATGAGAAGATTGATAAAGCAACTTATGAATTATTAGATAAACAAATCCAAGAACACAAAACAACTTTAATTTTTACAAACACTCGTGCTGGAACTGAAAGAGTAGTACACCATCTTAAAACAATTTTCCCAGAAAAATATTCAGTTATAGATGAAGATAGCAAGGAAGTTCGTTCATTAATTGGTGCTCATCATGGTTCTCTTTCAAAAGAAATGCGTTTACAAATGGAAAGAAATCTTCGTGATGGTAAAATGCGTTGCCTAGTTTGTTCAACTTCTTTAGAGTTAGGTATTGACATTGGTTCTATTGATTTAGTATTATGTTTAGGTTCTCCAAAGTCTGTTGCTAGAGCTCTACAAAGACAGGGAAGATCTGGCCATCATCTTCATGGAATTACAAAAGGAAGAATAATTGTTACAGACAGGGACGATTTAGTAGAATGTTCAGTATTATTAAAAAATGCAATAGAGAAAAATATGGATAGAATTCATATTCCAACAAATTGTTTAGATGTTTTAGCACAACAAATTTTTGGTATGGCATTAGAAGAAATTTGGAGTTATGATGATTTATTTGAAACTATAAAAAAATCTTATTGTTATTCTAAATTAACAAAAAAAGATTTTGATGAAGTATTAGATTACTTGGCTGGAAATTTTACTTCTTTGGAAGATCGTCACATTTATGCAAGAATCTGGTGGGACAAAGAAAAAAATCAAATTGGTAAAAGGGGTAAGATGTCCAGAATTATTTATATGACCAATCTTGGTACAATTCCTGATCAGCAAGGAATTATCGTCAAGGATAACAAAGGCAACAAAATTGGAATGATTGATGAAATGTTCTTAGAAAAATTAGACAAAGGCGATATTTTTGTTTTAGGTGGAAATACTTACCAATTTAGCTATGCTAGAGGAATGGTTGCTAGTGTAGTTCCAATGCCTAACAAAAAACCAACTGTCCCTTCTTGGTACTCTGATCGTCTTCCTTTATCTTATGATCTTGCTAAAAGTATTTGCAATTTTAGATTATTAATGGAAGAGAAATTCAAAAGAAAAGTTTCAAAAATTGAGATTATAAAATTCATTAATGAATATCTTTATGTCCATTCAGAAACTTCAGAAGCTATTTACAATTATTTCAAAGATCAGTATGATTATATAGGTTTACCCACTTCAAAAAAAATAATTATTGAATCCTATCGTGATGAACAAATGAAAAATTATGTTATTTTCCATACACTTTATGGTCGAAGAGTCAATGATGTTCTTTCTCGTGCAGTAGCATTTGCTATTTCTCGTTCACAGCATAAGGATGTAGAAATTGGAATAAGTGATAATGGTTTTTATGTTGTATTTGATAGAAATGTAAACGTTCAAAAAGCATTTTCATTATTAAAATCTTCAGAATTAAAAAAAGTTTTAGATTTAGCTATTGATAAATCAGAAATATTAAAGAGAAGATTTAGACATTGTGCTGGTCGTTCATTTATGATTTTAAGAACTTATGGTGGTGTTAGAAGACACACTGGGAGACAACAAGTTAGTTCAACTATTTTATTGAGTGCAGTTAAACGTATATCCGAAAACTTTTTTATTATTAAAGAAACTCGACGTGAAATTTTAGAAGATTTAATGGATTATGATTCTGCTTTAGAAGTTCTTAAAGAAATTGAAGACAAAAGAATAAAAATTGAAGAGATCCAAACCTTTATTCCTTCACCTTTCGCATTAAACTTAGTCATGCAAGGTTTTTCAGACATCTTAAAAATGGAAGATAAACAACAATTCTTACAAAGAATGCACCAAATGGTTAAGGCAAAAATAGCACTTAAAAATAGATAAAAACCTTTTTAAACTCAGCATAAAAAGCATTTAGTATGGATTTAGAACAAATCGCTAATCAGATTAATCTTCCTTATACAATGGAAAATGACTTAATGACATTTTCTTTTGATTATTCCTCTTTTCACTTTAATTCCTCAAATTTATTTTATCGAACTAAAGAACCGATATTATCAAAAGATAATTTCGAAAGATTAAAAGGACTATTTCCTCATAATCTTTTTATTCAAGTTATCTCTAATGAAATTGATCCTTCTACAAAGAGTCAAATTCAAGTTTATGTAGGCATTTCAGATTTAGATAAAAGAGAACTGGTTGAAATGGTCAATAACTATCAATCTAATCCCAGTTCATTGTGAGTTCCAATATCCCAGAAAATAATTTTTTTATCTTCAAATTTATAAACAATCCTATGATTATCAATAGGCCTTGGTATCCAAGCATGAAAATATCCCTTATATTTCCCCATAATAATATATTTAGCAAGATTATTTTTATATGGTCTTTCTGTAGTAGTCTGTAAATAATTTATTATTTTTGTTTCAATATTTTTAATTAATTTTAAATTATCTAAATAAGTTTTTTTCTTTAATTTATTTAAATAATTTTTAGTATATTCAATTTTGATATTACTTTTTTTTGTTGCTTTCAAAATAAAATATTCTATTTCGTTAAGTGCCAAAGATAATTTTGCTTTTAAATCAGGAATAACTATTTGAGCCAATTCTAAATCATTAATTTCATCAAGTTCTTGATGATAACTATACAAAAAAACATTTAATTTATTAAGAATAATATCTCTTTTTTCTTTTTGGATCTGCAACTGTAGTTCATTATTTTTTTGTTCTAAATAATAAATTTTAGTTTTTAAATATCTCAAATCTAAATTATCAAATATATTCAGAATCTCATTCATAAGTTCTCTTAATTCAGTCAATTTATCATTCATAATTTCTTTATTATATTAATTATATTTAAATATTACCTCTCTCCCAATTATATTATGAAAATACTCCCAAACATTGAAATAAGAGATTTAGGATTATACTTAGTTAAAGAAAAGACTCTTATCTTATCAGATTTGCATATTGGTTACGAAGATTCTCTAAATCGTAAAGGAATATTGATTCCAAAAGTCTTTTTCAAAGAATTCCTAGAACGTCTAAAATTAATGCTTAAAGATGTAGATATTGTTATTATTAATGGTGACTTCCATCATGAATTCAGTAAGTTTACTTATGCAGATAGAGAATCATCAGATAAATTTTTAAAAATTATTGGTGACAGAAAACTAATAGTTATTGAAGGTAATCATGATCCAATTATAAGATTTATTTTAAATTTAAACATACAAAAATTTTACAAAATTGGTGATGTTTTGGTTTGCCATGGTGACAAAATTATTAATGAAGAAAGTAAAATTATTATTATTGGACATGAGCATGCTTCTGTTGGTTTAAAAGAAAATGTTCGTATTGAAAGATACAAAGCATTCTTAGTTGGCAAGTTTGAAAAGAAAACTTTGATTGTGATGCCTTCTTGTAATCTTGCAACTGAAGGTGCTGATCTAGTTCGTGATAACAAACTATCTCCTTACCTACAAGGTTCTTTGGATAACTTTAAGGTCTATATAGTTTCAGATAAAATTTATGATTTTGGAAAATTAAAAGAATTAAAGTAAATATTTCTCAAAGTTTTTCTTAGCTTTTTCTTTTTTCTCTTGATGCTCTTTTAAAAAATTATTAATCTTATCAATCAGAATTTTCTTCAATTCTCCTGATAATAAATCCCCAGATTTATATGAATCCTGTATTCTCTTCAATTCATTATCATCTTCTTCAAAAAACATCTCTAAATATTTGTATGAAACATCAACAGAAGTATCTCCACCTTTCTTTCTATGCTCTTCAACCGTAGCTTGTCCACCAGAGAATGCATATTTATTAATTTTATTCTTAACTTCTTTTTCAGTATCAGACAAAAATATAACATTCTCCCCAGAAGAACTCATCTTTGCATCTCCTGTTAATGAAGGTACAAACTTTGCATGCACTGCACATGGTTTTTCAAAATTAAAATCCCTATGTACAGCTACGTCACGAGTCAAACGAATGAATGGGTCCTGATCAATTCCTATAGGAACTAAGGTCAAATGTTTTCCTTTTTGGAATTGTGGAAATAAAATATGCGCAGCTTGCATTGCTGGATAAAAACTCCATCCTATATTATTCTCTGGCTTCAAACCAAATGCTGCTTTCGCAGTTGAGTAAGTCATATGTTTAGCAATCCTAGCAGCATACTTGTAGATTTCAGTATAAACAAAATCTTCAAAAATAAAAGTCTTACCTGGTTTAAACCCCAAAGCAATTATATCTAAGATATTATCTTTAGAATATTCCAAAGCTTTTTCATAGGTCAATTCTTCTTTCACATAAAACTTCTCATCATCAGAAATAGGGATATAAACTTCACAATCATAAATCTCTTGTAATGATTTGGCAACCATGAATGGTACTAAATGTCCTATATGCATTTTTGCAGATGGTCCGCGCCCAGTTAAAATAGAAACTTTTTTTCCAGATTCTGCTGCAGTCAACCATTTGTCAAAATCTCTGTGTGAAAAATAAACTCCTCTCCTTAATAGTGGATGCGCCTTTGATAATTTTTTATATATTGCAGAAGGAATCTCATTCGTCCCAAAATCTTTCATTAATTTATTATAATCAACTTTCCCTTCAACTTCCCATGGTGTGACTGTTGTCATAGATTCTTTAAATTTCCTTTTTCCTTAAATATCTATCCTTGCAATTCTAACTTGATCTCTTCCATTATTTTTAGCTGTATATAATAATTCATCTGCCTTTTTTATTATTCCTTGAAATATCTCATTAACCTGATTTCGAGATAATATTTCTGACCTCTCTGAGTGAATTCCTACTGCACCTATACTAATAGTTATTCTTCGTTCACCCATTCTTTTTAGTCTATCATTATTTGATTTAGCACTTTCAACAGAATTTGTAACTTTGTCTCTTAATCTATTTCCAATACTAAGTAACTTACTTTCATCAGCTCCGTTGGATAATAAAATTGCCATTTCTTCTCCTCCATACCTAAAGGCACTATCCTCTTCTCTTAAAATTTCTTTGATTACTTCTGAGACTATTTTAATTACATCATCTCCTGTTTGATGTCCCCATGTATCGTTAACACTTTTAAAAAAATCAATATCAATCATCATAAATCCTAGAACTCCCCCTTTTCTTGCTAAGATTTTAACCTTTTTTAATCCTTCTTCAGTCATTGTTCTTCGGTTATATAATCCTGTTAAAGAATCAATTGTTGCAAGTTCTTTAGCTTGTTTTAACCTTCCTGCACTTTCAATATTTTTTTCAGTTTCAAATTTAGCTCGTCTTTTTGTAAATATTCTCTGAAATAATCCTAAAAATCTCTGAGCAACTTTTATTTTTTCAAATTTATTCCCACTAACAATATAATGAAGATGAATTTCTTGTAATAACTTTAAATATTCTTCAACTTGTAAAGGGCTTAAATCCCGAATATCATTCTTAATCCTTTTAAAGTATGCTTCTTCAGTTTGGTTTAATCCTTTTTTTAAATCTTCAATCTTTTTTTGAACTTCTTTTTTCTGATCAGTTAAAGCAGTCATTGGTTTAATTACATTATCCTGTTCTATTTGTAAATTTAATTCTAAATTTTCTATGGCTCCAATTAATTCTTCAACTTCAGAGTTTACTTCTTGTTTTTCTTTATTCTCAATCACAATTAATAAATTAAATTCAGTTTCTAATGCTTCTCTTTCTTTCTCTATAATCTCTCCTAATCCCTTTAATATTTTTTCAGTAACTGAATTAATTTTCTCTAATTTTTTTATAGGCGTATTAATTTCTTCTATTTCTGGAATAATCAATAGTAATTCATCTCTAACATCTCCTATAGGCAACTCCGAAATTTGTTTTCTTAATCTTAATGTATCACTTTCAACAATTCCTAATATTCTTTCTTCTTCTTCTATAGCCTCATTAATATCTTTCATTCCTTCAGATTCTGGATGCATATCTAAATATCTCTTAAAATCTAGAACTTCTTTTTTAAGCTCTTCAATTGTTTCTCTATTAACTGTTTTTCTTAAGGAAATTGCTTTAGTTTTATGTGCTTTTAATTTTAATTCTCTTAATCGATGATCTCTTACAACTTTCAATTGAAAATCTGTAAATCTAACTATTGCAGAATCTAATCCTTCAAATATTGTCATATCTTATCAAATGGTTAAATCCTTTTAATATCTTTCCCATCAAAAAGCATTTAAATAGTATAAAAGTTTAATTTTATATATTATGGCTGAAAATTATAACTTTAAGGAATCTGAATTAAAATGGAGAAGATTTTGGGAATCAGAAGGTATTTTCAAATTTTCTAAAAAGAATAAAGGAAATATTTATTCTATTGATACTCCTCCACCAACAGTTTCTGGAAAGATGCATATAGGTCACGCTTTTTCATATTCACAACAAGATTTCATAGCTCGTTACAAAAGAATGGCTGGCTATAATGTATTTTACCCTTTCGGTACTGATAACAATGGTTTACCTACTGAAAAATTAGTTGAAAAATTAAAAAATGTTAAATCCACAAAAATGCCTCGTAATGAATTTGTTGAACTCTGTGATAATACTGTAAAAGAAATACTTCCAGAATTTATTGAAGATTGGAAAATTATTGGAATGAGTTGCGATTTTTCAAATTCATATTCAACAATTGACAAACATTGTATTAAAACTTCGCAAATGTCTTTCTTAGATTTATACAAGAAAAATTTAATATATCAACAAACAGCTCCAACAATGTGGTGTGTTCATTGTCAAACTGCAATTGCCCAAGCAGAATTAGAGGATAAAGAATTAGATTCAACTTTCAACGATGTTAATTTTTCATTAGAAAATGGAAAGAAGATTACAATCGCAACTACGAGACCAGAACTTATTGGTGCTTGTGTCTGTGTTTATGTCCATCCTTCTGATAAGAGATATACAAATCTTATTGGTAAAAATATTCTTGTACCATTATTTAATTATAAAGTTCCAATCTTCGCAGATGAATCTGCAGATCCAGAAAAAGGTTCTGGTGCAATGATGGTTTGTTCTTGGGGTGATAAATATGATGCAGAGGCTATTGCAAAAAGAAAATTAACTCCAAGAATAATAATTACTTCTGATGGAAAAATAAATTCTTTGGCAAAACAATATGAAGGCTTAACAATAAAAGAAGCAAGAAAACAAATACTTGCTGACTTAGATAAACAAGGATTATTAATTTCAAAAAAACCTATTAAACATATTGTTAATGTCCACGAACGTTGTGGTACTGAAATTGAATTCTTGTCTACAAAACAATGGTTCATAAAAATTTTAGATAACAAACAAAAATTCATTGATGTCGGTAAAAACATTAAGTGGTATCCAGAATATATGTTCACACGTTACAAACATTGGATTGAAGGTTTAAATTGGGATTGGTGCATTTCTCGTCAGAGACACTTTGGAATTCCATTTCCATTGTGGATTTGTAAAAAATGCAATGAAATTATAGTTGCTAATGAATCTGAACTACCTATTGATCCAATTGCAAAAAAACCTTCTAAGAAATGCAAATGTGGTTCTTCAGAATTTACTGCTGAAAATGATGTTATGGATACATGGGCTACATCTAGTGTTAGTCCACAAATTATTTTGAACTGGGCAAAAGATAAAAACTTTGATGCAAGTATGGAAATGTATCCTTGTAGTCTTCGTCCACAGGCGCATGACATTATTCGTACTTGGGCTTTCTATACAATTGTTAAAGGAATTTACCATGAGAATAAAGTTCCTTGGAAAGAAATAACCATTTCAGGCCATGTTTTAGATCCAAAAGGTGAAGCTATGCATAAGTCTAAAGGCAATGCTGTAGAACCGGCTATAGTCTTAGAGAAATATTCTGCTGATGCGCTAAGATTTTGGGCTGCTGGTTCAAAACTTGGTGATGATATGAGATATTTAGAAAAAGATTTAATGACTGGACAAAAAACAGTTACAAAATTATGGAATTCTTCTAAATTTACTCTTCCCCAACTTCAAGATTTAAAATCAAAGCCAAAGCAACTACAATCATTTGATATTTGGATTTTAACAAAATTAAATAAATTAATTTCAAATTCAACAAAGAATTTTGATAATTATGATTATTACAAAGTTAAAGCTGATGTAGAATTATTTTTTTGGAAAGATTTTTGTGATAATTATTTAGAAATCTCAAAAGATAGATTATATAATCCTGATACACGTGGGATACAAGAAAGATCTTCAGCACAATATACCCTATACAATTTATTATTATCTATAATCAAATTATTTGCACCATTCATTCCTTATATTACTGAAGAAATTTACCATATGTATTTCTCAGAAAAAGAGAAAATAAAATCTATTCATTTATGTTCATGGCCAATTTCAGAAGCTTCTTTAATCGATGAAAAAAACGAAAAAATTGGCAATCAATTAATTGAAATTATTTCTGAAGTTAGAAAAGAGAAATCTCAAAAAAGTTTATCCTTAAAAGCACCTGTAAAAGAAATTGTCTTACCTTTCAAGGAATCTGAGGTTAAAGGTTTCATAGAAGATTTGAAGTCTGTTACTAAAGCTGAAAAGATATCTTTCGGTAAAGAACTACAAATAATACTTTGACAATAGCTTTAAATAGAAAATACAAATACTTTATTTACAATGGGAATTAATACAAAAGAAAAACAGAAACTTAAACGTTTTATACGTAGTTTGGAGAAGATTCGTGGTCGTCATACTGAATTAGTTTCTGTCTATGTCCCTGCAGGTTATGATATTATAAAAATTATCCAACATTTAATGCAAGAGCAAGGCACTGCTTCTAATATCAAGGATAAAACTACTCAACAACATGTCATTGATTCTCTAGAAAGAATGATTCGCCACTTACGATTATACAAAAAAACTCCTGATAATGGATTAGCAGTTTTCTCTGGTGATATTTCTGATAAAGATGGAAAACCTGATATTCAAGTATTTGCTATTGAACCCCCACAGGCATTAAAAATTCGTCTTTACAGATGTGACCAAACTTTTATTCTTGATGCATTAAAAGAAATGTCTGAAGTAAAAGATATGTATGGTCTTATTGTTTTAGATAAAAGAGAAGCAAATATTGGTTTTTTGAAGGGTACTCAAATTCAAGAAATTACTGAATTGACTTCAGCAGTACCTGGCAAGACTAGAGCTGGTGGCCAATGTTTATATCCAGAGACGGCAGTTGAATTAGCTGATGGTCAATGGGTTCATTTAGATGAGGTTGCTGTTGGTGACGAATTAATGAGTTTTGATTTTAAAAAAAGAGAATTAATTCCAACAAAAGTTTTAGAAAAATGGGATGTTAATAAAAATAAAATTTATAAGATTACAACTGAAGAAGAAATTTCTGCTTCCGGTGACCATTTATTTTTTTTAGAGGATGGTTCCCAAAAACCTGCTGAAGAATTAGAACCAGGAATGCTTTTACTTAATGAGAATGGAAAGGGTGAAATAATCAAAACAATTATTATTGAAGAAAAAGAAGTAAGATTAATTGATATTAAAGTTGAAAATGAAAACTTTATTGCAGAGAGTTTAGTAGTTCATAATTCTGCTCAAAGATTTGCAAGAATAAGAGAAGAAGCAACTAAAGAATTTTTCAATCGTATTAGCGAAGCTGCAAACAATGCATTTTTAGAAGTCAAAGATATGAAAGGGATTTTAGTTGGTGGTCCAGGAATGACAAAGAATCATTTCTTAGATGAAGGTTTCCTTAACGAACAGCTTCGGAGAAAAGTTGTTGGTGTTCAAGATTTAGCTTATACAGGTTCCTTTGGTTTGCGAGAATTAGTAGAAAAGAGTAGTGATATTTTAATCAAAGAAGCGATTACTGAAGAAAAAGATATTATGAATAAATTTTTCAAATTATTAGCAACAGAACCCAATAAAGTTGCTTATGGTTTAACAGAAGTTGAAAGGGCTTTAGAATTGGGAGCAGTTGAGAAACTTTTAGTATCAGAAGCATTAGATGATAGTATTGTTGAGAAATTTGAAGATAAATGCGAAGAATCTGGTGCCGAGTTTATCATTATTAGTATTGATACTCCAGAGGGTGAGCAATTAAAACAGCTTGGTAAGATTGCAGCTATTTTAAGATATTCTTTAAATTAATCCTTTATAAATAAACCATCATCAGAAACTTTTTAAACCTCTTTCTCTTATTCCCGACTATGCAAGATTTAAAAAATAAGATTGAAGCAGTACTTTTCATGACTGGCCGTGCTATGACTACAGAAGAAATCGCAAATTTTTGTAATATAGGGAGCATTGGTGCAATTCAAGAGGCTTTAAATGGATTAATTAATGATTATATCCAAAGACCTTCAGGTCTAGAAATATTTTTTGATGAAGGCAAGTATAGATTAAACATAAAACGTGAATATAATTCTTTGTCAACAAGATTAGTTTCAAATTGTGAATTAGATACTCCGACTCAAGCAACTTTAGCATTAATTGCTTACAAACAACCTGCATTGCAGTCTGATATTATCAAAATGCGAGGTAATACTGCTTATGATCATATCCATGCTTTGAAGGAGATGGAATTTATTACAACTGAAAAATCTGGTAGGACTAGAAGACTTAAATTAGCTTCAAAATTTTTTGATTATTTTGATGTTGTTGAGGAAACTTTAAAACAAAAAATGACTGAAGTTGCTGAACGTCAATCTAAATTAAATGAAGATTCAAAAAAGATTGAAGAATCTCCTGCTGTCTTAGAAATAACTCCTGAAACTGAAAAGGCAATAGAAGAAGTTAAAATAAAGATTGCTCCTAAAAAACGCATCAAGCTATTACCCGAACAGGTTGTTTTAGAAATCCAAAAAACTTCTCCAGAAGTCTTAGAGAAATTAAACCCTGATGACTTCGGGACTAAATCATGAAGCTAAATAGAGTTCACATAATTTTGCTATTGATTTTTCTATCCTCATTTATTTTTCAATTATTTTTTGCTTTGCAAGTCCCTTTTTATAGCAGTGATAATGCTTATTTCAATTTAAGACACTCTAAATATATTTCTGAAAATTTTGTTCCTCTTATTTTTGACCCTTTAAGTTATGGTGGAAATTACATCCTTGATACTCACATTTATCATTATTTCCTAGGAATTTTTGATATAATTTTTCCAGAAGTTATTTACAAGATTTTGCCTTGTTTGTTAAGCAGCTTAATTGTCTTTATAGTTTTCTTACTTTCTAAGGAAATTACTCCTGATGATAATTCTTCTTTATTTGCAGCGTCTTTGAGTGCATTTATTCCTACTTTCTTAACTTTAACATTAAATCAAATCTCTGTAGTCAGTGCATATATCCCTTTATTCTTTTTAGCAATTTATTTATTTTTAAAAATTCGTAGTAGGCAATCTATTTTTTTATATATCTCTATATTTTTAATTCTTTTAGATCCATTGAACTTACTTTTATTATTTACTTTTATTATTTTTGGCCTTTTAATGCTCTCACAATCTTTAGAAATTAAATCTCAAGAGTATGAAGCTTTAGGTTTGGTTATTTCTTTTCTTTTACTAGTCAATTTGATTTTATATAAATCAGTTTATTTAACTGAAGGCCTTTCTGCAATTTGGGAGGACGTCCCATTAGAAATTTATGGTAATATTTTCCAAAATTTTAATTTGCTTGAAACAATTACTTTAATTGGTATTATTCCCTTGATTTTAGGTATTATTGGTATAATCCTTTACAAAAAAAAGAATACGATTATTACTCTTTTAAGTTCAATTATTCTTGCTGATTTCACACTTTTGTTATTACGTTTAATTCCTTTTAAAGAAGGTTTAATTTTTCTCTCAGTAGTATTATGTATTTTATCTGGAATAACTTTTTTCAATTTCAGAAAATATATTTTTATTACAAAATTATTCTCTTATGAGAAATTTTTTATTATCCTTTTAGTATTAATCTCTATTGCCAGTTTAATAATTCCTTCAATTTATGCATCATCATCAGTAATTAATGAGAATATCCAACAATCTGAGATTGATGCTTTACAATGGTTTAAGTTTAATACTCCTCGAGATAGCGTGGTTGCTGCAAATGTTTATGAAGGTAATTTAATTATTTCTATTTCAGATAGAACTAACATTATCGATAACCAATTTATTAATGCTGAAGATAGAATATCTGATGTTAATCTTTTGTTTAAAACCGAATCTTTAATTAAAGCTAAAAAAGTATTAGACAAGTATAATGTAGATTATATTTACTTTTCCCAAAAATCAAAAGAACTTTATAATATCGAAACATTAACTTATACAATTGATGAAACCTGTTTCAAGGAAGTTTATAAAAATGAATTTGCAACTATTTACAAAGTGGTATGCTAAATACCTTATATTTGGAATTATGTTATTATTCTTATTAATCGTCCCTATATTAAAAGGTCCTTGGGTTGGTACTGATCCTTTTCTATATCACCGTTTAGCTTCAGATTTCTCTTTTTATGACTCCTTAAGTTATGGTGGTAGGATTGCAGCATATTCTTTTGTAAATGCATTATTCTTAATTCCAGCTCCAACATTTTTAATAACAGTCCTTCCTTACATATTAGGAATTATTTCTTTTTTTCTTCTAAGTAAAATCTTATCCATTTTTATTGAAGATTTGCGCTGGCGCAATTTATCTCTATTAATAATTTCATTATCTCCTGCTTTTATTTATGTTTTCAGTTTTTATAATTCACTAACTTTAGCAATATTTTTTTCAATTTTAGGTTTCTATTTATATCTCAATAAAAAATTCAAATATTATCTTCTTCCTATTGCATTATTACTCCCTTTTTGTAATCCTAAAATTGCTTTGTGTTTCTATATATTTTTATTCTTATATACCTTTTTTATAAAGAAAGACAGAAAATCTCTTTTTATTTATTCTCTTCTAATCTCTTCAATATCCTTATTAATATATTACTCTCTCATTTTCTTTCTAACAGGTTCATTCACGAATTTCTCTCCACCTCTTGAAGGACAATTCTTATTCTTTAGTAAAGTATTATTTGACTTAGGAAGTGCTTATGGTTTAGGGTTATTTGTAGTTATTTTATCCCTATTTGGTGCAATTAATTCCTGGTCAAAAAAATATTCCTCTCCATTCTATTTTTTATCAATAGGAATATTTTTACTTATGTCTTTTTTTATAACTGAAGCATTAGTTTTTTTGAGTATATTATTAGCAATTCTTGCAGCTTTAGGTTTGATTAAATTATTTGATATCCATTGGTCAAGTTACCAATACAAATCTTTTATTACTCTTATTTTATTACTAGGCTTGATATTTTCTTCAATTTCACAAGTAAATCATCTTATTGATTCAATGCCTGATAAAGAAACTTTAGAAGCAATTGAATACCTTTCAACATTAGAATCAAGTGTTGTTATTTCTAGTCCTACTAATGGTGTTTGGATAAATTTTGCAGGTCATAAAAGTGTAATTGACGATAATTATTTATTTGCTCCAAACCCCGAAGAAAGATATAATGATCTAAACAATCTTTACTATTACAGAGATTTAACTAACTCTACTAATATTTTAACTAAATATAACATTAAATATATTTGGATTGATCAAGAAATGCGCGAAAATTTATGGGAATCTGATACAGAAGGTTTATTATTTATTCTTCAGTATACAAAAAATTATTATACTATGTACAATAGAAATGGTATACAGATTTGGAGAGTAAACAGAGATGATTGAAGTATTGATTTGGTTTGTAACATTTTTTAGTTTATTTATAGGTATATTTTGGCTCCAAGTTACTTTTTTAAAAGAACCTGAAAGAAAAAATTATATTTATCCTTCAATAAGTTTAATTGTTCCCTGCTGGAATGTTGGCTGTGGTGTTTGGAAAACTCTTCACTCGATTGCAAATTTAGATTATCCTAAAGATAAGCTTCAAATTATTGCAGTAAATCATGGTTCAACTGATAACACTGAATCTTTAATCCAAAAATTTATTTCTTCTTATCCTTCTTTAAATATAACATTAGTCCAAAAAGCTAGAGCTCCAAATCATATGAAAGCTCACGCATTTAATGAAGGTTTAAAATATGTTACTTCTGAATATGTTGGTTGTGTAGATGCTGATACTATTGTTATGAAAGATTCTCTTAAGGAAATGATGTATTTATTTGAACCAAATATTGGTGCAGTTATTAGTATAATCAAAGTCAATCAACCAAGAACTTTTTATGAGAAACTTCAGCAAATTGAATATGTATTCTCTTCTTATATTAGATTATTAATGTCAAAAATTAATACTCTTCAAACTACCCATGGTGCATTAAGCGTCTATAGAAAATCATTTTTTGATAAGTATGGTGGTTTTGATGAAAATAATTTAACTGAGGATTTCGAAGTTGGAATGCGAATGCGCTATCATGGTTATAAAGTTATATTAGCATCAAACAGTTTTACTTATACATTTGTCCCAAATTCATTCAAATGGTTTTGGAAACAACGTGTTAGATGGTACAGAGGTTTTATTCATAATACTATCAAATACAAAAGTATGGCTTTTAACAAGAATTATGGAACTCTAGGCTGGTTTCAATTACCATTAAATATTTTTTCATTAATAATCGTATTAATGATGTTTTCTTTGATGGTCTATAACCTCTCAGATAAAGTTTTTATTTGGGTCTCAAAAATATTTTCTTTGGGTTTAGAATATTTTAACGGCTGGCAAATACCAAATATTTATCATTCATTACTTAATGTTAATTTAATACTTTATTTCCCTATTGTTGTTTCTCTTTTAGCTTGTTTATTAATCTATATTTTTGCTTATAAAAGAATTAATGAACCTTGGAAGTTTCCATTAGTAATATTAATATACTTTACAATTTATCCAGTTTTCAGGTCTGCTCAATGGGTACATTCAATCTATGAAGAGCTATCTAAAACAAAGAAAAAATGGTAAGTACAACAAAAATATTCTGGAGAAGTTTAATGATTACACTAGTTATATTTAGTGCGGGTTTATTACTAGGTTTATATCTGGATAATATTCGCTCTAATGAAGTTTATGATGAACTTAGAAACTATGAACTGAATACAGAAAGTTACTTAGTCGAACAAGCTTTTTGGGATGCTTTTGATATTAATGATTGTTCTATGGCTGAAAAAAGACTTAATTCTATTTCTACAGAAATGGTTGAATTAGGTTATTATTTAAATTCTTATGAAACAAAAAGTATTTTCAAGGATAAAGAATTTGAATATTTAGCACAGCGTTATTTTTTATTAGAAATCAAAGGTTATATTCTAATTACTGAATTAAAAGAAGAATGTAATTTACAAAATGATGTTATATTATATTTTTACAATCCTGATGATTCTTCTTCTGAACTTCAAGGTTATGTTTTGGATAATTTAGTTAAGCAAAGTAATGGAACTTTAGATGTATTTTCAATTAACAAAGACTTCGATGATCCTGCAATTAAGTCATTAGTAATTTATTATAATGTTACAACTTCTCCTACACTAATAATTAATGGTAAAATAAAAGAAGGTTATACTAATTATCCCGGCATCCAGGAAATTTTAGATGAAAATTCTTCATAAGATTATAATTAATAAATCTCATAAATAACATATTCGCATTTCCCTGATTGTTTGTTAAATACTTGTATAAAATTCTCTTTTAGATAAGAATAAATTTCTTCCTTCTTTTTTTCACAATCCAAATCTGATGGATTACACAAGAATCCTCCTTCACAATTATCTAATGCAACATATTCAACATTTTTTGTTTCTAAATATTCTAACCAATAATCAGCCATTGTAGAATTAAACCAAGGATAATACATCAATGTAGCTTTTTCTGCATTATACCCTACTAATGGATGCACGATTAATAATTCCCCATTTAATTCTTTGTTCTCAAAATAATCAAAATATTCATTTTCAACTTGTAAAGGCACATTAAAACTAATTATAAAAATTAACAATGTAATAATAATTAACGATTCTTTGTTTCTTAGAATTTTCATAAATCCTACTGCCGCGATTATTGCTATAAAAGGCAGAAACATGATTGCAAACCTAATCTCTTTATGTGCCATGATTGAAAAATAAATCAGGAATGCAACAAAAATTGTCGTCAGTAAATATTCTTTTTTCTTTATTGCAAAATAAACTCCAAATACTGCAAATACATACAACACATTTTGTTTCAATATCTCCCAAAGATAATACCACCAAGGTTGACTAAATATCCAAATCCCAGCATATTTCAAAAATTCCTGTGCAAATAATATTATTGAAAAAGGCTCCCCATAATAAAAATAATTAAATGCTAAGTATGGCCCTATAATTACTAATGATCCAATAATCAACTCTAATATATTTTTGATTTTCTTCCAAGAAAATATTAAGAGAATGATTAATAATAATCCTGCAGGAAACTTACTCATCACGGCCAATCCTAAGAAAAATCCTGATAGCAAATTCTTTTCTTCTAAAAAACAATATACAGCTAATAGCATAAAAAATACTGCCGGTATTTCAGTATACAATCTTGCATTAAAAAAGAAAAATATCCAAGTAAAACTTATTAATACTGAGCTTAGTATTCCAATCTCCTCATTATACAACTTCTTTCCAATTAAATAAACTAAATATATTATTCCAAGAGAGAATAATGTACTAAATATGTGCCCCCATATTATTGGATTAATCCCTATCCACCAACCATAACCTAGGATAAATGGCCAAAGTAATGGCCGTATCGGTTCCCAGAATCCTAATGCCCCAGAACTGAATATAAATTTCCCCATCGACAAATATACTGCTGCATCCCACCAAATTGTTTGATCATAAACAAAATAAATGATTCTCGCGATTAAAGAAAATATTAAAACTAAAAATATTTTTTTATTCATACTATTTTTTTAAACTTCAAATATATAAATAGAATTTGATTATATAATATATATTAAAAACTAATGTCTATAACGAGAAGTTCCTTTGGATAAATCTTCTTTTATTTTAGAAACTACTAATTTATCAAATTCATCTGATGGTTCCCATCTATCAATACCTCTGTAGGGTAATTCATCACTATCTTTTCTATATTCAAATATAACTGTAACTGGTTCTAAATTTACATAACTGAAAGTATAACCCTTTTGGTCTAATATTGCTGATTCCAAAACACCTTTTATACTTTTTCCATTAGTAATTAGTTCAATAGAATCCCCTGTTTCTAGTTCTAATTCTAAACATTTATCATAAATATCTTTGATTCTCATTTATTAATTTTTTAATTAATCCTTTATAAACCATAGGTTGAAAAATTTATCATCATATCGTTGAATGTTACTTGTTCAGAAAATTCTCTATATAATTTGTATCCATAGGGATAAGGTTCTGAATGAAATAGGACTAACCTATTATTCTCGTTATTTTCTAACCATTCTTTCAAAGGTTCATAATCTTCTTCATTGTAAACTCTTGCTGCAATCACAGAAGCATTGAGTTCTTCAGCTTTCTCGACTAATTTATATGTTTCACTTTCCCCATTTACATTTACAATCTCTAAATCTAATGGCAATGTAGTGATTTTCTTAAGTTTCATAAAATACAAAGTGGGTGTTTGATAATAACTCGTTCCATAATCCTCGGTTGTATTCATAACGATAATTGTTTCATCAACTTTAATTTCAATTTCTTGTCTTCCAAAAATAATTTTTGAGTTCTCAATTTTAAAAGGCACAGAACCATAACTTAATTTTGCTTGTCCTAAACCCAAATATAAATATTTATCCGTATTACAAATAACCTTTATTCCCTTTTCATTCAAATATAATGCTGCTTCAACTTTTCCGACGCTGTCACAGCATCCCATAACTACTGTTGCATTTTCTTTTAATGCATCATAGACTAACATATTAACTCCATGTGTATCCATAATTAAAACCAAATCTTCTGCTAAAAATCTATTTGTTGGATAAATGATTTTATCTTCTGGCACTTCAAACATAAATATTCCCTCTTCGTTTGGCGCATACCATTTCCCATCTATTTTTTTTGCTAAAATTCCATAACTTAATTTATGTGTAAAGTTTACTTCTTTGTATTGTTTTATTCTTCCCCCTTCATGCCATCCAATATTTTCCACATCATATCCTTCACTAAAAACAGTTAATATATTCTCAGAATCATAATCTTGTAACTGTGATGATAACCAATCTCTAGTAACCCTATCAACTTGCGAAACCAGAATATCCTCTTCATCCATTTCAAATCCACTTTCTCCTATAATAATTTTAGAAGTTTCTTTACTCAATGCAAAATATGTCTCTTGGATTTCATAATCTCTCCATTGATAAGAAAAAGTATTCCATCTGAATAAGCTATAATCAATTTCAGCTCTCCAAGGATCAATATTTTTCCAAATTTCATATGCTTTGTAATAATATAATCTATCCCCAGTAATTGAACCTAAAGTTTCATACAATAAAGCCTTATCTTTACCTTCACTTTCTTCTAAGGCTTTTTTATAATACTTAATCGCCTCTTGATAATCTCCATCATTTATTCTTGCATTGATTAAAGCAGCATCGGCTTTTGCAATATTCCCAGAAACATTAGAATAATCTAATTCAACATCATAAATCGATATAGCATAACTAAAATTATGTTCTTTTCCAAATTCATCAAACTCATTTGAACATCCTGCTAATAACAAAAACATTATCAACAATAAATATTTCATAAGATTTTTATAATTCAAATATTTAAATAAATTTATATCAACCAAGTTGTCATTTGTTCAATTATCTCACAGAACCCCTGTCCAGACCATAAAGTTGTAATCCAAGTCCCGAATATCAATCCCATGAACATTAATATTAATAGTATTGGAAAAAATAATAGATATTCAATTGGCCCTAATTCAACAAGATTCCCTAGTATTTTTTTGAATCCAATTACCTTTGCAAGTTTGAATAATAAGAATCCTCCAACCAAAATAGTAATTATCCAACCCCAATGATTAAAACCAAATTTAATTAATATAAAAAATAATCTAATTATCCCATTTACACATAAATCAATCATGTTCTTCTAAAAAGATTTAAATATTAATAAGCTTATTTATTGTTTGATGGGTTTGCTTAGAGCTTCAAAGAGGGAATCATTAATGTATAATATCTTGAATAAAAGGGGCGAATCTTTATCTGGTGATACTCCTTCAAAGGGAGCCGATACAAAAAAATTTTTATCCATTGCAGCTTTAATATCTGTTTTATTGATAATTATTGCTATTGGTGCAGGTTTTTTGTTCTCTGCTGCTGGTCAAAGATCTATCGCATCAGCTGATGCAATGCTTTCTCAATTTGATTTGGGTGCTGTTTCCAATTTTTATTCAAGTTTATTCTCTTTAGGAGCAGGCGATTACTTTAATTATAATACAAACTCTTCTAGTAAAAAAAGTGGTGTTGATTTAGTTGATTTTAGTTCTGTTGCTGGTGAAACATTTCCTGCAGGATATCCTATTGATTTATTATATAAAATAGATTATTATAATGTTCCAAGGGATTCAACTTATGATGCAGAATTTTCCTGCTACTTTAATATCACAAAGAAAGATGATAAAGTTTTAGAAATTCCAGAGAAAATTTTTGGTCAAATTATCCCTTCTTCTGAAATGACTATAAGAAAAGATTCACAACCAATTTGTCGTTTTACTGGTGACCAAACAGCTGACTTAGATAAAGATGCATATATATTCTATGGTTCTTTTTCATTTGATTATGCAACAAAAGATGTTTCAATTCCGGTATATTTTATTTCAGGTAAATATGCTGATTTCCTTGGTGATAGTAATTATTTTGATGATATTCACTTAACAGTATCTAGTTCTGATCTTGCTACAATTTACAATGGTGAACCATTAAGTATTGCTATTGCTGTTGGTGGTGAAGACCAAGTAGAACAACCAATTATTATACGTTCTGGTGAAGCAATTTCCTATAATGCTATTGGAATAACTTTAAAGAATGAATGGGGTGGAGATCTTCAAGAGCTTGAAGACTTCACTTTGAGTTTACCAGATGGTATTACTCTTAATGATGATTTAAATGGTGAGCCAAGTCCAAGTTGCCCTTTTATTTCAATTGGTCAAGAGAATCGTTATAATGTTTACAAATTAGATGAATCAATGGTAAGTTTTTTCGATAATTATATTGTTTCAAATGATTTTTGGGGTAAATCTAACTTCCGTAATTTTCAATGTTGGTTAGATATTGACCCTGAAATACTTAATGGACAAGAGTATATCCCTCCAAAATATTATAAAGCAGAAGCAACTTATATATATAAAGTCAAAGAGAAATATACCTCTATTTCAATTATTCCTCCAGGTAGTTCATTAATTGTCGAGGGCATATGAAAAAATATATTCTACTCATTTTATTTTTATTTTTAGTATCTTGTGCTACTGAGACTTCAGAAGAATTACCTACTGATTGTCCACCTGATTGTTCTGGTGGTTCTAG
>Ga0208375_1001358_pt1 | contig 27829 bp, 26 predicted proteins | sample RifOxyD1_FD_184038 | JGI IMG/M metagenome (GOLD analysis project Ga0208375, IMG submission 184038) | Soil microbial communities from Rifle, Colorado - Rifle Oxygen_injection D1 (SPAdes) | ecosystem: Environmental > Terrestrial > Deep subsurface > Rock core/Sediment | place: Rifle, Colorado...
ACCGCCCCACCGCAACCACGCCAACCCAAGATCGCAGCTGAAGCCATTCCCACGAAACCCGAGCCGACACCACAAACCTTTGTAGGAGCGACGTAAGTCGCGACCGCGCTACTCCGACGACCAGCGCACGCACCGACTCCCGATCGCGACTTACGTCGCTCCTACAGAAAAGCAGACCACCCCTGTAGGAGCGGCTTCAGCCGCGAACACCGCACCAAGCAGCCACGCCAACCCACGATCGCGGCTAAAGCCGCTCCTACAAAAACCCGCCCACGCCCACCACGAGGACACCGCCATGACCGCACCGCTCCCGACCGCCGACCAGCTCCGCCAGCAGTGGGCCAGCGACCCGCGCTGGGCCGGTATCGAGCGCCCGTACACGGCCGAGGACGTGGTCCGCCTGCGCGGCAGCGTCGCGGTCGAGCACAGCCTGGCGCGCCTCGGCGCGGAAAAACTCTGGGGCCACCTGGAGCGCGAGCCGTTCGTCAACGCGCTCGGTGCGCTGACCGGCAACCAGGCCATGCAGCAGGTCAAGGCCGGGCTCAAGGCGATCTACCTGTCCGGCTGGCAGGTCGCCGCCGACGCCAACCTCGGCGGGCAGATGTACCCCGACCAGTCCCTGTACCCGGCCGACTCCGTGCCCGCCGTCGTCAAGCGCATCAACAACACCCTGCTGCGCGCCGACCAGATCCAGTGCGCCGAAAACGGTGGCGAGCGCCGCGACGGCGACGTCGACTTCCTGCAGCCGATCGTGGCCGACGCCGAGGCCGGCTTCGGCGGCGTGCTCAACGCCTTCGAATTGATGAAGGGGATGATCGAAGCCGGCGCGGCCGGCGTGCATTTCGAGGACCAGCTGGCCAGTGCCAAGAAGTGCGGCCACCTCGGCGGCAAGGTGCTGGTGCCCACGCGCGAGGCCGTGGAGAAACTCGTCGCCGCGCGGCTGGCCAGCGACGTCATGGGCGTGCCGACGCTGATCGTCGCGCGCACCGACGCCGAGGCCGCCGACCTGCTGACCTCCGACATCGACCCCAACGACACGCCGTTCTGCACCGGCGAGCGCACCGTCGAAGGCTTCCACAAGACCCGCAACGGCCTGGAGCAGGCGATCAGCCGCGGCCTGGCCTACGCGCCGTACGCCGACCTGGTGTGGTGCGAGACCGGCAAGCCCGACCTCGGCTTCGCGCGCGAGTTTGCCCAGGCCATCCATGCGAAGTACCCGGGCAAGAAACTCGCCTACAACTGCTCGCCCAGCTTCAACTGGAAGAAGAACCTCGACGACGCGACCATCGCCACGTTCCAGCAGGAAATCGCCACCTACGGCTACCGCTTCCAGTTCATCACCCTGGCCGGCTTCCATGCGCTCAACTACGGCATGTTCGACCTCGCCCACGGCTATGCGCGCCGGCAGATGAGCGCCTTCGTCGAGCTGCAGGAGCGCGAGTTCGCCGCCGCCGAGCGCGGCTTCACCGCCGTCAAGCACCAGCGCGAGGTCGGCACCGGCTACTTCGACGCCGTCACGCAGACGGTGCAGGGTGCGAACTCCTCCACCGTCGCGCTCAAGGGCTCGACCGAAGAGGCGCAGTTCAACGACGGCAAGCGCGCCATTGCGGCCTGAGTCCGGTGTGGCCCAAAGTTGACCTGCCGTTCCCAAGGGAGTAATTGGGAAGACCGCCCGTGATTAGGGGAAGGTTCATGCGTATGTTTTCTGTCAGGATGCTTGCGGCCGTGCTGGCCATGGCGATCTCGTCACCCGCATGGTCAAGTGGCGACTCCTCACTGTCGTTCGAGGACATCCGGATCCAGCAGGAGCAGATCCGGGGCGACTTGCTTCGGGGCCACGACGCCTACAACGGTCTTTCCAAGCGTGAGCGTGACGAGCTGGTCCAGCGCCAGGACGGCCTCCTTGCCCTGATCGAAGGCAAGGAGACATTGCTTGACCTGGATGAGGACGGCCGTACCGACGCCATCAATTCTCTGGAGTGGATCCGCGCCAAGCTGGACGACGCGGAGATGGAGCGGCTGATCTGCAACCGCGAAAAACGCGTGGGCAGCAATCGCGTGGTCCGGGTTTGCCACACGGTGGCGGAGCGGAGGCGGGCGCGCGACGATGCCAACCGGGCGTGGCAGAAGGGGTCACCCTGTAGCGTCGGGTGTGTCTCGTCCGGGGGTGGCGGGTAGGGTCCAGGCGGAGGTGAGCGGCATCGCCCGGCAGCGACGGCCGCCAGGTGCGCTGTCGCGACCGATCGCGTTGCAAGGTTGAACCTGCTAGGGACGTAGGGCGCGGTAAGTGTTCACGTGGCCCTTGCCGGCAGTGCTCGTTTCCGCCAACAGTCGGTCGCCAGGTGGCCGCAATCAAGCAGTCAAGCTGAAGAAGACACCAGGAGAGAAGATGCGAATGAAGTCCCCTACACGTTGGGCCGTACTGTGCCTGTTGGCCCTGGCCCCCGTCTCGATCGCGCTTGCCAACGGCAACGCCGAACTGAAGTTCGATGAAATCCGCGAGCAGCAGGAGGAAATCCGGCTGGACGTGCTGGATGGCGATGACGCCTACAGCGGCCTGTCCAAGCGCGAGCGCAACGAACTGGTCCAGCGACAGGACCGCCTGCTTGCGCTCATCGAGGGCCGGGACACGCTGCTGGACCTGGACGAAGACGGTCGCACCGAGGCGATCAACACGCTGGAGTGGATCCGCGCAACGTTGGAGGACGCCGAGCAGGAGCGCCTCGTCTGCACGCGCGAGAAGACCATCGGCAGCAACCGCATCACCCGTGTCTGCATGACGGTGGCGGAGAGGGAGCGCAAGCGCGAGGAGGCCAACCGCGCCTGGCAGCGCGGCTCCGTCTGCAGCGAGGGCCGGGGCTGCGGCGGAGGCTGACGGGCCGTAATGGCCGGCACCCCCTCCAGACCGCGTTGTCTGGAGGTCTGGTGCTATGCTCCGCTTCACAGCCTGTTCAGTTTCGAGCAGGTGTGAACTGAGCCAGTGGGAGCGGGGGATGAGTCGCGACAATGTGGTGCGCATGACGGCTCCTGACCAGACCGCCCCGGACCCTGTCGTCGGGCCCACGAACCTGGTGGCCGCCGTGCTCACATCCGCCGAATTCGACCTCTTCGCGCGGCTCGGCCGCGAGCGCCGCGTCGTCGCGGGCGAGGTCCTGTTCCGCCGTGGCGACCCGGGCACCACGATGTACGTCGTCGCCAGTGGCGAGGTCGAACTCGACTTCGGTGACGACCTGCTCGCCAAGCGCCTGGGCTCGTGCGAATTCTTCGGCGAGCTCGGCCTGCTGATCGGCGACCACGCCCGTAGCGCCGACGCCACCGTCACCATGGACGGCGCGCTGCTGGAGCTGTCCAACAGCGAGTTCGAGCGCCTGGTCGACCGCGACCCGGGCTTGGTGTCGTACTTCCTGCGCCGCGCCATCATGCGCGTGGTCGCCAACGAGCAGGGCCTGATCCGCCGCCTGCGCCGCCGCAACCACGACCTGCAGGCTGCGCTGGACCACCTGCACGCCACCACCACCCAGCTCAACCAGACCGAGGAGATGGTCCGCACCGACGACCTCACCGGCCTGTACAACCGCCGTGGCCTCAACCTGCACCTGCAGGAAAGCCGCGCCATCGGCATGCCCGAAGCGCTCGGCCTGATCCTGGTGGATTGCGACCGCTTCAAGCAGGTCAACGACGACCACGGCCACCTGGTCGGCGACCGCGTGCTGCAGAGCGTTGCATCCATCCTGCGCGCCGTGTCTGGCCCGGACGACATCGCCTGCCGCCTCGGTGGCGACGAGTTCTGTTTGCTGGTCACCGCCGCGACCAAAGACGAGGTGATGCGCTTTGCCGAATACATCGTGCGCACCGCGCGCCAACTGATGGAATTGAGCGAAGACCACCACAGCGCACCGACCATCTGTCCGCTCAGCGTGGGCGCCGCGCTGGTGGACCCGCAGCTGGACTGGAACGACTGGTACGCGCTGGCCGACGGCGCGCTGTACCGCGCCAAGCGGCTGGGCGGTGGCCGCGTCGAATGGCAGGAGCCGGCGGCCACCACCGCCTGAGCCATGAGCGCGACGCCTATCGCCACGTCCACCGCCACGCCGGCGCACTTTGCGGACGCGATGTTCGAAGAAGGCGACGCTCCGCAACTCCGCACCATCCTGCTGACCGACATCTGCGACTCCACCGGCCTGGTGGAGGTGCTCGGCGACAAGGGCGCCGCGCAGCTGTTCCGCGAACACGACCGGCTGGTGATGACGTTGCAGCAGCAATGGCGCGGCCGCCTGATCGACCGCTCCGACGGCCTGCTGCTGTTGTTCGAACGCCCCATCGACGGCCTCGGCTTCGCCATCGACTACGCGCGTGGGCTCAGCGAAATCGGCAAGCTGCGTTCGATCGACATCAAGATCCGCGCCGGCCTGCACGTCGGCGAGGTGCTGACCTGGCGCAACAGCGAGGAGTCCGTGCGCGTCGGCGCCAAGCCCATCGAGGTCGAGGGCCTGGCCAAGCCGACCGCCGCGCGCCTGATGTCGATGGCACGGCCCGGGCAGATCCTGTTGTCGGCCGTGGCCGAGCCGCTGGCGCACCGCGCCGCGCGCGAGCTGGGCGAGCGCGGCCAGCATCTGATCTGGAAATCGCTGGGCCGCTGGCGCTTCAAGGGCGTGCCCGAGCCGCAGGAAATCTTCGAGGTCGGCGAGCCCGGGATCGCCCCGCTGCGCGCGCCGCCCAACAGCCCCAAGGCGTGGCGCGCCGTGCCGCTGTGGCGCCGCCCGGCCATGCTGGCCGCGCAACTGGCCTTGGTGGTGGCCGTCGGCATCGGCGGCTGGTTCGTGACCCGCCCGGCCCCGGCGATCGCCTTCGGCGAGCGCGACTGGGTGGTGGTCGGCGACCTGCGCAACCTCACCGGCCAGACCGTGCTGGACGAGTCGCTGGAGCAGGCCTTCCGCATCAGCCTGGAGCAGTCGCGTCACGTCAACGTGCTCAGCGACCTCAAGACCCGCGACACCCTGGCGCGCATGCAGCTGCCCGCCGACACCGTCATCGACCGCGACATCGCCTCGGAAATCGCCCTGCGCGACGGTGCCCGCGCGGTGATCCTGCCAACGGTGGCGGAGGTGGGCGGGCGAGTGCGGTTCAGTGCCGAGGTGATCGACCCGGCGAGTCAGACGACCGTGTTTGCGGAGTCTTCTGACGGTGATGGCACGCAATCCATGCTCGTATCAATCGACAAGGTAACCAGCGCACTTCGCGCAAACCTTGGTGAGGCATTCAAGAATATTTCGCAAGATTCGATGCCCCTCCCTCAAGCCACAACCGAGAACATCGACGCGCTACGTGCATACGCACTTGGCCAGCGTGCTCTTGGATCAGGTGATTACGATGCCGCGCTTGGCCATTTCAATCAGGCCACCGAACTCGACCCGGAATTTGCGTTGGCGTGGATGGGGCAAGTTCGCACTCATGTGTCTGACGTCAACGCTGGCGCAGCACTGAAGCCTCTGGACAAGGCACTGGCGCTTAAGCATCACCTGCCACCGCGTGAGCGTCTGTATCTCGAAGCCTGGGCGGCTGAGTTCAATGAACCGCACCAGTCGTCCGTACGTTGGATAGAGCTCGCAACCCTCTATCCGGACTACTGGGCGGCACACGGCAATGCCGCCATCGCGATGATCTTGCAGAATCGATTCGACGAAGCGATACCACATGCAGTACGTAACACTGCGCCGCAGAACGATCTTGCAGCAATTGCGTTTGATCTCTTGGGCAGAGCGCATCTCGCGAAGGGCGAGTTTGATTCGGCGCATCGCGCCTTCTCTACCGCTGTCGCGAAGGGCTTTCCCGACTCAAATCGCCGTCTCGCTGCGACTGACGCCGCACGTCGCCGTTTCGAAAGGGCAGAACGACTCTTAAGCAAGTTGCGCGCGTCAGACCGCCATGCTGGCCTAGACAGCACGGCTGCGGCAATTGACCAGGGTAAGTGGCGCGAGGGCGTAGCGCATGCAACACGGCTACGTGATGCCCCTGGTAACACGCCTCATGACACCCATGCCGCGACCCTCACCTTGGCAACCGCGCAATGGCTTGCTGCGATGCCGAAGCCGGGTGCCAGCAATGCTGAGAAGGTGGAGCGTGATGCGGCGGCAGCGTATGCCACTAGCGGCGGCCTCGGACGAGTTAACCATGCCGCTCTGGGTCTGGCAGCAGCAATGCTGCGGCAAAGAATTGAAGGGAAGCCTCGTCAGTCCGAATTCGTATCCGAGATCGAGTCGGACGAAGGTTTGATGCGGATTCCGGCTGTGCGGGATCTGGTCGTGGTCATTCGAGCCGATGCCCTACGCCTTTCGGGCCAGCCGAAGAGATCCATTGAGTTGCTGCAGCCATTGGCTGACGGGCATGAGCGATATCAGGTTCGAGTAGCGCTGTTGTGGGCCTCGATCGATGCCAAGGAATTTGAAGCTGCCCGGGAGCATGCACTCTGGCTTCAGAAGAATAGAGGCTTGGCGTACGTGGAGCTCGGTTGCGGGCAGTGCACGCAAGCGCTGAACGTCGCGGACAGCAACTTTGCCCGGAAGGCCGAGGCCCTCGCCCTCCGTCGAATGGGCGACGAGGGCGAGGCACGACGGGTCGAATCTGACTTCAGGCGCGACTGGCCTGAAGCCGTCGACTCAATCTACTTGAGTGCCAACTGATCGCTAGGCAAAAGCGCGTCGAGTTGGGGCGTCGTATGAGCCAGTCCTCGGAGGAGCATGTTTCTAATGCCCTCTCGCGCCTCTGCAATAACTTCCTTGCTGGCGAGTTGCCGAACTTTGCACTCGGCGAAGGGCTCAGGCTGCGCAGCAACTGCAAGACCGCAAGCCGTCATCGCACCGGGCTCCTGGGGCACGTAGCCGATTTCAGCCAGCGCCGAGAGATGATCGCGCTGGAAGCGATCGCGGAAGCTGTCGTCCGTGCTCAACAGGTCCAACAGCCGGTCGGCGATCCTGGCCTCCAGCGGTGCGGTCATCGTCATGGTGTTCCCCTTCCCCGTTGCATCAGCCACTTGGCTGGCCGGCGGAATCTAACCGGATCACTGCAGGCCCACAACCGCGCGAGCTTTGATGGGCGGGCACCGCCCGGTTGGCCGACAATGCGCGAGCGGGGCATGCCCGTCGGAATACAAAGGGGGAGTAATGCGGATCAGGCGTTGCGCAGTGCTGTTCCTCGAGTCCCGGGAGGACACCGCATTCGATCTGGGTGAGCTGCTGCTGGGTGGCGATGGCATCCTTCGCCAGCGTCGTTGGCAAGCGTTGGCACCACACCTCGGAGAAGAGGTCGAAGTCGATGCCGCCGAGCGCGAACTGCTCGGCGCGCTGAGCCCGACCCAGTGGGTCGATCCGGACACGCTGGAGGCGGAGGCGGCCGTCGCCCTGCAGCGGCTGATCGACCTCGGCCTAGCGGTCACCGACGCGGCCGAACACGCCGCCCTGCGCCAGCGCGACGAAGCACTTCGCGGCACCTACTGGCACCCGCTCGCGGCGACGCTACATGCCTTCACCCGCTGGAGCGGCGTCAACACCGTCAAGAACTCGCAGGACAGCGGCACCGAAACCGCGGTGGCGATGCGCGAGGTGCTGGGCGCACCGCCGGTCGAGGCGGCCACGCGCGCCGCGGCGGACGACATGGTGAGGCTGCCACGCATCCCTCCCAACGACTTCGATGCGCTGCTGGCGCGGCGCGCGACCTGCCGCAATTTCGACGCGCAGCGGAAGGTGCCGTTCGAACGGTTCTCGCAACTGCTGCAGCGCGTGTTTGCCGCGCAGGCGGAAGTGCGCGTCAGCGACGACCTGGTGTTCCTCAAGAAGAACGTGCCGTCCGGCGGCGGGCTGCACCCGATGGAGTGCTACCTGATCGTCCAGCACGTCGAGGGCGTGGCGCCGGGCCTGTACCACTACCAGTCCACCGCGCACGCACTGGAACCGCTGGCGGTGCCCGAGGGCCGCAGTTGGGAGGGCGACGGCCTGCGCGACTTCGTCATGGACATGGTCGCCCAGCAGCACTGGTTCGCCGACGCGCACGTGCTGGTCATCCTCGCCCCACGCTTCGACCGCACCTTCTGGAAGTACCGGCACCATGCCAAGGCCTACCGCGTGGTCGCGCTGGAGGCCGGCCACCTGTCGCAGACCCTGTACCTGTCGGCCACCGAGGCCGGGCTGGGCGCCTTCATCACCGGTGCCATCAACGAAGTGCAGATCGAGCAGGCCCTCGGCCTGGACCCGATCCACCAGGGCGCCCTGGCCATCTGCGGCTTCGGCTGGCGCGCGCAGACGATGGAGACGGCCGAACTGGACCCTGCGGGGCATGTGTGGGAGGCGGTTGCTGACGCCGGGCCTAACTCCGAATAACCCTCGCGCCGCTTCCGCAATTTGGAACTCGCGCTACGACCGGGTCGTGATCCAGGCAGCGCCGAGTAGGCGATTCGCGGGCTGTGCCGTCCGAGCGCGCCCAATCTGGCATCACGTAGCAGGGCTGCGGCGAGCGCCGCGGCGGCGTGCGCGGGCTACAGTATGCTGCGCTGGCGGCGAGGGTGCCGGGGGCGCCACCGGACTGCGTTCTACTACAAGGTAGGTGGGTGATGGGCAGATATACATGGATTCTTGCCGCGGTCTTGCTGGCGGCATGGCCGGCATCATCGCTGCAGGCGCAGGACGTGGATCACATCCCGGTCCAACTCGAGGAGATCCGCGAGCAGCAGGCCCGCATCCGCGAAGCCATCCAGAGTGGAGACCCCGAGTACCGGCTGCCGGCCCACACCCGCGACCGCCTGCTCAACCGGCAGGCCCGCGTGTTGTCGCTGATCGAAGGCAAGACCACCTCCGACCAGCTCGGGCCGGGCCCCCGTATGCGGGTCAACAACGACCTGGAGTGGATCTTCGCGGCCCTGAAACAGGAGGACGGCGATGAAATGGTATGCGAGAGGGTGATGCTGACCGGGACGCGCACGCGCGAAACGATCTGCAAGACCCGCGCCGAAGCCGACCGTATTCGCGAGGAAGCCATCGACTGGATCAACCGCCGGCCAGCCTGTGGGGATTGCACCGGCGGCTAGAAGCAGAGGGTCAGCCCTTTGCGGTAGCCAATTGCCTCGCTCAAGTGCGGGGTCAGGATCGAATCGCTGCCCGCCAGGTCGGCGATGGTCCGTGCCACCCGCAGGATGCGGTGCATCGACCGGGCCGACAGCTGCAGCGCGTCGACGGCGCGTTCAAGCAAGGCCTGGTCGCCAGCTGACAGCACGCACGTGGCGTTGAGCGTCGCCTGCGGCATGCGGGCGTTGGTGATGCTACCGCGTGCGTGTTGCAACTCCCGGGCGGCTTCGACGCGAGCACGCACCGCCGCTGAGGGTTCGCCGGGCGGCGCGTCGGCGCGCAGTTCGGCCGGCGGCAGGCGCGGCACTTCAATCTGCAGGTCGATGCGGTCCAGCAGCGGGCCGGAGATGCGCCCGCGATAGCGGCGAATGGCGTCGCTGCTGCAGCGGCAACGCGCGCTGGGGTCGCCCGCCCATCCGCACGGACACGGGTTCATCGCTGCGACCAGTTGGAAGCGCGCCGGGAACTCGGCGCTGCGCGCCGCGCGCGATACCGTCACCACGCCCGATTCCAGCGGCTCGCGCAGCACCTCCAGCGCGTGGCGGTCCCACTCGGGCAGTTCGTCCAGGAACAGCACGCCGTGGTGCGCCAAGGAGATCTCGCCCGGTCGCGGCAACGCGCCGCCACCCACCAGCGCCACCGCGCTGGCCGTGTGGTGCGGGCTGCGATAAGGCCGCTGCCGCCAGCGCGCCGGGTCAAGCCCGCGCCCGCTGATCGAGGCGATGGCTGCGCTCTCCAGTGCTTCCTCCTCGCTGGCTTCCGGCAGCAGGCCGGTCAGGCGCGAAGCCAGCAGCGTCTTGCCGCAGCCGGGTGGGCCGACCAGCAGCAGGTGGTGACCGCCGGCGGCGGCGATCTCCAGCGCGCGCCGCGCATGCGCCTGCCCGCGCACGTCCGCGAGGTCCGGCCCGATGTCGCGCGTGGGTACGGGGGCGACCGCCTCGGGCAGTGCCTTCTGCCCGGCCAGCATGGCGCACACCTCCAGCAGCGTGCGTGCGGTGCGCGCTTCGACGCGGCCGGCCAGCGCCGCCTCCGGCCCGTTGCCGGCGGGCACCACGAGGCGATGGCCGGCGTCGGCCGCCGCGATCGCCGCCGGAAGCACGCCTTCCACCGCGCGCAGCTCGCCGGTCAGGCCCAGCTCGCCGAGGAACTCGACCCCGCGCAGCGCCTCCAGCGGCACCTGCCCGCTCGCGGCCAGGATGCCCAGCGCGATCGGCAGGTCGAAGCGCCCGCCGTCCTTGGGCAGGTCGGCAGGCGCCAGGTTGACGGTGATGCGCCGCTGCGGGAACTCGAACTGCGCGCACTGGATGGCCGCGCGCACGCGATCCTTGGACTCGCGCACCGCCGCCTCGGGCAGGCCGACGATCGACATCGACGGCAGGCCACCGCCCAGGTGCACCTCCACCCGCACGTCGGGCGCGCGCACGCCCGTGCGTGCACGGCTGTGCACGACTGCCAGGTTCATGCGGGGAAGCTCAGGCGTCGGGGGTGTCGCCGGCGCGGCGGGCCGGGGCACCGGCCTCCAGCGCTGCGACGGTGCGCTCCAGCGCCTCGAGCTTCTCGCGCGTGCGCAGCAGCACCGCGCGCTGCACCTCGAACTCCTCGCGCGTCACCAGGTCGAGCTTGGCCAGCCCCGACTGCAGCACCGAGCGGAAGTTCTGCTGCAGCTCCTCGCGTCCCTCGCGCAGGCCGGGTGGTACCAGGTTGCTGAGGCGGCGGGCGAGGTCGTCGATGGGGTTGAGGTCGATCATGGCGTGGGTGTCTCCAGTGGCGCGGCCCCGCAGCGTGTCCAACGCGCCGTGGCGCGGCCATCGGCCTCGTGCGCCCCGTGGTGTCGGGGAAGTCCGCAGCGGCCGGCGGGGCCGCGCACTTTAACCCGGCGCCGCCGCAGGGGCGCGTGAGCTTCGCGCTATCCTGCGCGGCGCACGCAAGGCACCGGAGACGCCGATGAAGATGGTCATGGCCGTGATCAAGCCGTTCAAGCTCGACGATGTGCGCGAGGCACTCGCCGAAACCGGCGTGGCCGGCATCACCGCCACCGAGGTCAAGGGGTTCGGACGGCAGAAGGGCCACACCGAGCTGTACCGCGGCGCCGAGTACGTCGTCGACTTCCTGCCCAAGATCAAGCTGGAAGTCGCCGTGACCGACGACCAGGCCGACGCGGTGGTCGAGGCGATCATGAAGGCCGCCGGCACCGGCAAGATCGGCGACGGCAAGATCTTCGTCTACGAACTGGACCGGGCCGTGCGCATCCGCACCGGCGAGCTGGACGCGGACGCGTTGTGAGCCGGCCGGCACCGCTGGCGGGGTGGATGGCTGCAGTGGCCGGCCTGGCCATCGCGCTGACGGCGGGCGGCGTGCTGCTGTCGCGCCTGCCCGGTGCTGCGATGGCCGGCGATGCCCCGGCCGCGACCGGCGCGCCGACGTCCGATACCGATACCGATACCGATACCGATACCGATACCGATACCGATACCGATACCGATACCGCGCCGGCACTGTCCGCGCCTCCGATCGCTGGGAGCGCCGGCACAGCGGTGCGTGCAGGTGCACCCACCACCGCTACGAGCCCTCCCGCGACGCCCGGTTCGGCAACCCCATCAGAAGCGACCAAGCCGTTCGACTTCCAGGCGCCGGCGCAGGCATCGACGGCGACGGCGTGCGATTTCCCATCGCTGGCCACCGGCGGCGGTGCGCCCCTCAAGGTCTACGCGGCCGGTGCCTATGGCGGGCGCAGGCTGGGCATGCACATCGACCGCAGCGGGCACGAAGCCGGCCGCATCGACGTGGCCGTCAACGAGCCCGGCGCGCGCGTGGCGCTGATGCTGGGCAGTTACGACCCGGTGGTCTGGCACGTGGGCTGGTCACAGGGCACCACGATCGCAGCCGTGCTGGTGGGCGGCTACCACCACCAGGTGGTGACGGGGCTGCCCGAGCACGTGCCGGTGCTGGTGAGCACGCACGACAACAAGGGGCCGTGCGGCTACTTCTACGTCACCGCCGAGAAGGCGGGAACGCTCAACCCGGTGGCGCGCCGCGCGTTCGGCCAGCCCGTCGACATGGTGTACCCGGCGCGCGATGGGCGGGTGGTGGTGGGCCAGGCGCTGCAGGGCGGTGCCGCGCTGGCGACCGCCGCATCGGCCAAGCCCGACGAGGCCTTCAAGGTGGCCGAGCGACTGGCCGGTGGAAAGGCGGGGTTGGCCCACGCGGTGTCCAAGGGGTGGTTACGCGAGGCGCGGCCGGAAGACGCCCAAGCCTGGCTGGCCGCACGCGCAACGGTGCCCGCGGCGGACGTGCCGCCGGTGGCCGGTGGGCAGCCGGCCGGGGAGATCCGGATGCACAACGGCTACGTGGTGCTCAGGCCATTCGAACTGCCGCCGGGTCTGCACGGCGCGCACTCGGCGACGTTCTTTGTGCCCAAGGGCGTGTCGCGTCCCACGGGCGATCTCGGCCACTCGGTGCTGTACGACTTCAACACGCTGACGTGCGCCGGCACGCTCTGCGACAGGCGTTGAGCTTTTGCGTAGCCCCCTTCCGGGGAGGGCCTCCAGGCGTCAGGCATCGCGTGCCGGTGGGTATCGCTTCGCTCCACCTACCCTACGCGGTCCACCCACCCTACGAAGGCACGATTGGCCGCCGCAGGATGGGTTGGCTCCATCAACCCATCATTTGCAACGCTTGCGGATGGGTCCCGCCGGCATCGCGCCGCTGATCAGCCGCCCAGCGCCTGCGCCACGAACGGCGGCAGCGACTGCGCGCCGCGGTGGGTGTCGGCGCTGTAGTACTTCGTGTCGAACGCCTTGCCGCGCGCGTCGGCTTCGCGGAAGTCGAAGCCGCGGCCGCCCTTGCGCGCCAGCGTGCAGCTCCACCAGCCGGTCGGGTAGCACGGCTGCGGGAAGGGCAGGGTCTGGAAGGCGTCGAAGCCGGCCTTGCCCATCTCGGCGCGCATCGCGCGGATCAGGTCCAGCAGCGCCAGCGGCGACTCGGACTGCTGCACCAGGATGCCGTCGTCCTTCAGCGCGCGGTGGCAGCTCTCGTAGAAGGCCTTGTTGAACAGGCCCTCGGCCGGGCCGACCGGGTCGGTGGAGTCCACGATCACCACGTCGACGCTGCCGGGCTCGCAGTTCTTCATGTAGGCGATGCCGTCGTCGAACAGCAGTTGCGCGCGCGCGTCCTCGTTGGAGTCGCACAGCTCCGGGAACCACTTCTCGGCCATGCGCGTGACCTGTTCGTCGATGTCGCACTGCACGGCGCGCTCCACGCCCGGGTGCTTGAGCACCTCGCGCAGCGTGCCGCAATCGCCGCCACCGATGATCACGACGTTCTTCGGCGCCGCGTGGGTGAACAGCGCCGGGTGCGACATCATCTCGTGGTAGAGGAAGTTGTCGCGCGTGGTGAGCATCACCGCGCCGTCGATCAGCATCAGGTTGCCCCAGTCGGTGGTCTCGAAGATCTCGATCTTCTGGAAGTCCGACTGCACCTCGTCGAGCTTGCGCGTCACGCGGTAGCCGATGGCCGAACCGGTGGTGTCGAAGTTCTCGTAGTGCCAGGTGGGCTCGGTCATGGGGCGGTCCTGTCGTGGGCGCGGCGGGCGCGGCCCGCGGCGTGGGGGAATGAAAGGGGCGCGGATTGTAGCGAAGCGGGCATCGCGGCCGGGTCACGGGCGTGCGCGGGTGCTTGCGGGGCGCCGTGCGCATGCCGGACGCGCCGCCACCGGGCGTCACCGGGGCTGCCTGTAGAATGCGCCTCCCCCCCGACACCCCCGGTCCCCGCCGATGTCCGACTGGTCGATCGATCAGGCCCGCGCCACCTACTCCGTCCCGCACTGGAGCGAGGGGTATTTCGACGTCGATGGCGCCGGCCGGGTGGTCGTGCGCCCGCGTGGCGAGGCCGGCCCGACCGTGGCGCTGCCCGAGGTGGTCGATGCCGCGCGCGCCGATGGCGCCCGCCTGCCGCTGCTGGTGCGCTTCCCCGACATCCTCGGCGACCGCCTGGGCAAGCTGCAGCGCGCGTTCGGCCAGGCGATGGCCGACTGGAACTACGCCGGCGGCTACACCGCGGTGTACCCGATCAAGGTCAACCAGCACCGCGGCGTGGCCGGCACCCTGGCCGAGCGCGGCGCGGCCGATCCCGCGCATCCGCAGGCCGCCTTCGGACTGGAAGCGGGCAGCAAGCCCGAGCTGATGGCGGTGCTGGCGCTGAGCCAGCCGGGCGGGCTGATCGTCTGTAACGGCTACAAGGACCGCGAGTACATCCGGCTGGCGCTGATCGGCCGCAAGCTGGGGCTGGAGACCTTCATCGTCGTCGAGAAGCCCTCCGAGCTGTCGCTCGTAATGGAAGAGGCGGCCGCGCTGGACGTGAAGCCCGGCCTGGGCGTGCGCATGCGGCTGGCCTCGCTGGGCGCGGGCAAGTGGCAGAACAGCGGCGGCGACAAGGCCAAGTTCGGCCTCAGCCCGCGCCAGGTGCTGGACCTGTGGAAGCGCCTGCGCGACGCCGGCATGGCCGACTGCCTGCAGCTGCTGCACTTCCACATGGGCAGCCAGATTTCCAACGTGCGCGACATCGCCAACGGCATGCGCGAGGCGACGCGTTACTTCGTCGAACTGTCGAAGCTGGGCGCGAACGTGCGCTACATGGACGTCGGCGGCGGCCTGGGCATCGACTACGAAGGCACGCGCTCGCGCAGCTACTACTCGATCAACTACGGCCTGGGCCAGTACGCGTCCAACATCGTGCAGCCGCTGGCCGAGGCCTGCGAAGAATATGGCCTGCCGCAGCCGCGCATCGTCACCGAGTGCGGCCGCGCGATGACCGCGCACCACGCCGTGCTGGTGGCCAATGTCTCGGAAGTCGAGCGCGCCCCCGAGGGCCGCGTGCCCGAAGTCCACGACGACGAGCCGGCGGTCGTTCGCCACCTGCGCGGGATCCACGACGAGCTGGGCGAGCGCCCGGCGGTGGAGCTGTTCCACGAGGCCGTGCACCACCACAACGAAGGCCTGTCGGCGTACGCGCTGGGGCAGATCGACCTGGTGCACCGCGCGCGCATCGACGACCTGTTCTACGCGATCGTCCACGGCGTGCGCCGCCGCCTGAGCCCGGGGGAGAAGAGCCACCAGCCGGTGCTGGACGAACTCAACCAGCGGCTGGTCGACAAGTACTTCGTCAACTTCAGCGTGTTCGAGTCGATGCCCGACGTCTGGGCGATCCAGCAGGTGTTTCCGATCGTGCCGATCGAGCGCCTGGACGAGGCGCCGGCGCGGCGCGGCGTGATCGCCGACCTGACCTGCGACTCGGACGGCCGCATCGACACCTACGTGGAGAACGAATCGCTCAACACCTCGCTGGCGATGCATGCGCTGAAGCCGGGCGAGGCGTACCGGCTGGGCTTCTTCCTGGTGGGTGCGTACCAGGAAATCCTCGGCGACATCCACAACCTGTTCGGCGACACCGACGCGGTGGAAGTGCGCGTGGATGCGTCGGGCGACGGCTACCAGCTGGTGCAGCAGCGCAGCGGCGACACGACCGACGTGATGCTGGACTACGTCGGCTACGGTCTGGACGACCTGCGCGCGGCCTACCGCGCCCGCGTCGAAGCTGCCGGCCTTCCCGTCGACGAGGCGCAGCGCCTGGCCGCCGCGCTTGAAACCGGCCTCACCGGGTACACGTACCTGGACGACACGCCGCTGGACGAGGCCACCACCCACTGATCGCCCTGCCGGCCCCGGCCGGCACGTTCACCACCGTGCAGCGCTGCCGCGGACGCCCGGATCGACCCGGGGCCGATTCGCCGCGGTCGGCACGTTGTTCCCTTGGATAACCCCGCGCGGCCCGGCCGCGCATGGCAGGACCGAACCATGACCCAATCGATCGACACGCCCCCCACCCCCCGGACCGGTTTCATCGGGCTGGGCGCCATGGGCGCGCCGATGGCCCGCCACCTCCACGCCCGCGGCGCGCTGGTGGTGGTGGCCAACCGCACCCAGTCCAAGGCCGAGGCGTTCGCTTCCGAGCTGGGCGTGCGCGTGGCGCGCTCGGCCGACAACTTCGCCGACTGCGACGTGGTCGCGCTGTGCGTATCGCTGGACGCGGACGTACTGGAGAACGTTGCCGCGCTGGCCAAGGTGCTCAAGCGCGGCGCACTCGTGATCGACCACTCGACCGTATCGGTGCAGACCGCGCGACGTGCGGCGGCGATGCTGGCGGTGGAGGGGATTGGTTTTGTCGACGCGCCGGTGTCGGGCGGCGTTGAAGGCGCGCGCGCCGGGCGCCTGTCGATCATGGTCGGCGGCGACGAAGCGGCCATCGAGCAGGCGCGTCCGGTGCTGGAGGCGTACGCGGCGCGCATCGCGCACATGGGCGACACCGGCGCCGGACAGGCCACCAAGTCCGTCAACCAGGTGCTGGTGGCCGGCATCAACGAGGCCGTGTGCGAAGGCCTGGCGCTGGCCGAGAAGCTGGGCCTGGACCCGGAGCGGCTGATCCCGACGCTGATGGCGGGCGCGGCCGGCAACTGGTTCCTCGACAAGCGCGGCGCAACGATGCTGCGCGACGAGTTCACCCCGGGCTTCAAGTCCGCGCACATGCTCAAGGACCTGCGCATCGTGCAGCAGGTCGCGCGCGAGACGGGCATCCGCACCACGGTGCTCGACCAGGCCACCGCCGACTACGCCGAGCTGGTCGAGCGCGGGCACGGCGATGCCGATACCTCGGCGCTGATCCGGTTGAAGCGCGGCGCGTAACCGCGGCGCGCTGACCAGGCGTCGTCCCGGCGCAGCGAGGGACCTGCGTCATCCGCAAGCACCGACACGTTGTGCCTGGGATGGTGGTCCCGGGCTTGAAAGCGGGCCGCGTGGACGCGTCCTGCGCTACGCGTGTTCCGACACCGTAGCGCGCCGTTGCGCCAGCCGTTGCCCGACCAAGGCACCCAGCCACGCCGTCGCCAGCCCCAGCACGATCGCCGCGGCGTTGTAGCGCAGCACGCCGCCGACGCTGCGCATCTGCGCCGGGCTGTCGGGGCCGGCAATCGCCAGCAGTGTCACGACCACCGTCACCCAGGTCAGCGCGGTCAGCGCCAGCGCCACCCACGTGAACCCGCGTCGCGCCACCCAGCCCCCGACCGCCATCGCCACGAACGTCACCGCCAGCGTGACCACCGAGAACGGGCCGAACGGCGTGCGCACCTCGACGCTCCAGTCGGCATCGGCGAGCGAGGCGAACAGGTCGAACGCCAGCAGCAGGGCCAGTGCGACCACGCCGCCGGTCAGGGTGCGGGTGTCGAGTCGGAAGGCGGGCATGCGCGGTCCTGGTGGAGGGGTGCGCCGAGTCTAGGCAATGGCCTGCCGGCTGTCGTCACCGTGCCGGCGCGGGAGGAGTGGCCGGGCGCGTCGCGGGGATGGGCGGCATGCGGCTTGGAGCCCAACGTCCACGCGTGATGGCTGCGCGGCGATAACCGGTCATCCGTCATCCCGGCGAAAGCCGGGATCCATCTCGACGTTCGCGGTGTCCAGCCCCGGGGCGAGGAGGCTAACGCCACTGGATCCCCGCCTTCGCGGGGATGACGGGCGGAGAAGCACGATGACGTTCGCCGTATGCAGGTCGCCTGCAAGTCGCGCGCCGGTCGCCCGGCGTTACTGCACCTTGATTGCCAGCGAATCCAGCCCGCCGGTGGACAGCTTGCGCTTGGCCTCGGCCAGGTCGGTGGCGGTGCCGTAAGGCCCCATGCGCACGCGGTAGACGGTCTTGCCGTCGATCTGCGCGGACTCCACGCGCGCGCCCAGGCCCAGCAGGGCGATGCGGGCCTTGAGTTCCTCGGCCTGGCCCGAGGCCTGGAAGGCGCCGGCCTGCAGCAGGTAGCGGCTGCCATCGCCGGCACCGGCGGCGGTCGCGCTGGCGGGGGCGGCCGCCACCGTCGCGGTGTCGGCGGGCGGCGCGACCGGGGCCGGCGTGGTGTCGACCGGCGCGGGCAGCGGATCCTCGCGCGTGGCCTGCGCCTCCTGCAGGGCCTGCAGGCGCTGCTCCTCGGCGCGCTCGGTGGCGGCCAGCTCGGCATCGCTCAGCGGCACTTCCTTGCCGGGCAGCAGGGTGTAGAAGTCGTACTCGCGCTCCTCGTCGTCCGGTGCGTCGCCCGGTTCGACGGCCGCACCGGGTTCATCGACCGTGATGTCGTCACCGCTGCTGCTTACGGGTGCGGGCTGCGCGTCCGGGTTGGGCTGCGGCCGAAAGAAGCCGTCGCCGTCGGACTTCAGCAGCTTCGGCGCGGCCAGCACCACGATCACCGTCAGCACGATGCCCAGCACCATCCACGCCCAGCCGGGCAGGCCCTGCGAGCCGGAGTTGCGTCGAGCCTGGTTCTTGCCGCGTCGTGCTGCCAAGTGCGTGTCCTCGTGCCGGAGTCCGGTCGCGAATGCGCGATCCGGGTGGGTTGCCAAACGTGGGTGCCAGTCTAAGTCAACGTGCCGCGGCGCCGGGGAAGCCTCCGGCGCGCGCGACACGTGCGGTTACATCACCTCGGGCGCGTTCACGCCGAGCAGCGACAGGCCGTTGGCGAGCGTCTGCCGCGCGGCCTGCGCCAGCACCAGCCGCGCGCTGCGCAGGCCGGCGTCGTCGACCAGGAACTGGTGGTCGTTGTAGTAGCTCTGGAACGACTGCGCGAGCTCCAGCAGGTAGGCGGCGACCTGGTGCGGCTCGAGGTCGCGGCCCGCAGTTTCCACCACGTCGGGGTAGCGCAGCAGCGTGGCGACCAGCTCGGCGGTGGCGTCGTCGTCTTCAAGAGGACGCGACAGGCCCAGCGTGGCGTCGTACGTCAGCCCGCGCTCGGCCAGTTGCCGCATCAGCCCGCACATGCGCGCGTGCGAGACCTGCACGTAGTAGACCGGGTTGTCGAGCGACTGGCTGCGCGCCAGGTCGATGTCGAAGGTCAGCTGCGAGTCGGGCTTGCGCGCGACCAGGAACCAGCGCGTGGCGTCGCGGCCGGCTTCGTCGATGAGGTCGCGCAGGGTGAGGTAGCTGCCGGCGCGCTTGGACAGCTTCACCTCCTCGCCGCCGCGCATCACCGTGACCATCTGGTGCAGCACGTACTCCGGCCAGCCCTGCGGGATGCCGGCATCCAGCGCCTGCAGGCCGGCGCGCACGCGGGCCAGGCTGCCGTGGTGGTCGGCGCCCAGTTCGGTGATCGCGCGCTCGTAACCACGCTGCCACTTCGAGAGGTGGTAGGCGACGTCCGGCACGAAGTAGGTGTAGCTGCCGTCGGACTTGCGCATGACGCGGTCCTTGTCGTCGCCGAAATCGGTCGACCGCAGCCACAGCGCGCCGCCTTCCTCATAGGTGTGGCCGTGGGCAATGAGCTCGCGCACGGTCTCCTCGACCTTTCCGTCGGCGTACAGCGACGACTCCAGGAAGAACACGTCGAAGCCGACGCCGAACGCGCCCAGGTCGTCGTTCTGCTCGCGGCGCAGCCAAGCCACGGCGAAGCGCCGGATCGCGTCGAGGTCGGCCGCATCCTTCGCGCCGGTGACGGCGTGGTCCTCGAACTCGACGGTGTCGCCGCGCAGGTAGGCGGCGGCAACGTCCTTGATGTAGTCGCCGCGGTAGCCGTCGGCCGGCCAGTCGGCGTCATCCGGGCCACGGCCCTGCGCGCGCGCCTGCACCGACAGCGCCAGGTTGTCGATCTGCGCGCCGGCGTCGTTGTAGTAGTACTCGCGCGCCACGTCCCAGCCATTGGCGGCCAGCACGCGCGCGATGCAGTCGCCGATCACCGCGGCGCGGCCGTGGCCGACGTGCAGCGGGCCGGTGGGGTTGGCCGAGACGTACTCGACCCCGGCGCGGTGGCCGCGGCCGCCATCGTTGCGGCCCCAGGCCTCGCCGGCCGACAGCACATCGCCCAGCGCGTGGCGCCATGCGGCCTCGCTGACGTGGAAATTAATGAAGCCCGGGCCCGCGACTTCGACCTTGGCCACGGCGTCGCTGGCCGGCAGCGCGTCGAGCAGCGCCTGCGCGATCGCGCGTGGGTTGGAGCGCGCCGGCTTGGCCAGCAGCATCGCCGCATTGGTCGAGAAGTCGCCTTGCGCGCGGTTCTTCGGGCGCTCGATCACGAAGTCGGGCGTGTCGAGGTCGGCCGGCAGCGTGCCGGCGGCGCGCAGCGCATCGATGGCCTGCGCGACGAGGGCGCGGAGGAAGGCTTTCACAGGGGACCTGCAGGGGATTCCACGGAACCGCGCATTGTACGCGGTGGCGCCGCGCCGGCCGACCGCGGCCTACACCCAGCCGCGTGCCGCCAGCGACACCGGCGGGCCGTCGGCGATGACGAAGTGGTCCAGCAGCCGCAGGTCCACCAGCGCCAGCGCCTGCTTGAGGCGGGCGGTGACGGCGCGGTCGGCGGCGCTGGGTTCGGGGTTCCCGCTGGGGTGGTTGTGGCCGACGATCACGGCGGCGGCGTTGTGGGCCAGCGCGCGGCGCACCACCTCGCGCGGGTGCACCTCCGTGCCGTCGACGGTGCCACTGAACAGCGCCTCGTAGGCGATGACGCGGTGGCGCGTGTCCAGGAACAGTGCCGCGAACACCTCGTGCGCCAGCCCGCGCAGGCGGTGGGCGAAGTAGCGGCCGGCGGCGGCCGGGTCCGACAGTGCTTCGCCGCGTTCCAAGGCAGCGTGCAGGTGGCGCTGGCCCAGCTCCAGCGCGGCCGACAGGGTGCAGGCGCGGGCGGCGCCGAGGCCGGGCAGTCTGGCCAGCTCGACGGCCGACCGGTCCAGCAGCCGCCGCAGGGGACCGTGGGCGGCCAGCAGCTCCCGGGCGGTGGTGACCGCATCCCGGCCGCGCAGGCCCGAGCCCAGGAACAGTGCCAGCAGCTCGGCGTCCGACAGGGCGCCCGCGCCCCGGGCCATCAGTTTTTCCCGGGGACGCTCGGCTTCCGGCCAATCTCGGATGTGCATGGGCTGCAGGGCTCGATGGGGCCGTCATCGTCGGCATTCGCGCCGACGCCGGCGATCGGGCGGCCCCGGGCCTTCGGGTAAGCTAACCGCCGCTTTTCAGGTAGGACTTCGCCCCGCGCCATGACCGACGCGTCGCCCCTTGCGTCTACGGGCCCTGCGCCCACCGGGCCGCTGGCCGGCCAGCGCGTGCTGGTGTGCATCTGCGGCGGCATCGCCGCCTACAAGGCCGCCGAGCTGGTGCGCGGCCTGCGCAAGGGCGGGGCACAGGTGCGCGTGGCGATGACCGAAGCGGCGACCCGTTTCGTCGGCCCGACCACGTTCCAGGCCCTGTCGGGCGAGCCGGTCCGCACCTCGCTGTGGGACGAGGCCGCCGAGGCCGCCATGGGCCACATCGAACTGGCGCGCTGGCCGACCGTGGTGGTGATCGCCCCGGCCACGGCCAATACCCTGGCCAAACTCGCACACGGGCTGGCCGACGACCTGGTCAGCACCCTGTGCCTGGCCACCGATGCGCCGATCGCCGTCGCCCCGGCCATGAACCGGCTGATGTGGGCGCACCCGGCCACCCGCGCCAACATGGACACCCTGCGCGGCCGCGGCGTGCTGGTGCTGGGCCCGGATGCGGGCGACCAGGCGTGTGGCGAGGTCGGCGAAGGCCGCATGGTCGAGCCCGAAACGATCGTGGCCGCGCTCGCCGGCGACCCGGCATGACGGACGCCCGCACGGGCGTGCTGGCCGGCCTGAAGGTCGTGGTGAGCGCCGGGCCGACCTTCGAGGACATCGACCCGGTCCGGTTCATCGGCAACCGCAGCAGCGGCAAGATGGGTTTCGCCGTTGCCGCGGCGGCCGCCGAACGCGGTGCCGACGTGCAGCTGGTCGCCGGCCCGGTGGCCCTGCCGACGCCGCCCGGCGTGCAGCGCATCGACGTGCGCTCGGCCGCGCAGATGCACGAGGCAGTCCTCGCCGCATTGCCGTGCGATATCTACATCGGTGCTGCCGCGGTGGCCGACTACACCCCGCGCGAGGTCGCGCCCGGCAAGCTCAAGAAGCAGGTCGGGCAGGACACGTTGACGCTGGAGCTGGTGCGCACGCCGGACATCCTCGCCGAGGTGGCCGCGCACGCCGCACGGCCGCGCCTGGTGGTCGGCTTCGCCGCGGAAACCGACCGTGTCGAGCACTACGCCCGCGGCAAGCTGGCCGCCAAGCGCGTGGACCTGATCGCCGCCAACCGCGTCGGCGTGCCCGGCAGCGGCTTCGAAAGCGACGACAACGCCCTGACCATCTACTGGGATGGCGGCGAGCGCGCGCTGGGGCCGGCACCGAAGGGCGAACTGGCCCGGGACCTGCTCGACGTGGTGGGGCGCCGGCTCACCGGCGGCGCCCCCGGCCACGGATGAATGCTGCGATCCGTGGCGAATCACCGACGACTTGCAAGGACTCCGCCGACGTCATGCACCACACCCTCGAACTGAAGATCCTCGACGCGCGCTTCGGCGCCGACTGGCCGCTGCCGGCCTACGCCACCGAAGCCAGCGCCGGCCTGGACCTGCGCGCCGCGCTCGACCAGCCGCTGACGCTGTCGCCGGGCGATACCGCGCTGGTGCCGTCGGGCCTGGCGATCCACCTCGGTGACCCGGGGCTGTGCGCGGTGATCCTTCCGCGCTCGGGACTGGGCCACAAGCACGGCATCGTGCTGGGCAACGGTACGGGCCTGATCGACGCCGACTACCAGGGCCCGCTGATGATCAGCGTGTGGAATCGCGGGCAGGAGGCTTTTACGATGCAGCCGGGGGATCGCATCGCACAGCTCGTCGTGCTGCCCATTGTCCGGGCGGCGCTGCAGGTGGTCGATGAGTTCGAAGCCAGTGCGCGCGGGGCCGGTGGATTCGGCCATACCGGCGTGCGTTGACATCGCGGGACAGCGCTTGGAGCCGCACACATGGTGGACCTGAAAATCGAACGGCCGCAGCTTTCGCTCGACCAGCTGCGGCCCTTGCGGCCGGTGGTGATCGCACTGGGTCTGCTGCTGGCGGCGTGGCTGGCGTTCAGCGCCTGGCAGCAGCAGCGCGACGGCGCGCGGCGCAGCAGCCTGGTGACGGCGCGCGACGTGGCCGCACAGTCGCTGGGCAGCTCGCTGTCCAACCAGAAGAAGCGGCTGGCCGCACAGATGCAGAACCCCGGCTTCGCGGCGGCGGTGCAGGCCGGTGAGTTCGACCGCGCCGGCGCACTGCTGACCGACGGCTGGCCGGGCGCGCAGGGCGGCATGGTGGTTCCGGCCGACCTGGAGGCCACGTACGCGGGCCTCGATGACGCGGGCACCGGGGGTTACGGCCGCCTGGCCGCGCTGGAAGCCGCGCTGGCCGCCGACGGGGCCGTGGTGTGGATGACGGGTGGCCCGTCCGCCCCGCTGGCCGCACTGGCCGCACCATTCAAGGGACCCGATGGCGAGCCGGTGGCCGTGGCGCTGGCACAGCTGCCGCTGGAGCGCGTCGCCGGCGGGTTCGATGCCGCGCCGCTGGGCGACGGCCGCTACCTCGCGTTGCGCCAGGGCAGCCACAGCGTCCTGGAGCGTGGTGATACCTCGCTTGCCAGCGGCGCCGAAGTGATGGCCGTGAAGGTGCCCGGCAGCGAACTTCGCGTCGCCGCGGCGGTGCCGCCGGCGCCCGGCAGCCCGTTCGGCCTGGGGCTGGTCGGCACGCTGGCACTGGCCGTGGTCGCATTGCTGATCGCGTTGCTGGCCTGGCGCCCGCCCCAGCTCAAGCGTGCCGCCGCCACCGACGAGGCCGACGCCGAGCCCGAGCAGACCCTGGCCGAGAGCATGCAGGCCGAACCCACCCCAGCGAAGAAGGAACGCCCCATCAAGTCGTCCAGTACCCAAACCGTCGCCACCGGCAGCAGCCCGGTGGCCATCGACCGCGGCATCTTCCGCGCCTACGACGTCCGCGGCATCGTCGGCCAGAGCCTGGACCCGGGCGTGGCCGAGCTCATCGGCCATGCCGTCGGCTCGCTGATGCACGAGAAGGGCCTGGTCGACATCGTGGTCGGCCGCGACGGTCGCCTGTCCGGCCCGGACCTGGTCAACGGCCTGGTCACCGGCCTGCGCCGCGCCGGTCGCAACGTGGTCGACATCGGCCTGGCGCCGACGCCGCTGACCTACTTCGGTGCCTACCACCTCAATGCCGGCTCCTGCGTGTCGGTGACCGGCAGCCACAACCCGCCCGACTACAACGGGTTCAAGATCGTGGTCGGCGGCGAGACGCTGTCGGGCGACGCCATCACCGACCTTTACGCGCGCATCGCCGACGACCGCCTGCACACCACCGACGCGCCGGGCGGGCTGGAGTCACGCGACATCAGCGAGGATTACGTGCAGCGCGTGGCCGCCGACGTGCAGATCGACCGCCCGCTCAAGGTGGTGGTCGATGCCGGCAACGGCGTGGCCGGCGAGCTCGGCCCGCGCGTGCTGGCGGCGATCGGTGCGGAAGTCACGCCGCTGTACTGCGAGATCGACGGCACCTTCCCCAACCACCACCCCGATCCGAGCGAGCCGGAAAACCTGGCCGACCTCATCAAGATGGTGGCCCGGCTGGACGCCGACCTGGGCCTGGCGTTCGACGGCGACGGCGACCGCCTCGGCGTGGTGACGCGCGACGGCCACAACATCTTCCCCGACCGCCTGCTGATGCTGTTCGCCGCCGACGTGCTGGAGCGCAACCCCGGCGCGATGATCATCTACGACGTGAAGTGCACCGGCCGCCTGCCGGGACACATCCTGCGCCACGGCGGCAGCCCGCTGATGTGGAAGACCGGGCACTCGCTGATCAAGGCGAAGATGCGCGAAACCGACGCCGAGCTGGCCGGCGAGATGAGCGGCCACTTCTTCTTCAAGGAGCGCTGGTACGGATTCGACGACGGCATCTACGCCGCCGCGCGCCTGCTGGAAATCCTCGCCGCCCGGCCGCAGTCCGCGGCCGAGCAGCTGGCCGCGTTGCCCGACGGCGTGGCCACGGCGGAGATCAAGGTCGATGCGCCGGGCGGCAACCCGCACGCGTTCGTGGAGCGCTTCGTCGAACAGGCCCGTTTCGAGGGCGCGCGGCTGTCCACCATCGACGGGCTGCGGGTCGACTGGCCCGACGGCTGGGGGCTGGTGCGTGCCTCCAACACCACCCCGGTGCTGGTGCTGCGCTTCGATGCCGACACCAACGAGGCGATGGCGCGGATCAAGGCCGACTTCAAGGCGCAGATCCTGGCGGTCGATCCGGACCTGGCGCTGCCGTTCTAGTCGCTGGTCGCGCCCGGCGCGCTGCACAGCCGTTCCTAGCCCTCTCCATCAAGAGAGGGCTGCGTGGAAATGGGTGGCTCCCGGGCCGAGGCCGCGGACGCGCGCTGTCAGCCGCCGGTGTTGGCGTTTTCGTCGGCGCCGGTCATGTCGCGATAGCGCTCGAGCGCGGCGGCCAGGTCACCCTCGACCTCGCGCCGGCTGCGCTTGTGCTCGACCAGCAACGCCTGCTGCCGCATGAGTTGGTCGTGCTGGGTGCGAATGGTCGTGGCGAGATCCCGGGGGACCTTCTGCCCGGCCAGTTCCGCCTGGCTGGCACGGCGCAGCAGGCTGACCAGGCTCTGGCGCAGGCCCTTGATGCCGTACTCCGAGGCCTGCACGGTTTCGTCCATCAACGTGATGCGGTGCTGGAAGGCGCGTCGCAGTTCGTCCTCGCTGTCGTAGGACTCCACCATCGCGATGTCGCGCCGCTTCGCGGCTTCCTGCGCGGCGGCCTCGGCGGCGGCCTGGCGCGCGGCCGCCTCGGCGGCGACGCGTTCCTCGGGTGTCAGGGCGCGGCCCATGCGCGCGGTCGGCAGGCCGCTGCGCGCGTTGATCTCGGTGCGGGCGTTGTCGACCGCATCGGCCGGCAGGGCGTCGCCGCAGACGCGGCGTCCGCCCTCGTCCCAGCAGTACAGCTTCTTCGGCGCGGCCGGCGACTTCGACTGGCGCTGGGCCAGGCCGGTGGCCGGTGCGGCCAGGGCCAGCAGCAGCGTCGCGCCCAGCATCGTGCGTGCAGCGGTCGAGGTGTGAGCAGTCGTCATGTCGCCTCCGGTCGTCCCTGATGTGTTCGTGGTGGCCATCTGGAAGGGATAACGCAAGAGTCGGGCCAGCGGCGGCCGCGGTGGATCAGCCGCCGGTGGCGCTGCCGTAGGACTGGCGATAGGCCATCAGCGCGTCGCGCTGTGCGGCGAGTTCCGAGCGGCCGCCCGCGAACGCGAGCAGGTCGTCGAGCCGCGCCACGGCCACCACCGGCAATCCGTGTTCATCCGCGACAGTTTCTGCCGCCGAGCGTCGCGGCGCCGTCGAATCCGCTGGCGGCTCGCCGACGATTTCCTGTCGGTCCAGGGCAATGACGATGCCCGCAACCGTGCCGCCCGCCCCGCCGATGATCGCCAGCGCCTCGCGTATGGCAGTGCCGGCGGTGATGACGTCATCCACCACCAGCACGCGGCGGCCGTCCAGCGGCGCGCCGATGAGCTGGCCGCCTTCGCCGTGGGCCTTGGTCTCCTTGCGGTTGAACGCCACCGGCAGGTCGCGCCCGCGGCGGGCGAACTCGCACGCCAGCGCGGTCGCCAGCGGAATGCCCTTGTAGGCCGGCCCGAACAGCACGTCGAACTGCAGCCCGGCCGCCTCGATGGCGTCGGCGTAACAGCCCGCCAGGCCGGCCAGCGCGGCGCCGGAATCAAAGCGGCCGGCGTTGAAGAAGTACGGGCTGGTGCGGCCGGACTTCAGCGTGAACTCGCCGAAGCGCAAGGCCTGGGCGTCCAGCGCCAGTTGCAGGAAACGGGTGCGGTGGTCGGTCATCGGCGTGCGTCTGTCGGGAAGGCTGAACGTGCGGCGCGATCGCCGTCACGGGGCCGGCCATGATAGGCCAGCGCCCGCCGCACCGGCCGCGGGCGCGTTGTTATGATCGCCCGACCCCCGACGCGGAACCTGCATGCGCATCATCAGCTTCAACGCCAACGGCCTGCGCTCGGCCGCCCGCAAGGGCTTCTTCGACTGGTTCGCGCAGCAGGACGCCGACGTGCTGTGCGTGCAGGAGACCAAGGCGCAGGAGCACCAGCTGGCGGGTCCCGAATTCCTGCCCGACGGCTACCGCGCGTTCTTCCGCGACGCGGTGACCAAGAAGGGTTACAGCGGCGTGGCGATCTACGCCCGGCGCGAACCCGACGAGGTGCGCACCGAGCTGGGCTGGGCGCCGTTCGACGACGAAGGCCGCTACATCGAGGCGCGCTTCGGCAACCTCTCGGTGGTGTCGTTCTACATCCCGTCGGGGTCGTCGGGCGAGTTGCGTCAGGGCTTCAAGTTCGAAGTCATGGACTGGCTCAAGCCCATCCTCGACGGCTGGCGCGCCAGCGGCCGCGAGTACGTGCTGTGCGGCGACTGGAACATCGTGCGCAGCCGCTTGGACATCAAGAACTGGACATCCAACCAGAAGAATTCCGGTTGCCTGCCGCCCGAGCGCGCATGGCTCAACGGCCAGGTGCACGCCGATGGCGGCAGCGACGGCACCGACCATTGCGCCGACGGCTGGGTCGATGCCTACCGCGCGCTGCATGCCGAGGGCCAGGACTACACCTGGTGGAGCAACCGCGGCGCGGCGCGCGCCAACAACGTGGGCTGGCGCATCGATTACCAGCTGCTGACGCCGGGGCTGCGCGAGCGCTTGCAGCGCTGCGCGATCCTGCGCGAGCCGCGGTTCTCCGACCATGCGCCGTTCACCGTCGACTACGCGGGGGCACTGGGCTGAT
>Ga0208375_1001359_pt1 | contig 27810 bp, 27 predicted proteins | sample RifOxyD1_FD_184038 | JGI IMG/M metagenome (GOLD analysis project Ga0208375, IMG submission 184038) | Soil microbial communities from Rifle, Colorado - Rifle Oxygen_injection D1 (SPAdes) | ecosystem: Environmental > Terrestrial > Deep subsurface > Rock core/Sediment | place: Rifle, Colorado...
CGTCTTCGAGTATATTGAAGGCTTTTACAACCGCCATCGGCTTCATTCAACTTTGGGCTACAAAAGTCCCGAGGAGTATGAGATGCTGTTGGCCAATTAAGGACTCTACGAAAGTGGGGCAAGCTCAGTTGCGCCTCCAGGTCGCCACCTTTTAACCGTACAATCACCATGTAATCTTCTACAAATGCAATCACCTCACCTTCCACCAAGGACCCGACCAGAGGCAATTCCCTACACCAGGGGTTTTGGGAGCGATCAGCCCACCTGTGGCTGGCATGACAAAAGTCTTTTGTTTTGCTCGGTACCTGTCTCACAAACAGTGGAAACACCTGGCCCAAGGACAGGTCGTCCGGGAACTCTTCTCGGGGCACTCTCGCCACCTCCGCATAAGGGAAGTCCACCAGAGTCAAGTGTACCTTTGGACCGATGTTGGCGACCCGGCCTTTGACAAAACGTTCTTCAAAGGGGATGTAATCTTTGTCTGGATTGGACTGCATGGAGGGGCCTGGGCTTTGGTTTTAAAATGGCCTGTTGCCTTGGTTGGCCACCTGCCTTAGACATTTAAAGTTTCGGTAAAATCTTTGTTTTCTCAGAAGATATGCCCGATTGGGTCCATCCGGTCAAGCAAGACCCCAAATTTTATCCCCAGCCTCTGGTTGCACAAAAAGTGCAACGAGAGGCCCTTAAAGTTCCAACAGGTCCTCAAAACTAAGAGGCCAAGCGAACCGGCTTGAAAATTCTGAAAATTGATTTCTGACAAGTTCGGATTGGAAAAGTCCATTCCTGGGAATGGCCAAAGATAAACCAACTTGATTGACTTGGACATTTTTCTGTCGCTTCGCCTCCTGCTGGAAAAAGGAAAAAAAATCAGGCTCCAGTTCCTTGAGCAACAAAACCCACAGGAGGATTGCCGGATCTCCCTTAAAAAATCCGTTGTCCCGGTGCAGCCGAGACAAACAAAAGACCCCGTCCAGGACGTTGTCCAAGATTCGCCAGCTCTTGACGTGGCAAGAGGTCAGGATGGTTTCCAAGCTGCGGGCCACCTCGGGCAATGGGGTTTTGATCCCCGGCCAGCCATCGGGGAAATATCCTTCCAGCCGCTCCAAAATCCGCTTCTCCCGGTCCTCCTGTCCCGCAGCGGGCACTGGCAGAGTGAGGTTAAAGACCTTTTTGAAGTACTGGTGGGCAAAGGCGGGTGGCAGGTCCTTGTACCGGGACTGGATGAACTGCTTGGCCACCTGGCTGTCGATCCCGGTGACAAAGATCACCTGGGCACCTTGAACCAGAAAGAGGTTTTTCATGGCATCCAGCATCTCCAAGGCCCGCTCGGGAAGGCAGCGGTCCAGGTCGTCCAGGAAGATGACCAGGGGCTTTCCGCCTTTGCTCTGGGCCAGAGCCTGGGTCAGCTTGGCGAAGTCTTTTTTGACGATGCCGATCACCGAATTGTTTTCCAGCTGTTTGGCGTAAGCGTCCTCAAACCCCTTCCTAAAATCGTCCCCGATTTCTTTGACGTTGTGATAGTTTGCGTTGCCACCGGTGACCACTCTGGCAAAAATATCTGCCCCTGCGCCCAGAATGGAAACAGCCTGGAGCAACAGTTCTTTGCCCAGGGTTTGGGTCCAGGGTTTGGCGTACCTGACAAAATCGCTGAGAAAGGCAAAAAGCAGGTCCTCGGCCCGCTCCCATTCCCAAGGGTTAAACCAAAAGACCGGGTGCCCCGCCGCCTCCAACTGCGCCTTCAGGCCCAACAGGTACCGGGTCTTGCCAGTGCCCCAGTCCCCGTGGATGGAGACCGAATAGGGAGGCCTCACTTGTCCCGAGAGCAGATCGGCTAGCGGCTCGGCCAAAGCCTTGGCCTCGGCATCCTTGTCCAGTAAGAACGGATCGGGGGCGAAGAGGGGTGGGGTGGGGGTCATGGTTATTCCATGCTTTTATACAGGTTTAAAAATAACAAAAAGGTGTTTCAGGTGACCAAGATTTCTAGAATCGGCCAAACGAGATTTTTCCGCCTCTCTACTCTGTCTGGCAAAGGGAACCCCCAACCCGTTTTCGGAAAAATGGGGGGTTAGTAGTGCTCAAAGAAAAGGGATTGATTTAATTACACTGTGCACACTTTCACTTCAAAATGAATAGCCTGCCTGAAAGGTCCAATAATACCCACCGTTCGAATAGGCCTCAGTTCTAAAGCTTCCTTTCAACACAGAAAAATAATTGGCGGCGAAACCAACATAAAGACCTCCCACAAGTTTCGGATTGAACAGATTAATCCCCATGCCGTTACGTGAGGCATAACCTGCTGACTGCCAATGTGTTTGAACCCCAAGTTTGAAATAGGGCTGTAACTGAAAATCTGTTTCGGTTGCAAGTTGCCAGGCAAACGATATGTCCAGGAACGGAGTTTGTACCTTCACTTTTTTTTCGTCGGTATCCTGTTTTTTGAATTCAAAAAAAGACTGTCCGAGTTCAAATCGGAAACATTCAGGCCAAGATGAGGAATAGACAACTTCCCTTATTGGTGTTTCTCCCAATTTAGGGTTGTTGAAAGAAACATTTCCGTAGCCAAGCCGAAGGGCATCCAACTTATTTTCCTGTTTGCACCAGCATGGAGAACTGCTAGCATCAGCCAATCCAGCCAATAGGAATGTAAAACTAACCAGAAATACGATGAATCTCATGCTAAAAGACCTCACAAACGTTTTTTTTGTAGTTGTTTCAGGCACCCTTCTTTTAGGCTGCGGTACGCAAAAACCCGACTCCGCCCCGCCTGACAAATACGTAACTCCAACCGATCATTACCTTGCAGCGGACATTTCCTCAGATATGACTGAGCTTTGCCTATTCACCTCTGAAAAAAAGGAGATTCTGTCAGGTTCATATGACCTTATCAAATACAACAATTATCTTTTGTTTAGTCAGGAATATATTCTTCTGACCAAAGAGTTTAAGGCCCCATTGCAAGGTTGCTTCCAAGTCCAACGAGCCCAATTTCAGACCCAAGCGCTGCCTTTGGCCGCGGGGACCCAAGCTTCCCTGTATCTAGAGTACAAATAACTTCAGCGATGAAACTATGGCTACAGCAGGTCGCTCAAGGGAATACTGATGTTGAAACCCACAATCTGAGAGGGAACTTGGTTGTTGATCGACCCGTTGGTCGCCCTGGTGAACAAAAGCATGGTGTGAAAATTGACTTCCAGAAGTTCGTAACTGTGCCAACCATATTCCATCCCAAAGCCAAACAAATTTTTCATCCCGGCACTCCAATTCGCTCCCGAGTTTGACAATAGCCCCGAAACAAAGCCGGTGAGGTAGAGGTTTAGGTGTTGATCACCTTCTTGCCCCCAAGAATATCCGATTTTTTCGAAAAGGAATGCAGGGAAAACCCCTGTGGACAATTGACTCTTGGAACAAGGGCTGCCAGCAGCTTTCACTTGCGGGTCGTTGATCCCGCACCAAAGGGTTCCGGCACTGAGAGGTGAGAGGCCCACGGAAAGATATAGCCCGGTCGATGCCAAATAATGTGCCATAACAGTAGCTTCTGCGTCATCGAGGTTGACTTTTCCAACCTCCTTGTCTACTGCATCTCTCGTCGCATATTGTGCCAATTGTACAAATGCCTGAGCGTAGTTCTCGATTTTCATACAATCCGTTTTTAGTTCCTTATCCAATTCGTCACAAGCAAGTACATCTAGGTGATTGTCCTTAAATGACGGCGAAGATGGCTTCTCTAATAACACACTTTGAATTTCAAACCAAGACATAAATTTATTTTTATTGTTGTCGAAGAGAACAAAACAATCAGACGTCTGATCATTGATTTCTGCTGAACAACAATCAGCAAACCCCTCAAGCTTTGTAGTATAAGCTAAAAAATGGCTCGCTTTGTAAAGATATCTCTCCGCTGCATTTGCCTCTTCACTGACTACCTTCTGAAGCGCCCAACGGATCACCAAGGCTTTCGTCTTAGCCACTTTTAATTTCTTTTTCATTTCATTGGGTTGGCCGTTTTTCTCCAAAAGATTTATAAAATTAACTAGATGATTATCAACTTCATTCACAATGACTTTTTTTATCTTCAGTTCCATCCTTCTTTGGTAGGCACTTTTCTCGCCCGCCAATGCCGAACTCGAACCCAAAGCCAAGACCAACCAAAACATCAAACCAAGGGCAAAAAGATGTTTCAAATAAAAAAGTTGTTTCATGATAATTGCTCGCTTTGCCAGAAATGGCTGGTTAGCTACTTGTTTAGCTTGAAAACCCAGAAAATTAAAGAAAAATTTAAGTTTTCGGGAAAATCGTTGAGGAGCATACCTGGGCAGCATAGGCTGTTAAACCGAAATTTCGTTTTTACTCTTACCGGAAACCAAGTGACTCCCCTAAAAATTACAACCTGTTTGAAGCGCCCAAGTTGAGATACGTGTTGTCAGTTGGTTGACTTGGCTTTCGCTCCTTTTTTATGTGCTACAGGGAGGAACAGTGGTTGATGACCGGAGCAATTACTCTGCTTTTGGAGGGTATTGCTTTCAACCTTCATTCCGTATACACTGCGGCTAAATCCTTTCAAAATGGGCTGTATGGATGATCTTTTCAAAGTAGGGTTGGTCGCTGGGGCTGCGTATGCTGTTTCAAAGCCCACCCAAGAAAATGCTTTATTGATGCTAGGGTTTGGTGTGTTTTGCGGGTTTTTAGCAGTCAAGATTGCGGAGTCAGAGAAGGCTAGCTTTCAGTTGGACTTCAATGGCCACGTCCGACATGTTTCAAACCAAATGCCAACTTCACAGAACGCTAACCCCGGTTTGGTCTGGGAAGGAAAGCGGGTTAGCGGCTTTTGATGGACTAAAGACAGGACGTTTTGGAACTGTTTAGCCCCCTCCTTTTTTAAAGGACCCGCTGTAGCCTTAATTAGTGTAGAAATTCCTTTTCTACAGGTCTGGTCCCTAAAAGCTTTTGCAGGTTTTGCTGGTAACCCCAATCGCAGCACTACCTGATGTCGATGGTCCTTTCCTTAGCCGTTCCGGCCAGAACTCAAGGTTCTTGGTAACCGGCACCCCCAAATTGTCCTTTCCCTGCTTTAAAAATACCACCCCAACCTGTAATACAGCTCGCCGGTGTAAAGATCGTTGCCGAGGCCGTCACTAACGGAGCCGATGAACCAGTAGTCCATCCCAGCTTCTTGGTAAAAGCTGGACCAGCGCCATTGCCAACCGGCTTCGGTGGTGGGGCCGGTTTTGGCGCCGGTGTCGGTGGATTCGGTAGTGGTCAGGCGGTAGGTCCTGGCGTTGTAGGTTGAGGTGGTGGTGGTCACCTTGTAGCTTAGCGAGATTAGCCCCGCCCCGATAAACCAACCGCTTTCGGTGCTTTGGCCGTACAGCCGAGCAAAGGGCTTGACCCCAGTGAGCTGGTACATCGTATCGAGGCCGGTGACCGAAGACCTCTTGGCGTTAAAGGACTCAAGGCCCACCGATAGGTCGGAAGCCAAACGGTATTCGGCCACAACACTGTTGCCGTTGACCCAGTTGAGCGGTGCGGTGCCAAAACTGATCTCTCCTTCGGCGGCGAACAAGGGAGCGGAAAACAACAAACCCAGGGCAAGACACAAAGCTTTTTTCATTTTATTGCGTTGAAGAAGGTGAAGGTAGGGGCTCGGGTGCCTTTGGCTCCGGTTGCCCCCACAATGAGGGAGTTTGGATTAGGTGCCTTCCAGCAAGTCCTGGTATCCAGGCTTGATGGGGTTGATTGCCCCTTGTTTTTTGGACAATTCTTTGGTCCTTTCTTCAAGGTGTTCCGGGTCGTTCGCCCGGATTTTTTCCGACTCGGACTTGACCACGGCCATACCCACATACAGGTTGAACTGTTGGATCAAATCCGCATAGTTTTGGGCGACCCGCAAGGGAGCTTCGGCCAGCACGTCCCCTTTTTCAAGGTCCACGAACAGGACCTTCCCTTTTAGTTCCGAACCGAGCGTGATTTTTTCCGCAAGGTTGGCATTGTAACCTTCTTCCTCGAACCGAATCACCAAAGTTTTGCCTTGGCAGCTACCGGTGGTGCAAACCTTAACCGGGTTGTTGCCCAAAAGTGCGGCGTTTTGCTCCAATGCGTACCCCAAGCTGTCCTTGAAGGCGACGGCAACTTGTTTGGCCTTGCCTTCTTCCCGAGGCATCATCCTGGCTTCAACCATGGCGGACTGGTAGCCCAGAAAGACCGGTTTGGCGGCGAGGGTCGAATCTTGGATGGTTTTGACTTCCTTTACCTTTACATAGGTTCCATAGGCCTTGTACCCGCCGTAGCCCAAAGCGGCAACCTGGACCACTTGGCAGGAAGAGACCGCCAAGCTCAATCCAAAAGCAGCGGTCAACCAAAGAACTTTGCGCATCTTTACTCTCCAAATTTGGTTTGATTTTTCAGTTCGGAATCCCCCTGCCACCTCTTTAATCGATTTATTTCTCCCCGGCGAGAAAATTTCCGGCCAAAATCGGTCAAAATACAAAGTGTCCGAAATTTTGGACACCAAGGCAATTAGCTGCGCTTGACAAGACGCTTCTTAAGGTATAGGGTTCACTCAAAACAGGGAGGTCATTTGATCCGCAGTTTTGCCGACAAAGAAACCGAAAAAGTGTTTCGGGGCGTGTACTCTCGGTCACTGCCCAAAGAGATCCAGAAACGGGCTCTGGCAAGGTTGGTGGCCTTGGATCAGGCCTTCGACCTTCAGGATCTCCGACTGCCTCCCTCGAACCGGTTGGAGGCTCTCCGGGGAGATTTGGCCGGATTTTACAGTCTGCGGATCAATGACCAGTGGCGGATCGTCTTCCGCTGGGAGGGCGGAACCGCCCTTGAGGTCGGCATCGCCGATTACCATTAACCTTAAGGAGAAATATGGGCAACCTGATTCCCTTGACCCAGCCGGGCGAGTACTTGGCCGAGATTCTTGATGAACTGGGGATTACCGCCTACCGCTTGGCCAAGGAAACCAAGGTCCCCCGTGACCGGATCAGCCACATTATTCGAGGGACCCGAGTGATCACCCCCGACACCGCCTTAAGGTTGGGTCGCTACTTTGGCCAGAGCCCTCAATTCTGGCTGAGGCTTCAGGTGGACTACGATTTGCGCAAAGCACAGCGGGAAATCGGCGCAGAGATCAACGCCGAGGTTGAACCTTACAAAGCGTGCTTGTAACAGAAACTTGGGAGAAAATGATGAACCAAAATCTTGAAGCTTTGAGCACCAAAGAACTGCAAACCGAGTTGGAACGTCGCCGCATGGAGGAGATGACCAAAGAGGAGTTGATCGAAGCGCTCCGGGAGGCCAAGAAAGAAGGAAGCTGGGCAGACCAGACTCACCAGAACCTCTTGCAGTTGGCCGACCGGTTCGGGGTAGATGTGAATGAGGCCTTGGCGGTGGATAAAGTGGGGTTGGTGGTGCTGACCGGGGCGTTCTATTGCCTTGCGGCGGCTGTGGCTATATTCCCCGTGTGGGGATTTTGGCATGATTGGTACTACGACAGGCTTTCACCCTCAACTATTCCTTTTCCTTTAGATTGGATTTTTGCTTTGGGGTTTTTGGCGCTGATTTTTTGGGTGCCTGCGTACTGCATTTTTTGGTTCGCTCGGAAGAACTGGAAAATCCATCGGGGAATTTACTCGGGCCGCAACCAAGTGTAGTTTCGGCCCGAAAGTCTTTTATTTTTTTCCGTAGTCAGTCTTCTCTTTGCCCAATATTGGAATTCCGCTGGCCAATTCCCTGGAGTCGCTCCAAGCGTTACCAGCAGCATTAGACCCGCCCCGGTCCACCGACCGATCCTCATATCCCTGGGCCGTGGTCTGCATCCATTCCATCATCTTGGCGTTGGCCTGCTCGCGGTCCGGGTATTTCTCGTAGATTTCCCTTGCCTGGTGGCGAAGATCGTTGCGAAGGAAGTCGTTTTCCTCCGAATGGGATCTGGTGGACTCATGCGTAAGGTTGACCCCTGCACCGCCGAGACCCCCGATCTTGGGCAGGCTAAATCCGGCACCGTCCTTCCCGCTTTGCTTGCCGAAGCCAATCCCTATGTCGTCCTTAATTCCAAGTGCGTGGTTGGAATTCTGATGCACCTGGTGGGACTTTTCGATGTGGTTCACCAAGTTGTCGGCCAAGTGGTCCACCCGTGCAAAATCCGGCTTGCCGTCAACCCAGACCGAATCGGCAAAAGTGTGCAAGGCCTTTTTGTCGCCCGAAAGGGCGGCATGGTTGGCATCGGCTTGGTAGGAGTCCTCGATGACCGTGCGGTTTTCGTGGAGATTTTCCTTCTTGAGCGAAGAAATCTCGCTGGCGTTGCTGGTGGTCAGCGATGAAGCTCCTTGGCTAAACTTCCAATGTCCCCGTCCACGGCTGTCCACATCCGCTTCGACATTCATGTTGGGCTTAAGGGTTTCCGAATGATCGTGGGCTTCTTGCATGGCCTGCTCTTCGCTCTTTCCTTCCGCTAAAGCTGAGGTAAAAACCTGTCCAAAGTCTTGGGCTTGGTAATTACGCAAGTTCTGGGGCGTGATCTGGCCTTCAACATGGGCATGTTGCAGTTTGCCTTGGTCGTCAAACTTTTCCCCGGTGATCGACTGTCCTTCCATCGCCCAAACCACTCCTTGGTTCCTGAGGTGGTCTGCCGTTGTGGCGCTGATCCTGTGGCCGGTTGCGTCTTGTTTGGCCATTTCCGCCGGGGATTGTCCATAGAACTTTTCTCTGACTTGGTCCGCATCCAACCGGCCTTCTCTTTGTTCCCCTGCTTGTTTGGCGTGAGCTGCGGCCCTGTTAGCCTGGTTGACATAGCCAAACTGTTTTGACTGTTGCCGGTTTACCCGGTTGACGGCCAGATCATTTTCTAGGTTGTCCTGCTGGAGTCTGCGGTTTGCTTCTGCCGCTCCGGGAAGTCCCTGGTGTTTTGCTGCCAGATTTTTGCCCTCCAGGCCTTGGACGGAAGAATCAAGGTTCCCTCCTGCCAGGAAGGCTTCTGACTCGGCCAGGGTCATGTCGTTTTTCTCAGCTGCTTGCGCTTTGGCGTTGTGAACCGCTTGGGCAATCTGGACATTCTCTCCGGCCTGATCAAAGGTCTTTTGTAGATCTGCCGATTTAGCCAACCCTGAACCATAACTTTCTATTTTGTTCCCCATTTGAGCGGCAACTCGCCCTTCAAAGGGATTGTTGGCATAAGTGACCTGCCCAAAGCTTTGTTCCAACTCGCTCAAAGCCCGTCCGTGGCCTTCGGGGGTCGAAAGGCTGGCCCCTTGGGCCGCTCCTTGGGAGACCGGCTGCATTGCTTGGTTGGCAAAACTGGTGACCACCGAGCTGGTCTGGAATCCGGCCACACTGGCGCACATGGAAGCAAACAAAATGGCCGCTGGCCTCATCACCCCAAAGACACCCAGGGCCTTTCCCGCTGCATCGGGGGTCATCATGATGGCAGCGTAGCCGGTGTTGTTCAGCGCCACGGACTCGAAGTAACCAGTGGCGTAGATCATGGCCGCTGTGTGGAGCAGACAATCAAAGATGCCCCAGAAGGTCAGGAAAACAAAAAAGCCGGTAATGGCGGCCACCACCTTGGAAAAGGCTTGGGTAGCCATCAGGATCACCAGGAAGGGCACGGAGAGGATCACCATGTAGGTGACCACGGCCCGGATGATCGGGATAAACTCGTTGGCCACCAAGAAGGTGGACATGCCCTGGCCCATTACGTTGCGGCTGGAGTTGGCCACAATCGCCGCATCCGGGCCGGAGGTCAGCACCCGGTCCATTGTTTGGGCCATATAGGCTTGGCGGATGTAATCGGTGGAGGCCACTCCGGGGCTGTTTTTTCCAGCGGAGATCCTTAAACTGGAATCGATGATGTCTTGGCAAGCCAGATACTGTTGGGGGTCGGCAACGGCAAACCCCGCTTCGGCACACACACTTTTCCTCATGGTCTCCATATTGCCTGGGTTGTTGAAATACCCGCGCAAGCTTAAGTTCCAAGATTCGGTGCAGGTGACTTGGGCACCGGCGGAATCGGTCATGTAGTTGGTGGTATAAACCGTGGGGTTCACCGCTTGGTCGAGGACGTTGATCCAATTGTCGGTCTTGTGGATCGTATTGATATCGACGGTGGTTCCCGGACGAGCCACCTCGAAGAGCAGGCAATCGTTCAGATATTTGTCCAAACTGGCCTCGGCCTTCCGGTCATCGGCTTTGAGCACGTTGCCTCCGGCGATTTTGGCCAACATCTCAAAACCGATCCCCCCGGCTCCCTTGCTGTAGGCCATGTCCGGGTTGAGCTGGGTGGTTTCGATCAGATCGATCCCCCATCGTTCGACCAGGTTAAAGACCCCCATGATCACCACCAGTCCTTCGGGAATCCCTCCGATCAGGCGGGTTTTGTTGAGGACCTGGTCGTGCAGTTGGATCTCCCCCTTGGGCACCACGGCCCCTAAGTAAATCACTGTTCCGGCCAGGATCGGCCACACTCCGGCCAAAATCCCGGTCTTCCCACCGGAAGACAAGGCCCGAAAGGTACCGCTGGTTGCCGCCAGCAGCGATGAGGCTAAGATCATGATCCCAAACAGCTCGTGGTACCTTGCATCGGAAAAAATCAGGCTGGTTTGGAGCAGAGCTTGTTCCATAACCGAATAGGCGTTCCAGGTGTAATACTCCATGGTCAACCCGAAGGCGGGAGTGGAGGCAAAAAATACCGGGATCCAAAACCCCAGGAGCTTCAGTTTTTGGTTCATTGGTTTTTCGATTGTTTGAACGCCTGTTTCACTTCCTTGCCGTATGACTCGTCTTGCTGCCGGACCTTCTCCAGCCGGGCCAGGGAATCGACACTTTGTTTCATCGCTTGCTGGTATTGCTGGTGAATGGCGGCACTGGCCTTTTGGGTGCTGTCGTGCAGTTTGTCGAATCCGGCAATGGCTGGCCCCATGACCATCACTTGGCAGGTGGACCCGTTACTCGGCTTGCGGCCCACCGCCAACCCGGCGGCCTGGGTGGCGGTGTTAAAGGCCTGGTTGGCTACCAATGTCAGGTCCTTTAACATCAGGTAAACCTTTTCCTTGGCCACCAGTGCACCAAATTCGGCGATCATCCCGTCGTCGGTTTTGGTTTTAAGTGATATCTTCATCAACAGTTGCAGCGGCAAGGCGCTGGTCCTCATGGCCGCTCGGTCGGAGGGTGCCAAGTCGCCTTTGACGGCCATGCTGTCTTTCATGGAGGTCAGCATCTGGGTCATTTTTGCTTCCAAGGTTTGGTTGCTGTTGGTCGGCATGGGCTGGCAGGTGGGAACTCCACCGATGAGCGGCTGGGTCACGCCTCCGCCAGTGACAAACTTGCCCAAGTCGGGGATCTCTGCGTCCGGGCAGGGAGGGGTGTAGGAGGCGACATAGCCGTTGTTTTTGATCACAATGATATCCCCAAACATGGCCCTGACAGCGTCCAGGTGTTCGGTCGGATAACCCAGTTTAAGCCCGACTCGCTCCAGCACAGAACCGGATTGGCCAAAGATGTCCTTCACGTCCTGGGCACAACCGGCGATCAGTTCGTCCACCTCGGCGGTGGTGATCTGCCCTCCGTTGGCATCGAGCTTTTCGGTGGCCCCTCGCCAAGTGCCTTGGGCTCCGGTGGAAACTTTAAAGGAGTTGATGTCGTTGGCAATTGCTTCGTTGTTGGGGGCCATGGGGCTGGCGATGGTGGCAACCAAGGCCTTGGAGGCGGCGCATTCGTTCAGTTGCAGGCTGTTGAGCCGGTCCAAGGCCGCATCGATGTCCTTGATCGTCCCGGCACAGGATTCACAAAGGACTTTCATGGCTAGGTCAAAAGCGGCATAAGGGGCCGCCTGGAGGATTTTCTGCACTCGGGTCTGGAGGTACTGGGGGTCCACCATGCCAAAGCTGCCCCAAAACATGTCGATCCCGCCGCAACCTACGCTGATCGACGGCCTTTGAGCGGTAAACAGCGGGGTGGTTTTCATCTGCAGCCTCCGGGAGACCGAACCACCGTTGTAGTAACCGTACTGGCTACCTTGGTAATATCCAGGTTGGGTGGTGGAGCTCTGGTCCACCTGGTCCATCCAGTGTTGCAGGAAGTTGGCGGCCAACAGACTGGCCGGGGCCAAGACCATCAACCCCAAGAACAGCCAAAGGGATTTAGAAGACATAGCCCACCCCCAGGTACAGGGCCGAATAGGAGCCGGTGCCGGAGCCCGATTGGGCGATGATCACTTCTTTGGCCAAAGTACTCGAAGGAGCCGAAGTCATGCCCCCCAGCTCCAGGTGTCCTCCCACCAAGGGGACCGAGAGCCCCAGGTGCAGCTCGGTGGAATGGGCCGCAGACTTGAGCAGCTTGGAGTCCTGACCGTTGAACTTGAGGTCGATCCACAGGTCGACCGGTTGGGTTTGTTTGAGGTAACCCAAACTGAGAACAGCCCAGTTTACCCGTTCCAGAGCGCTTTGTTGGCCAATGGCCCGTAGGTCGTAGCGGAACCCGGCCCCCTTGTCCCGGTGCAGGCCCAGGTGCACCTCGGCCACCCCGTCGGTGGAAGCGTCCTTTTGGTCGGAATAACCTACCAGATTCAGGCCCACCCAATCGTTGCCCAACCCGAGTTGGACCCCGTTTTCCGCAAAGCCGACGGCCCGATCGGCCCAAAAACTGACCTGCAGGTTTTCATCCCCCACACCGGCATAAACCGCTTGGCCCATGCCGGTGTGGAGCAGGACTCCCCGGCGGATCAACCCGGACTCAAGGGTCAACCCGACTCCGCCGTTCAACTCCTCCCCCCTGGCTTTTTGGGGATTGCCCAAAAAGGCACAAACCAGCAGCAGGCCCAAGAGTCCCGCCAACAGCAAAAACGTCTTTTTCTCGGTCATGGTATTTCTCCGTTTCGAACAGTTCTTTTTCAATGCCGCTTTTCAGTTGAGATTGACCTTCAGCTCCACCCCTTCCCGGACGATGATGCTTACCCGTTTCCCCGGTAGGACTTCCACCACCGGCAAGGCTTGTTTGGCCAAGGCCAAGTAGAACTTGCCAATCTCGCCGGTCGCCTTTTGCAGGCCTTTGCCCAGGGAACCCTTGGCGATGTCCTGGGGGTTGATGTTTTGGGTTTGGGCACCGGTGGCCGTGGCGGTGGTAGTGGTTTGGGAGGAGGTGGCCGTCAGTTCTCCTACCCCTTCAAAAAAACCGGCCAAAGCGGTCCGGGCCAAGGTAGAGCCAAACCGGGCCACAACCCGGCCCGAGAGCCCCAAGTTGCCGTCTCCGTCCACCACAAAGCCTTTGAGCGGCTCTTCGATCACCGCCTGCCCGTTGTTGGACAAGCAGCTGATCGACTGGGTCCTCAGCTCTACCCGTTCGGTAGCCAGGGAACCAAAGCCTTCGGCAATCACAAAACATCCTTTGAGGTTCTTTTTGATCTGGTTGGGCAGGATGGCAGGCATACTGATCCGCAAGATCACCGGCTGGGGATTGCCCATGCCCTGCTCGGCCACGGTGGCGTGGATACCGGTCAAGGTTTTGGCCTCGATGATGGAGACCGGCAGGTAGTTTTTGTGGACCGCTTCAGTGGGTGGTTTGGGAGTCGGGTCCTGGGGGCCTTCCGCAAAAGCGATGCCTCCTCTGGCCTGCTGGTCGCCCAAGTCCGGCCCGTCACCAGGTTGTCCTTGGAGGCGACCGGGGCCGGGGGTAAAGCGCACCGGTGGCACCGCCGCTTCTCCGGTTGGACCGTTTTGGGACAGTGGCTGACCGCTGGAAGAGGGACCTCCGGGAGCGGGAGGATAACTGGGGCCAGCCCCCTGGCCAGGGTACTTTCCTTGGGCCAGCTCCTGGCGCAGGTTGTTCATCTCCTCCTTTAGGGTGTCGAGGGCTTGACGGGACTCCTGTATCTGGGTTTCGTTGAGCTTCCTCTCTTGGTTCATCCGCTCGTTGGTGGCCGCAAAAATCGATTTTTTGAGCACGTCGTCTTCTAGAGTGATGGACCGGACTTTGGTGGTAGCCCCGACCTGGGGCCTGTGGTCTTCGGCCTGACTGGCGATAACCACCAGGAGGACCACCAAGGCCCCTACCCCTAAATAGGTGGTTTGACGCTTCTGCTTGGAGCCGAGTTGCTCCCATTTGCTTTTGAGGGAGCCGATCATGGTTGCTCCTCATTGCCGAAAGTCCCGGTGGGAGCTTCTTTGGTCTGCTTGTTGCCGCCGGTTTTGCCCACCACCAGAGGCAAGCCTCGGTCTTGGTTGAGCCGCTCTACGATCAGGAGCCGTGCCTTTTCCCCCTTGTCCAAGTGCAAGGGCTCCAAGGCGATGGCCATCGGGTTTTTGGCGAATTCGATTCGGTTGAAGAGTTTTTCCTCCAGTTCAAAACCGTCCCGCTCGCTTTCCAAGACATACTCCAGAACCTTGTAGCCGCTTCCTTCCACATGGACTTCCCGTTTCAGTTCAACATTCAGGCCCTTGTAAAGCGAAACCTCGGTCCCCCCTTGGCTCACCTCCCAACCTTCGGGGATGCGGTCCAAATAGACCTTTTTGAGCAGGTCCAAGATCCGTTCGTCTTCACTTTTGGGGGCCAGGGCAATCAGGTTTTTCTCCATCCGTTGGCCAAGGCCTTGGGCAAGCAGGACGGTACGGCTGGAGATGTTCTTGGGGGTCACCAACAACTTGTACATGGTCCCCGAACAGTTGAAGATCAGCTCGGTTTGGCCGGTCTGGAAGACCGGTTCCCCGTTCTCCCCTCGTTTCTCCAAAAACTTCACATACCCGTTTTTCCCTTTCAAGGTGACCTCCAGGTTCTTCTCCTTGGAGTAGGCCACATCGGACAAGGACTCCTTGCAACGAAACCAGTTGGTTTGCCGGTTGGACAAAGGGATCTCGTTGGTGATGTCGGGCAACACTTCCAGGGGCAGGTTGTCTTCCTTCTCCGGGGGTTTGGCCAAAGCGGTAGAGGCCAGCACCAAACCAACCCAAAGGATCAAAGGGATTCGGATGGTTCCTTTCATTGTTCTCCTGTCACCCATGGGGTTCCGTTTGAGGTTCTTGAGGTTGGTCCTTTTGGTACTTCCAAAACTCCAGGATCCGAAATTCACCGGACTCGATCTTGTAACGAAGTTTGTACTCCTCGCTGAGAGGGGCTTGGGCCTCGCTGTTGATGGTTCGGAGCACCAGCCCCTTAAGAGTGAGGGTCTGGACCTCAGGCTCCACCGTGATCTTCTCTTGGAGGTAAAAGGCTTGGGTCAGGTTGGTGACCACCACCGAAGAGGCCAGGACCTCGAAGCCCTTGCGGGCCTGGGGGTAGGTTGAGCCGTCATAAAGGGTCAGCAACTCCGCAAACTGCCCCTCGATGGTTGACGGGGTGTAGTTCAGCGCCAGAGCGGCCACATAGCGGCTCATCTGCCGCAGGTAGGCCTCATCGGCGGAGTCGGTCTTGATACTCATCGCCTCTTTTGCTCCAGGAGGAATCAGGATCACAGAACGGTCCGCCCGACAGCTGGCAGCATCCTTGTAGTTGAGCCAAGTGATCACCACCAGGGCCACCAGGGACAACTTGAGCAGTAGGTTTTCCCGGTACACTCGGTTGAGGACCGACAGATAACGTAACCCCAACATTGGCTACTCCAAAAAACGTTTCTGAAAATACAGGGGATACCCGGCGAATTTGATCAGACCCAAAAAATAGGGGCCATGGATCAGGAATCCCCTGGGGAAGGTCGCCTTGGCTTTGCCGTAGGCCCAACCCAGGCCTACGGCAAAGGGGAAAAACCAAAAACCGATTACCCAGCACCACATCAGAAGCAGGTACCCAATGATAAAGGTATCGCTTTCAAAAACGATAAACAGCAGGGGCCGATTCAGGTAAAAGGGGATTGGGCTGGGTTGCATCTAGCCCCCGAATCCGACACAGATCCCCAACCCGGTGACGATGGTGTCCGCCTGAGCAATCGTGCCCAGTCCTATGCCGGTCATGGCCCCTTTTTTTATGTCTCCCGAGGCCATGATCAGCCCCCCGACGGTGACCCCTCCCAGCGCAAACCCGGCCCCGACCGCTCCTTTGAACAGCTTGTTGTAGAGCACATCCCAAATGGGATAAAAAGCCGTCCCGGCGGCCGGGGTCGCAAAGGCCTGGGCTTGGTTGTGAACCAGTACCAGCAACACAAAAAGCCCAAAGGCCCGAACACCGGGATTGGAACCGGCGGCAAAAAGACCGTTGGCCATTAAATTAAGGAAGGACTGGATTTTGTGTTTCATCGTCTCTTTCATGGTTATCTCCTTGTGGGATGGGGTAAACGGGCTTTTCGGCCCTAGGTTTGCCTGACGAGTGGGAGGATTCCCATTCATCGGGCTTGGGGACCGTTTGGTAGCGGCCCAGTACAAATTGCCTTCCTTCCAGTTGCAAGAACAGCTCTTGGAAGGGTCCCGAGTTGGTTTGCCGCCAGTCCAGCTCCGGGGCGGACACCAGCAATCCGGGAACCGCCAAAAACAGCGCCAAGGTCAGGTGGGTCTTTTTCATGGGGTACCTCCGGCCAATGGATCCTGGGGACCGCCTTGTTCGGCTTCATAGGTGTAATACTGCTGGGGTTGGCTCAGTCCCTCTCGGACCCGAATCCGCCGCCAAAGCCGTTCTTTGAGGACGTTGAGGGCCACCACTCCAACGGCGATCAATTCGGGATTGGGATTGCCGTCTTCGAGGAGCAACAGGGTTGGGGTACTACGAACATTAAAACGGCCCGCCAAATCAGGGTGCAGGTCCACGTCCACGTTTTCTTGGGCCAGTCCGGGCAGGTCGTGGGCCAGATAGCTCATGATCCCGTTTTGGGCCTTACACAAGGAGCAGGTCTCGCTTTTAAAATAGATCAACCCGTACCTCTTGCTTTTGGCTCGCAAAAATTCGTCCACTTCCATGTCGTTCCTTTGTTTGACGGCAACCCTGCCGGGGTTGGTGACCGGCACGTCCAGGTCGGACCGAAGTACCATCGGGTCCCGCTCGGCCAGATAGCCCGAAACCGCCGCATAGGCGGAGGCCTTCCTCCGGGCGATGTCCTGCACCTCCCGGTAATGTTGCACGTCCGCCGGGTCTAAGGTTTTGACCGCCCACTTGTGGACGGTCTTGAGGTGCTCCTGGAATTGGTCGGGGTGCATCTGCCAAAGCTCTTTTTCACTGAGCCGGGCCGGAGCGGTCGGACTTTGGGCAGCAGGAGCCGAAGGAGAAGGGGCAGCCGCTTTGGCCTCCTCTTGGGGCTCCTCTTTTTTGGGAGCGGTCCAGTTGTAGTTCCACCAACCAACCTTTTCTTCCTTTGCCCAACCGGCAGGGACCAGGCACAAACCCAACCCCAAGCACAACCAGACCCTTTGGAACCTAAAAGAGCGCATGTCCCCTCGCCTCGATCTTGGAAAGGTCCAGGAATCCCCAGTGCCGGGAGTCCCAGGACCGCTCGTTGTCACCCATCACAAACGCCTTGCCTGCCGGAACCGGCCCCTTGAACGAGAACTTTGGGTCTCCCGCAGCTGGCCTTTGGCCCAGCCCCAAGGGCTTGTGGTTGCACCACGCCTCGCCCCTCCAGGCCAGCAATTCTTCTCCGGGCATACAAGCCAACCGTTTGACCGCCAAAAACGGCTTGCCCCCTTGGAACCGTTCGTAGGAAAGCGGAAACAGCACATAATCCCCAGCTTGGTAGGCCTTGGGGTTCTCCAGTTCCAGCCAAAGCAGGTAGGGTTTGACCGAGTCCCCTTTGGCAATACAAAGATGGGGGAATACCCAACCAGAGGCCCCATAGGCCAAGCCCACCAACAGCAGGTAAAACGCCAATCGTCCCGGTTTGCTCCTAGTCAGGTTTCGGATCATCGATCACCTGGATACGTGGGGGCTTGGTTTTGGTTCACTTGGATCTCCAATTCCTCTCCATTAAAAAGCACCGCATCCTTGCGCAGGAACAGGGTGTTTTTGGGATAACTGGCCAGCATGCCTTTGAGGACCTCCAAGCGCCGCAGCGCTTCGGTCTCGTCGATTTGTCCTTCCACCAAAAGCCGACGTTGCTCCAGGTCAAAGCCCAGGATGTCCACCACCAGCAGCCTGGGAGCCAAGAATTGGTGATAGCCCCAGAGCCCGAGGACCATGATCAGGGTGGGCAGGAAGGTTATATTGACCAGCCCCCGGACAAACCAGCTGACCTGCACAAAAAACAGGTATAAGAACCCTGGGGTCTGGTTTTCCAAGGGCTCCGAATGGGAGGTTGGGATCAGGTCTTTGTGCTCATCTGTCATGGCTGCTCTCCGAATCGCTACCCAGTTTGGCCGCAAGGTTGGCGGGCAGCGTACCCCAACCTTTGGTGGTGAAACGTTCCAGTGCGTAACCCAGGGATGCGTCCCCATAAAGGACTGCCGACTGGTCACCGTTGATCCAGGCCAGAGCCGGGACTTTGTCGATCTTGAGTTGACGGAAGGGCACCGGGTTGATTTCCAGTTGGGCAATCTGTTTGCAGTCGGAACCCAGACATTCCGGGTCTTCCTGGATCATCCTCCTGGCCCAGCGGTAGGTGGCCGTCATGTCTCCGTCGATCAGTCCCCGGATGGCCACATGGACCCTGGGGGACCCAAGCTTTTTGAGGCTGTACAGGTAGGCCCGGATGGTCTCTTGGGGGACCGAAGCGGAAACCAGCACATAAATCTGTTCCCCTTCCGTGGCCGGGGGGACAGCCTGGGGCTGGGTTGTGGGCATCCGGGAGAACTGCTCTCCCAAAAAGGGATTGGGTTTGTCGCCTCCGAGCCGCTGCCGCTGTTGTCTGGCCAACTCTTCCTTGTAGGCTTTCATCAGCGCTTCGGTTTTAGGCAGCTCCTGGGATTTGAGCTTGGGGACCACCGGTTCAACTTTCATGGTTTTTTCCTGCTCCTTGGCCCGTTCCTGGAGCTTTTGCACAGCGTCCGAAGAGACCTCTTCTCCCGGATTGGGCGACCGCAAGCGGGAAGGAATTTTGAGGGATTGTTCCAACAGTTTCGCTTGGGAACGGACCCGCTCCAGGACATCGGAACTGGGTTCAGAAGCCAGGGTCCTGGTCCCAAAAGAGAGAGTTGAAGCCACTGCCAAAGTAGCGGCTAGGTGGATCAGATTAGAACGCACAGCACCCCCTTTGCCGCCAGATCATCCAAGCGACATTGTTGTCAAAGTAAGGTGGGAATTTATTGATCCCCCAAATCATGCTGGAACGCCCGATAGGCTGGCAGGGGGTTTCCCCGGCCAGAGGCCTGACCGGAAGGGCCGGTTGCATCCGCCAATGGTGTTTGACCCAAACCGGACTGGGCAATCCGGCACAGTTCCAGAGGGCGTAGTCCAGGATCATTGATTGTCGGTGCAGCTTATAGAGCATCTTGGCCACTGCTGCTGCCGATGCGGTTTCCCGTTCGGATGAAGAAACCCTACCGGTCAAGGGATAGGCACTGCCCCAGCTGCCCAGGCACCAAGGCTGGAAGGAGTTGGCACAACCGGCATTGGCGGCCACTGCGTCCACGGCGCAAGCAAGCTGGGCCAAGGGGTTGGCAAAGAGCACCACTTCCGGTTGGATAAAAGCGGTCAAAGAATCGTCGTTCCACAAGGGATCAATCTCCGTGGGGTAGGCGATGTCAAAACCTTCTACGGTCAGGCAGGCGCTGTTGAGGATGGTTCCCAAGATCATGGAAACCGGGAAGACGATCCAATGGACCTGGTTGAAGGTATAGTTGGTCCCGGCACCGGCAGCTTGGGTGCGAGTGGTGCCGTTGTTTTTGCCAGCCCCGAGCTTGAGACCCAAACTGGGAAAACACCAAGCCTCGGAAACCGTTTCGGCGATTCGGGCGGGCTCCCAGAAACTGGTGGAAAGACCGTAACGAAGCAACACCGGCGGCGGAAGGGGGCAGGCGCAGACCGGGGCTTCGTTGCCTGGGACCGGCAGGTCGCAGGTTGGGGAAGCTCCAAACCCAAGAGGTACTCCAGAACCGATCTTGATGGGGAAAATGCAGTCCCAGCATACGTCGGTAATGGGATTTAGAAAACGGGTGGGGCAGACCGCAAAGGCCGGACTGATAGTAAGGAAACACCAAAACAAGGTAGCTAGGAGGACCCGGACTTTCATTTTTTACCCCCCTTGACCTTGAACTCTTTGACCTCAACATGGTCTCCCTTTTGCTCCACCAAGGCGGGCAATGCCTTGATCCCAAATCTTTTAACCACCGGCTGGGGCAGGTAATAAACTGGCCTGTTCCAGGCTTCGGTCAACTTGAGCATGGAACCTCCGGCCACCATCAAGCGCAGGCCTCCGTCCCTTTTGTACTGGGAGGCCTCAAACCACTCCAATTGGGCCGGGTCGGAAGGGTCAAACGCCAAATAGCGGTTTTGGAGCCGGAGGTGCCGACTGGGGTCAAACTTGAATCCCTTGGGGTAAAGCACCTTGCCTTGTGCATCGGTGATCTCGAAGTCCAACTCCCAAGTCAGATCGGGGGTGAAGGTCCGGTCCTCCGTCGCCCTGGGGAGTCTGGCCCAATCCAGGGGTTTAAGTTCTTCCAGCTTTTTGCGAAGCTTTTTTGGCTCCAGGTCCTTTTTCCAAGTGCCCTTTTCGACCTCTTCATGGATCCGCTCGATCATGTCCTGCTCTATGATCGGATAGGTTTTGCCAACGGTCTCCACCTCCTCCCCAAAGATCACTTGGGGGTACAAATACACCGCCAAGACCGTCCACCAAGGCAAGAGAGCGAAGATCAGCCCCAAAAACAGACGAAGGTTAGGGTGCATTGCCTTGCTCCGCTGAAGTGGATTGTTTCATCCCCTCGTTGATGGTATTGATGTCGGTGTTTTCGTTGAGACCTTGTACAGAGTCTCGGATTTTGTCTTGGGCTGCGGCCGGGTCTGGCTCGGTCGTCGTCTTGGGGGTAGTGTTGAGGCTGTCGACAAACTCACCCAGGTCCATTTTGCTGAAGTCCAGCTTTGAAAATTCGTCGATGGTGTATCCGTCGCAGCTTGGGTGTTCGGCACTTCCCCAACTTTTGCCCAGTTGAGTCCTGCCTTGTTGCTGGAGGATTCGGCCCAGGAGGCTGTCAAAACAACAGTAGCTGGTCTTTTTCTCCAGACATTGCCAGTAGCCTGGAGCTTGACAGTTCCCGTTGATGGTGACCCCGACACAGACTTTGTTGGAACAATAGGTGCCCACCTTCTCACAGGTATTTTGGTCATAAACCAACCGTGAGGTCTCAATATCCGCAGTGTTACAAAAGTCCGTGCAGGTGCTTAATGCCCCAACGCCTTCGCATTGATCGACCAAACCTGCCTTGCAGCAGTGGTAATTGGCCGCCTGCAGGCCGGGGGACCACTGGGTGCACTTGTTGCCGCCTCCGGCGAAGAGCCGGACATAATCGGAGTTGCAGGTTCCGTCTGGATTTGGTGCAGCGCAGCTCATGCTCTGGGTGTCCTTGGCGATTTGGTCGACCATTGCCAGGGTTCCGGCGGCTTCTCCGAACCCCGGAGCGTCAGAGGGTGCATCGGGAGCATTGGGAGCAGTACCCACATCAGCACTTGCATGGTCGGTTTTCACCTCGGGGGGAACAAGGTGACACCGGTATTTTCGCTTCTTGGACCAAAACTCCCGGCAGAACTCATAGTCTCTCAAGGTCCCCGACTTGGTCTTGCAGCTCCTGGGGATGACCGAACTGATTCTGGTTCCGCTTCGGTGGGTCAATAGACCATCGGCTGACTCCTCCATAAAGTCACAGGTGACATTTTGGGACCGGTAGGCATCAAGCATTTGGGCACAGCCGTCAACGATCTCTTCTTTGGCGTAGTCGAAGGTCAGATACCGGACCTTCATCTGCCCTGGTTGGTCCGAGACATCCTCCCTTTGGTCCAACAGGCCCAAAGGCAGCGGTTGGGGAGTCAGGAGGCAGCTGGCCCCGAGCTTCGTGTGGTCGGCACCTAAGAACCGGAACTGTTCGGTCCGGGCATCCTGGAAGGTCCCGCAGCCCCAGAAGAAGGGGCTGGTGCTGGGTAGGGTGTAGTCGGGAGCCGGACCAACAAGGGTTTGGGTCACCATTTCGGTATAAACCTCGTCCACCATTTGGGTCTCAAAGGCGGTGTAGGTTTCCTGGACCACATAGGCCTCTTGGATTTCCATGGGCACCTGGACCGTGTAGGTCTCCGTGACCATCGTGGTGGTGGTCTGCTGGATCATGTTGGGTGTAGAATCGATCCCGTAGTGGTACTTGCGTCTTGTGCAGGTGGGAGACCAAGTGCCGCACTCCCAAGCGATGATGTAATAACCTCCTCCACCGGTGCAGTTGGTGGCACTCCACCAGTTGTTCTCCCACCCGGTGCCGCCAAACTCGTCGGCCACCCCTTCCCTACAGTTGAATCCGTTTTGGACCGAAATGGTGGTGGTTTGGGGGACTTGGCGGGTCCGCTGCTCGTCCACCAATACCGTCTTGGGCCGAGTCAGGTTGACCTCCCTGGTTTTCTGGACCTCAACGATCTTGGGGACCTGTCTAGTCCGCTCCACCGCCACCATCTGGGTGCTGGTTGGGGCAGAAAGGTCTTGGACCAAAAAGGGGTTGCAGCTGAGGTTGCCTTCAATGTTTTGGAACTTGCGCAGGGCTATGGCCTTGATCCCGGTGTCCATGGTGTTTTTGCAACCGGCAAAGTCAGGGGAGAACCAGGTGCCACATTCCTCCTCACTGGTTGGCCAAGCGCTGCATTCGTGGTTGGTCAGACAGCTGTAGAGTTTGTTGCGGACCCACCAAGGCGGGCTGACCGTCACCCCACTGATGGTCCGGGTCCCGCCGGAATCGGCCACGTCTTCGAGCAGTTTGCAACTTGCCCAGTTTTGGCAGTTGTTGGTGATCTCCTCCCGGAGACGGGTTTCCTGGTGGTTCTGGGGGATGGTGCAGGTCCAGCTGGTACGGTAGTTGGTGGTCAGTTGCACCATGGCCGTCCCGCTGGTGGAAGTGGTGGCCGTGGTGCCCCCGGTGACCGTCCCGCCAGTGCAAACCAACCGGCCTTTGATGGCCGCCTCGCAGTCCGCTGTCGAGGCCCCGTAGGGATGGACTCCAGGGAAGGCGTAACTGAAGCTGCCGTTGGTGACGGTGCCGTAACAGGCAGCTCCCGTCTCGTCGTAATAAACCGTGGCTTTGCCTTGGGTGTTGTTGTCCGTGCCTACCGAAGCGTAATAAATGGAGGACCAGTCGGCGGTCAGGGTTTGGACCGTTGGTGGGTCGTCAACGGTCACCTGGTAGGGGATGTATTCCCGGTTTTCGGTACACCGGTGCAGGTCGGTGTCGAACCGGATCCCCTTGAGCCAGAACTCCCCACTGATCTCCTTGAGGTGTTGGCCGGTCAAGACCTGGACGGTGCGCTCCAGGTTGCAGGTTTTGATGTCACCTTTGGCTTCGGTGACCATGGTGTAATAAGGGTTGGCCGCCTTTTCGGCTTCGGTGATGGTGGTGTCGCCGGTGGCATCGGAACGGGAAGACAAGGCGCTGTCCAAGGCCGACTCCTCATCAGCGGTCCCATATTGCCGTTTGGTGCTGTTGATCAGGTCCGTGGCCCCCTGTTCGTAACTTTGGGTAGAGGGAGCCTGGGCAACAACGGAGCCCCAAGCCCCGGAGAGCAACAAAAGAAAGGATGCAACCCAAATCCCTCTCATGGGCCTTTCCTCCGGCGGATCAGCTCCCGGATTGCCTCCGGGTAGGTCAAACCAGTGGCCACCAATTGTTCAATGGCACTCACTTCTTCGGGATCGGAGGTGTAAACATAATAGCTGAAGGGATCGATAGCCAGACGAACCACTCCAAAGGACTTGTCGGTTTTCACGAAGATCTCCGAATACATGCCCCTTTGGGTTTGGACCGTGTTGAGGATCCGCATGGTAAACTCATCGTAATCGATCAGCTTTTTTTCCCTAGCCCGGTTGAAGTCCACGGAGGCCAAAAACCACTTGTAACTGCTGTTGGCCATGATCACATCCCCGACCGGCCCAAACTTCTCCAAGTCCAAGATCGACTGGGTGACGGTGGTGAAACTGCCGTTGTACTTGCGAGCCCGGCGATACCCTTCTTCAATCATTTTTCCGATCAGGCTGCCTGGGGTCAAAAACTGCCATGCCTCATCAAAAACAATCAGCCTGGGCTGGGACCGATCCGAAAGATAAAGGTCCAAGGTGACCGCATTCACCACGATGGTGGTGATCAGTTTGAACAAAGTCGGTTGGGCCTTGAGCTGTTCCAACTCCAGGATCACCATGTCATCGTTGCCGATATTAAACGTCGCCGGACCACAAAAGTATTTGGCGTAAGGGCCTTGGGTCGAGTAGTCTTTAAGGGCCATCGAAAGACCGTGACCGATTCGGACCAATTGATCCTTAAAACCCTGGTCCAGTTTTTTGATGGTTCCCCGTTCGTAAGAGGCTTCCGTTTCCGGGATCACAGCGTCCCTTACGGAATTGAGCATTGCTTCCATTACATGCTTTTCCGGGACTTTCTCCAGGGGCTTTGAAAGCTCGGACTCGGGGTTCTGAGCGTTGGACTTTTCGGTAAACAGATCCATCACCATTGCGGAGGTTTTTTTGGAAAGATAGAGCTCCTCCAGGTGATCCAAAAAGTACATTACATCATCGGTAATGGCCTCTTCCTCTCTTTGTTCCCAAGCCCAACGGACCGCTTCGTTGATCAGGCCCTTTTGGCTTTGTGCCGGTTCACCGACCGGCACGGCCATCATCAAAAAAATCCCCGAGACCTGATCAACCGCAATGTTAAAGGCCTCATCGTCCGCTTGTGCGGAGCGCATAGTGCCAAAGGGATTAACACAAATCTCCTGTTCTGCGGAAAACTCCAAGTACCGAGCCCCCAACATGGTCGCCATTTTTTTGTAGCTAAAACCAATGTCGATGATCCTGATTTTGGCTCCCATACCGAAGTAGTTGAACAAAATGTAGTTGATCAAAAAGGACTTCCCCCCTCCCGAGCCTGCCGCTACAAACCCGTTCATGTTGGTGGAGCCTTTGTTGATGATGTCCATCATCGAAAGCTGGCCTTTGCGGCCTACAAACAAGAGGCTGGGAATCCCGATGCCGGTGAAGTCGGCCTGGGTGGGAAGGAGCTTTACGGCGGTCTCGACCGGCACCGGAAAGTCCCGTTGGAGCTTTTCGACCATCTTGTGCTGAGTCCTAAGCCCAAAGGGCAAGGAGCACAAAAACAAGGTGGTCAAGATCCCTCGGTCCCGTTGCATCACAAAACCCTCGTTTTCCCAAAGGGTTTTGACTCGGGTAGCAATCATCGCCAACTCTTCCTTGTCCTTGGACCAAGTCCAGAAGATGGGCATACAAAGCACAAATTTTTCGTTGTTCTCGTATCTGGCCAGTGCCCAGTTGTGCTCTTCCCGCATTGCCGCCAAGGTCTTGCCGAAGGTGCCAAAGGACTTTTGGTTGTTTAAGATCGCCGCTCGCCGGTGCAAGGTCGTTCTTAAGTCCCGGATCACCAAGTTGACGCACAACAGGTAAGGGGTGGTGATCTGGGAGGAGTCGCTGGTGATCCCTTCCATGCCTCCCAAAATCTTGTTCATCTGGAGCACATTCCAGTTTTTGGGGGTTCTTTTGACCGTTTGGCAAAGCCAATGATTCTCGCCGATCTTGAGCCCGTCCATGCCCGATTCAATCACCAAGTCAGCTTTAATCGCTTGGTCGTTGATGGGGATTGCCGGGTCGTAATGGGTGACTTGAGGCCCCCAGCTGGGGTCGGTCAAACGGCGGAAGAATTCCAGGAGTTGGACCGGAGCCATGATCGTAGGCTGGAACCCGGCGGACTTGAGCTTTTCGTTTAAGGAAACCTTCAGGTTGACCATGTCCAGGTTGGCCTTGCTGGCCGCCATAGCAGGAATTTTGACCGAGACAAACAACCGGTAATGGCGCACCGGGATGCCTTGCATGTTGCCCAAGCCCTGGGTCCCTTTCCGGAAATAGGCGGATAGCTCCTCAGCGGCTTCCCGAATGATCGGCAGGTCCCGAGTCTTTTTGCCCTTAAACCCGTCCAGGATCGGCTCGATGAAAGGATCGGCGTAGAGGATAAAGCTGACCACCGTATTCTCTGGCAACACGTCCCGGAAGATGGATTCCAGCTTTTTGGCGGACTCGTCGGAGCTATAGCAGTGAGGGACACATTCCCAAAGGAAGCCCAAAGAATCGTCTTCCAAAAAATAGAACTCATCCTTGGGCGAATAGCTCATCCACGGCAAAAACTGGCTGAACCGGTCTCGCTCGGTCAGACTCTCCAGAGCGGCTACCGTTGGCCCAGGGATGGGGCCTTCAACCCAATGTTTGAGAAAGTTTAAGGTTTGCCTAGCCGTGATCCCACTCATGGGGTACCCCCCGGACACCAAGAGGCCCGTTTGCCGCCGGAGTAAACTCGGCCTAATCCCCGCTCAATCAAAAGCTGGCTCAAGTCCCAACCATCGGCCAGTACCTGAGCCAGGACCCTGCCGTACTTGTCGTAACCTTGTGGCAAAACCTGGATGAACCTTGCCCGAGCAAGGACCGACCGGGAAAAATTCTTGGCGGCCAGGGCTCCCAGTTTTTCTTGGGGGCATTGGGCCTTGATCTCCGGTGTGTCCACTCCCAAGAGCCGGACCGACTGATTGGCCCGGAAACCTGCCAAATCAAAGTAACAAGTGTCGCCGTCGTAACAACCCCGGTAGTGGGCAGCAGAAGGGACGGCGGCTTGAGCGTCTTTGGGCCAGACTAAGAACAGCAGTACAAGGATGCTGAGCAGAACAACAAAAAAGGCCCAAAGCGAATCGTTTTCAATCATGCTTTCGAAGGCTTTGACCTTCCGCCATTGTTCCATGTCGGCGATTTTATGGGCCAAGTACAGCACGATGTAACTAAGCACTAATCCAGAGACTGCCCCCCAAGGGTGAGTCAGGAATGATTCACTCATTGTTGGACTCCTGGACAAAGGGATCCTGCAACACCCACCTGGATGGCCGGACGATCAGGTAGGCAAAACGAGACATGGTGATCACTTCCTCTTCCTCTCCCTCCACTCGGGGGAGCAGCAGCACTCGGATCACCTCTTGGGGGGCAATCAAGGGAGTTTGCGGGTCTTTGAGCAGTCGGTTGAGCTTGTTGTAGGAAAGGGTCTTGAAGGTCTGTTTGGCTTCGTCAGCCAAGTCTCGGGCTTGACCGGAGTTGACCGGTTCCAAGCCTAAGATTCGGGCGGAGGCGGAGCTGGGGCCAAAAGGAGAAGCAAAGGTTGGTTTTTTGCGGGAGACCAGCTTGGAGCCCCCGGAAGCCTTGGGGGCACCGGAGCCAGAGTTCTCTTGCAGAGAGGTTTCATAGGCTTGGGTGGCCGATTGGCAGGCTCCCTTGTCGGTATAGGGGCAGGAGAACTCTTCATCGTACGGGTTGAGCATCGCTGCACAACCACCAAACAATGAAACCAGCGGCAGCAATAGCAGGAGAACTTTTTGGCGCATCATCAACCTCCAGAACCGAAATAAACAAACCCCCGGAAGGGGGGCGTGGACCATTTGTGCATGTGGCCAGGTTCCCTTCCGGGGGTTCGCAATCGATCTTGCCTAGACGAGCCGCCCTCGAATTTTTCACCCCTCAAATTTCAAAGGCCACATACACGGACCAGAGGATACCAGAATCAAATTCTGATTCATATAATATATTATTGCAGTATAATAGAATAATTTTAGAAATTCTTTTAGGGTCTTGACTAGCATAGCAGAGATAAAACCTGCTAGACATAGTCATGGAAAGACTCAACAGGTATGCAAAGCGTTCAAAAATTTCAGCGGCCAAAACACGGCAAATCATCAAGCTATTTGCCCTGG
>Ga0208375_1001360_pt1 | contig 27799 bp, 25 predicted proteins | sample RifOxyD1_FD_184038 | JGI IMG/M metagenome (GOLD analysis project Ga0208375, IMG submission 184038) | Soil microbial communities from Rifle, Colorado - Rifle Oxygen_injection D1 (SPAdes) | ecosystem: Environmental > Terrestrial > Deep subsurface > Rock core/Sediment | place: Rifle, Colorado...
AAGCGTCAGGCGCAGATCTTCGAGAAGTTTAATTCGTTTTATGATATTCGTATCGCCAGATCGGGAAGTATCGGCGTCGGTCTCGCGATCGCGAGAGAAATCGTTACCGCACACAGCGGTCGGATCTGGGTATCGAGTGAACTAGGACGTGGAGCCGAGTTTTGTTTCACGCTGCCCATCAAAATGAACGCCGCTGAAAAAAAAACGGTAGAAAGTTTGATGAATAGCCCGAGTCAAACTGCAATTGGGAAAGGAGCCGCTCGTGGCACGTCTGCTAGTAGTTGATGACGAGAGAAGTATCTGCACCACCATTGAGGCCGCCTTGAAGAGCGTGGGTCATCAGGTGGAATCGGCCGAAAGCGGCGAAATGGCCATTGCACTCATGCGAAAGAACCTTCCCGATGTCCTTCTGACCGATTTGCGGATGGATGGGATGAGTGGTTTGGACTTGCTCGGAAAGGCGCGTGAATATTTCCCTTCTGTCACTGTCGTTCTTATGACCGCGTACGGAACTATCGATACCGCCGTGGCCGCGATGCGGAACGGCGCGTATGACTACTTGGTAAAGCCGTTTACGCCGGAACAGTTGGAACACCTGGTTGAAAGAATCGAGGAATTTAGGCGCCTTCGTGACGAAAACACCAAACTGAGGGACCAGGTCGACGCATTATCCGAACCCTCTGCCATAGTAACGAGAAATCCCAGGATGCAGAAGATCCTGGATACCGCAAAAAAAGTCGCTGTCACCGATTCCACCATTCTTATCACGGGGGAGAGCGGTACCGGCAAGACGCTTCTCGCAAAGCTGATTCACGACGCGAGTGGGCGTGCCAAAGGACCCTTCGCAGTCGTCAACTGCGCCACGCTTTCCGAAAACCTCTTGGAGAGTGAGCTTTTCGGGCACATCCGTGGATCCTTTACAGGCGCGGTGAAGGACAAAATGGGACGGTTGCAGCTGGCTGATACTGGAACAGTTTTTCTGGACGAGATCGGAGAAATTTCGCCGAGCTTGCAAACCAAGTTGCTTCGTTTCCTCCAGGAACGTGAGTTTGAACGCGTGGGTGACACTAAAACGATTCGGGTCGACGTCAGGATTATCGCCGCGACTAACAAAAATCTCGAGCAGGAAGTGAAGCTCGGCCACTTTCGCGAGGACCTATATTTTCGTTTGAACGTCATTGATCTTCACATGCCATCGCTTCGCCAACGGCCCGAGGACGTTCTTGTTCTCGCGGATCAGCTTCTTACGAGGTCGTTTCTCGCGGCGGGCCGGAAAGCCAGACCGATGAACGAGCAGGCGAAATCGGCCATTCTGAATTACGGGTGGCCCGGCAACATTCGTGAATTGAAGAACGCGCTCGAACGCGCCGCTATTCTTTGTTCCGGCGACGAGGTCTCGGTCGAAGACCTGCCGGATCGCGTTTTGGAGAATGCGCGATTTCCGGGAGCTCCTGAAGCACAGGTCGGGGAGGGTACTGTTGCCGTTACACAGCACGATATGAGTCTTGAAGAGCTTGAGAAGAAGCACATTCAGCATGTTCTCTCGACTGCGGCCACGCTCGAGGAGGCCGCGAGCGCGCTCGGGATCAATCTGAGCACCCTCTGGCGTAAGCGGCGCCGCTACGGTCTCGACTAAACCATCCGCAAAAAGCACGGCAACGCCGGTGGTGCCTTGCAAAAAACGCGATCGATTAACGCGATGTTGTCGTGTGACGAATGCGTGTGAATGCGGCGGATAATTATATTCGTCCTCTCAAAGTCATCCTAACAGACATATATGTGAGTTCTTGAGGATCCGCGCCCGGAATCGCGCGGCAGTCCCGATTGCACCAGGGGCCGCGCTGGTGCGGACGCCGCGTTTGGTGCTGGCACCCCGGTTGCACAAGCTGTCGCGCCAGTTGGGGCAATGCAGGGTAATTTCAAAGGAGGAATTCCATGTTGAACAAAAAAGTTTTCGTAACGATGGGTGTCGTATTTATGATTGCTGCTTCGGGGGCTTTGGCCGCGGACTTCGCTCTTGATGGCAAACCCGGACAAGGGGGACCTGATCACTCCAGGCCGATTTCCTGGGAAGAGTTGAGGGAACGTTGCGCGCATCCGGATCAGTTCGATGTGCAACGCGCACCTCAGAACATCAAGATCCAGTGCACGGATATTCGTCGTGAGTGGCTGGCAAGTGCTCCGGGGGAAATTCCTCTTCCGGGATCTCGGAACGTGATCACCGCCGTGTTTGCCGACAAATTCCATGTTGGAGCGAGTGCCCGCGATGTCCCGCTGTTTTCGAAATCGGGAAGCTGCCTGCGATTCAAGGAAGTCGAAAAGTCGCTGACGATCGAAAGGCCCATCTCTTGTGATGAAATTCTCGGCATGAAGGGAACTTCTGATGACTTCTGCCTTTCAGCGCTTGATGCCGCCAAGGGGGCCAATCCCAAGTTAATCGAAATCCGCGACACCGGGAACATGATCAACACCTGCAGAGATGCGGGTCAAGGCAACGGCAAATAGAGAAAGAGCAACATTCTCGGCCGGGGGAAGGATACAATCCTCCTCCGGCTGTATTTGGAGATCACGATGTCGCGAACCTTCGTCGTATTGCCAATTCTTTTTCCGATCAGCATTGCGCTTTCGGCCTGCGGTTCACCCGAAGCTCGGGAACCGGCTGCGAGCGTAGAGGCGCTCAGGGTTCCTGAACGAGATCCGGAGCTGATGCAGGTTACCAGGATTTATGGTGATCTGTTCGTCCACGAAGGTGAGTTCGAGGCTGAATCCGCCGTGAAGCCGTGGTCTTCCTGGTGGTATCCGACAAAAGATACCTACTTGTTCCAAAAAAGGGGCGATGAGCTTTCGCCGCTTGAAAAATATGATCGGCTCATGCGTTCACGGAATCTAAAAGCGACGGCGGCCGCCTTTGAGCGCGATCACCTTTACGACCCGAATGCGAGCGCCTGGGAAGGGCTCTGCAATGCGTGGGCGATCGCCTCGTTGATGGAACCGGAGCCGACTTTGCCGGTGCGACTGGGCGACATCATGTTTCATGTCGGTGACACGAAAGCGCTGATCGTCAAGACCTACGAGTCGATAGAGAGTCTCCAGGCCTTCGGGCAAAGATATAACGGCGGACGCACGAGCGAGTTTGATGATCTCTATCCGGAACAATTTCACAGAATCCTTCAGGCGGAATTGTTTGAGCGGGGACGCCCATTCATAATGGACAAGGATCCTGGAGTTCCCGTTTGGAATACGCCGGTATGGAAAACCCAGCTGCAAATCGTCAAGGATCCTTCGGATCCACGGGTCGCGCATGTGACCGCCTGGGTCGTCGGCGCGAGTCCGTTTGTCGAGAGCTATGATTTTGTCGGAACATTGAGCGTGGTTTTTCAGTACACCTATGACCTGTATGGCTATCCGCAGAATGACGGCAGTCTACGTGTCGTTTACGGTGATTGGACCGGGGAATCTCGGGATTATCATCCTGACTTCGTCACTACGCTTCCCGATGAAAAGAAGCGGAAGAGTTTCAATTCGGAACTTGATCCCGCAGTGGTCGACGAGTTGTTGAGATTCGCGTCCAAGAAAAACTGAGGCCCTCCCTGGCCTCGGGCTTTCCCGCCGCTCTGATGAGCGTGGAAGCCATCGTCCGTGAATCTCTCAGCTAACTTCCCCAGCCGTTCGGGCAACCCTCCAGATCCGCGACAGAAACCATCTTGTTCAGCGAATTCAGAAGCTCTGTGGCGACTTGTCGATCGGAAATGGTCGTACATGCCTCATAGCCTCGCGTTTCAAAAAGGGTGCGTTTGCTTCCGTTTGCCAGCGTTACTTCGGCAGTGCCGTCCATTCTCTTAACCAGGCCTTCCGGGTGCGGGAGGCAGTATTCGCCCGAGGAGGGCAGCAGTTCCACAACGACCGCCTGATTGGATGCCGCGGCAAGGGAGTTCCAGAGTCCGAGGTCAATCGCGCCGGCGTCCTCTTTCCCGCAGGCGTTTCGGCTGGTCGTAAAATGCCCGACAGAGTCCATCACTGTTTTGGCGTAATTCGCGATCATGGTTATTTCAGTCCATCCATTCGCGAAAGCCATTGGAACGGTCGCAGGCTCTTCGCCAGTATCGAGGTCGGTGGCCGTGGGGGCTTCAGACCCGGTTTCGAGCGGGGCTGAGTCGCAGGCCGGAAGGATTGCGAATGAGATGAGTATTGGAAGCAGGAGAGAGAGTGGGGTGTGCTTCATTTTGGCCACGAAATGTGAGGAGGCTCGCGGCCCGAGAAATTGCAAAATCGGAGCCGAGCGGTATCGCGTCGGCTCCGATTCGGGTTGATGTGGAATTCTTAGTGAAATCTGAGTGACGGCGGAATACGGCAGACGTTTTGTTCGCAAACCGGCGCGGCGGAGGAGGCCTGAAAGCCCGAGACTCCCGTGCAATCCTGCCTGACCATTCTGATTCCGCAGACACTTCGCGCAGTGTCTATCGCCGCGGCAAGTTGCGACTGGTTGGCAAACACCGCTGTTGCATTTCCTACGACCGCGGGCCTTACGATGCTGCAATCGTCCGTCATGACGAACTCGGGACTGCCTGATGGAATTACTTCGAAACTGTTGGTCAGGTACGCGCAATCAGCTTCGGTTGAGCATCCCTGGAAGGACGAGTACAGGTTTTCAACCGCGCTGGCGGCCTCCGCGCAGCGATCCGGAAACGGTAATGAGTAGTACTGTTCCGCGAGCTTTCGGATTGCGTTGTGCAAGGCCTCCGCGGCCTCAATTGTCGTGGTCTGGAAGCAGTAAGAGCTTCCAGACGTGTGCATTACCGTCTTTTGTCGACCAAGATGGGTCAACAAGACGGTCTCTTCGATCTCGATCGGATTTGTTTCGCTGCAGCTCTCGGCACGCTCAGCTTCGAAATGAACGACTTCGAGGGATTGCGTGATAAGGGTCGAAAGTTCCAGAAAATCCTCGGCCGCAATGGGTCCTGATTTGATCTGACCTTCGGGCCCGGGGCCCATCTCGTACTGACCGTCCGCCGAGACAGTGAATCCGTGGGCGGCGATGCACTGATCGGCGGCATCACCGCACTTTACCGTCAGGTTGATCTTCCAAGCCGGACTGTCCTGTGCGGCACCCTGTTGTGCCGGTGATTGCTTTTTGGAAAGTGAATCCGCGTTTTTGGTGCAGCCAGAAGCCGCGACGAGCACGCTGAATGCGGCTACTGCGATGTAGTAACGTTTCATTAGAGCCCCCTTGTTTTACCAGAAGTTTGCCGCAGCTTTCGAGGCATCAGTACCTAACGAGCGCTGCGCCGATGGGCCGCGTGGTGCAATCCATATGCCGCTTCTGTACCGGGACGTCAGAATGGCCGGCCAGCGCGGGGCATTGTACTTGAGCGGAAGTGACGTTATGATCGCGTCAATGCGGAGTTCTACTTTTAAGCTCATTTCGCGGGCGTCGGGCGCGATGGTTACTGGACTCATGGGACTCCTCATGGGACTCCTCGTGGGACTTCTCGTGCTCGCATGTTCCAGCGCCGAAAAGCGGGAGCGTGATTCTAATCGGCGCACGATCCGAAAACTGATTCCATATTCTCTTCATTATAGAAGGACGCCTTTTATCGGGGCTGATCCAGCGGTGGGGCCGGGGGGTATTGATTATCAGACCAACCCTCGTCCGGGAGCACGATTTGACTGTGAGCCAATGAAGAGTCTTTTTAAGGAAATTGATTTGATTTCGCTAAGGAGATGTCTCGGGACTCTTAAGTCTGATCTGGTTGTTCTTTACCGGTTGAAGAGAGACCCCGCGCCATTTCTTGTGCTGGATGAGAATCCTGAGATGAAGCCCGACTGCCTTCGAACGGCTTTGGCGAATATTCCGGTTCCACGTGAGATATTTTTTCAGAGCAATGAAGAAGGCGTGATGAGTTGTTACAGTTCGCGCCTGGACATCGAGGCGGATGAATTGTTTTGGGTAAAGGTACCCAAGGCAAAAACGGCATTGCGCCTCGACTTTCCGCTTGCATCGCCTCCAGAAACTGACGAGCAGACCCATCTCCTGTTGATGAGCTGGGCCATGGCCCCGTTCTGGAGGGATCCTGGTCATCATTTGATTTCGCACCTCGTTCCCGATGCTTTGTGCCGCGCATGTCTTGGAAAAGAGAACATGTTGGAGAACTCGGGTCCACCTGTCCTTCTTTGGCCATAGGCATCGATGCCTCCGGAAGAGTGCGCCGCGTTTTGAGATGTCGGTTGCACCCGGGATTCTCGTGAGATAAGTTCCGTACATGTCTACTTGGATCGTGATCAGTTGGGTGTTGGTACTTCTCTTGACGGCAATAAATATCGTCGTCTTTCTTCAGCTTAAAAAAGCGAGCGACCAGATGTTGAAAATGGCGTTTCCTGGCGCAAAGAACATGAATGAGGCGCTCGCGAGCATGCAGCAGATGACCCAAGGATTGCGCGCACGCGGCGGCAGAGCTCCGTTCGGCGCCCCTGGAGCTGGCGGGAAAAATGCGGATGCGCAACTTAAAGCCGCCATGGACATGCTCCAACAAATGCAAAAAGGCAAAAAGCGCTAGTGTCCTGAGTCAGTAATAACGTGATAATTGCCGGAAAGACAAAAGATTCCGGCCCTTCGGGAAGGATCATTTTGATTCGACTCTGTGTCGCTCGTCGCTCGCAGACCAAAAGTATGCGTCGCTCCTCGCTCCTTGATTCGAATCAAAATGATCTCTTCAATTATCACGTTATTACTGACTCAGGACACTAGTGTCCCGGACGTCTTTGGCTTTTCCGCTGTCGTTCCCGATCAAGTAACTTCGCGAATAACTTTTTCAATTCGAGAGATGTTTCGTTGGTTTCTCCGAGAGCCACCAGTGCCTCGGCTACGGACTCGATCGTTGAAAGACATTCGCGACGAGGTTCTTTCCTGAGCTCACGATAGAGTGATCTTTCGCCGGGGGTCAGTATGGCTCGTCGCAGTTTTAGCAACCAGGGGTTTCGCCACCAGAGCGCTTTCGCCTGGCTCCACGTTCCGTCCAGTACAACGATGCCGGTGATTTGATTCGCGGGGATTGGCGGTTCGAGAGGAAGGCCTTTTTTGGAAACGAATTGAAGAGAAGGTGCAACAGCGTGTTCTTTGCGCCCAAACCCGCTTCCGAGATAGAGCACTGCCCATTGCGCCGGTACGGCCTTCCGCCCCAACGCGGCTTCCAGATTTCGCCAGGACAGGCCAATCTTGAGAGTGGAATTGGGAAGGCTGAGATGGGCCAGGCGTGCACTGCCGAGTTTTTTGTCGGGTTCCTGCGGGTGCTGAAGAATGAGTACATGAATTCGGGTTGCGATCGGATGGATTTCGGAACAGATACAGAGCGTCTGGCTCTTTAGGCATTGGGAGCAGTGATCGCGTCCTGTTTCATTTTTTGCCGGCTGCGCGGTTGTGTGGTCTTGTTCCATAAGTTTTCAGGTCTCCACCCAGGAGTCGCCCCAAGCTGAAACGATCCCATGGCCGAGAAGGCGGACGCCTAAAGCGTTTGAGATGCGATCCACGCGGGCAGTCAATTCCTGATCCTCGATTGAGGCAGTAGTATCTCCAGAAGGATGATTGTGAAATAGAAAAAAGCCGCGCGGGCGTAAGGCGAGCAGTCGGGCAAATAGTTCCGCCGGATCGATATTGACGTGAGTACGGACGCCCCGTTCGACGATGGATAGCTCGCTCAATTCACTCGACCGATGGAGCGCGACGAAGCCAAGCCATTCGCGGGCGCCCTGCCGGAAATGTTCTGGAATGCGAGCGATTGCTGAGCGGCCGAGATCCGCCACCCGCGATCGGTGAGTGGATTTGGCCGGATTTCGTTTGCCTCGGAACAGTGAATAGCGGCGCCCGATTTCGAACGCGGCCAGGATTTTGGCCCTTCGGGCGGGGCCGATCCCGGCAATCGTGTTCAGCTCGGAGAATCCACTCGATTCCATGGCCGTAAAAAACGCGCGCTCCTCGTCCTGCGGGTTCAGGCCCCGGCCTGGTCTGGCGATAATGGCCTCCGCGAGGCCAAGGCAGCCGACCTTCCGGGGGCCGGACCCCAGAAGAATTGCGAGACATTCGCGAAGACTGAGTGAGTCTGGGCCGGTTCTGAGGCATCGTTCACGCGGGCGTTCATTCTTGGGCAGTGAGGAAATGAAATGTGTCATGCCCGGGCTCTCCTCAAAAATGGGGCTCGAGTACGCGGCTTTTAGGGCCCTCCAGATCAGTAAATCCGGAATTCAGGTCTGAACCGCGGAGTGTCTTCAGATCAGGAATCTTTGGACTGAGACGACTTTGCCCTGGATAACGTCCTCGGCGTGGGGTGGAATCTCGATCGGAGAAAACCGCGGATTTGCCGGGAGCAGGCGGACTCGTCCTGACCTTTTTTCGAAATACTTGACGGTTGCTTCGCCGTCGATCAGGGCGATGACGATTTCACCGTTTTCGGCATGACTCTGTTTTTGAACGATGACGTAATCTCCGTCGAGAATGCCGGCTTCAATCATGCTTTCGCCTTTAATCTTTAGTGCGAACAGTTCACCTCTGAGGCGCACAGGCACGGCGAGTGATCCGGCCCGATCTTCAATAGCTTCAACCGGACGGCCTGCCGGGACCGCGCCCAAAATGGGGACGTGGTTTGATTCGGCTTGATGGGTGAGGCGAATGCCGCGTGCGCACCCGGGTTCTTTTTTCAAAAAGCCCTTTCGAATCAAAGCTCGGATATGGTCCTGTACGGTTCCCACGGCTTCATAACCGAACTCTCGGGCAATATCGCGGTAAGTCGGCGGCCGTCCAAAGAGGGCGATTTGGCTCTCGATGAAAACCAGAATCTTGTTTTGTGGCCCAGTGAGTCTGGTGTTTTCTTTCATTTTGGTGATACCATACATATGTATGGCACAGGTCAATCCACTAGGCGAGCGGAAAATGCTGCTCGCGCAACCCGAACTCCCCTTTGGGGCGATTACGCAAGTGGCGGGAGCTCTCGGTGCCGGCAAAACCGAAGTCGTTCTGAAGCTCCTTTCGGGATATCCCGAGCTTCGCATTGCTTGGATTGAAGAAATGCATGACGGGCGTGGCATGGCATATCCGTGTGCTTTTCCGCAGAACGGGGTTGAACTCGACCGGGTGCTTTTCGTGGAATCGCCCAAATCCCGCGATTCAAAGTCGGCGATCTGGGCCGCTCATCAAATCTTGCGCAGTCAGCTCTTCAAAATCGTCGTTCTTGTTTTGCAGCGATTTGATGAAATCGTTTTACGCCGACTGCAACTCGCGGCCGAGAAGACGCATGCGGCTGTGATTCTGCTGAGTCAGGTTCTCGTAAAGCAGGGCGGCTGGCCGATCGCGGTTCAGCTTGAAGTTGAACGGGATCTCCAGGAAGGCGTTCTCGTCAAGTCGGTTAAATCTCGAAAGACCTTTTTGCAAGGAGGCTCGAATGTATCAAGTAGCATGTGTGCTGTTCACCGGGAAAACCTCGGGCCCCCAGACTTCCGAAGCCTTCGCGGAAGCATGCCTTCAATTGAGTCCTCAGGTCGCGATCCGGCCTGACGAAGCCGTATTTATTGAAATCGGGAAGAGTCGCAAGCTCTTTTCGGAAGAAACAATCCGGCGGCGGCTTATGCTTCTTGCCAGACGCTTTGGTCTGAATATCCAGATCGCGGTTGCTGAGAGTGCCGCTCACGCGCTCACGCTCGCACGAGTCTGTCCAGGAAAAGCCCCTCCCGGATCTGGCGAACTTCCTCATACCGTTTCGATTCACGCGCTTTTTGATTTCTCGGATCCCTTTCAGGCGCTCGAACCCGAATGTCGCCGGGAGATCGAAGCGATCATCACAGCCCTTGAAACGCTCGGGATCAGAACGATCGGTGAATTCATGTCGCTCCCTTCCAGAGGGCTTGCGTCGCGTTTTGGCAAGAAGGGGCTTGAATTGATGTCACGATTGAAAGGCCGATCGGAACCGCCTTGGCCCCGGTTTTATCCCGCTGAGCTGATTTCAGAAGAAGCCGATACGGAATGTTTCGATCTCGAGTCTCTGAGTTTCGTTCTCAAGGGTTTGATTGATCGGGCGATGGCGCGGTTGAGAGGGCGTGCGGAAAGGGCTGCTTTGGTGCGCGTCGGGGTCGAATTCGAGAAATGGTCCACAATCGAAAATCACGTACGGGAGTGGAAGATCGCGCTCCCCATTCCTCAGGGGGCCGCTGTCGGCCTGCTCCCGATCGTTCAGGAGTATCTGGGTTTTGATATGGGGCGGGCTGCCCTGCCCGCGCCGGTACAAAAGCTGATTTTTGAAGTTCTCGAAACGGCACCCGGTCGAGGAGCGCAGAGGGATTTCTTTAGTAAGCAGGAGGAGGAATCCGAAGTTCTCGATTCACTTGTCGGCAGGCTCGTTCAAAAGCTCGGAGACAAGCAGGTTTTCAAGGCACGCCCGGTTGAAAGATACGCTCCTGAAGGAGCCTATGTTCGCGAGCATGATTTTGAGCTCGAGGTCGGCGAGAGTCTTTTCGTGGGTCGCCGGCCGACTCGTCTTTTATCCAATCCGGAGCCGATCGAAAATCGTGGCTCGGTTCTGGCGCATTCCCGATTTCGGAAAGAATGGCATCCGCTGCGGTGGGAAGGACCCGAACGACTTTGCGGTGAATGGTGGAGCCATTCCTTTTCGCGGGACTACTATCGTGTCGCAACCGCTGAGGGAGAGATGCTCTGGGTATATTCCGATCTTCAGCCCGGGGCCGACCGGCCTTCAATTTTTTTACACGGCTATTTTGATTAGGAGTCGAATGCCTTACGCCGAGCTTCACTGTCGCACTCACTATTCTTTTCTCAGGGGCGCATCGCATCCTTCGGAGCTCATAGAACAGGCTGCTAAGCTCGGACTTTCCGCGCTCGCTATCACGGATAGGAATGGGGTGTACGGGATACCGAAAGCTTATGAGGCGGTGCGCGCGCATCCTGAGTTAAAGCTTATTGTCGGAGCTGAACTCACGCTCGTCGAAGGGGAATGTTTCAGGTTTCTCAATCTTTTGGCCACGGACCGCCGCGCTTATGGTCTTCTGTGCCGGCTTATTACGGCAAGTCACGAGGGGCGTCCCAAAGGTGAGGCTGCTTTGGAATGGGAGGGCTTTCTTGAACTCATGACCCGCCCGGGTGGCGCAGGTTTGATCGCGATTCCGGAGGTCGGAGAGCGCGATTCGGAGGGCTACTACGGTGCGCTTCACGGCCTATTCAAGGAGCGGCTCTATGTTCCCGTTTCGAGATTCTTGGACGGACGGGATGAGCATCGTCTGGAAAGAGCGCTGTTCTTAAGCCGCAAGTTCGGGCTGCCTTTGGTTGCGACGAATGACGTTCATTATCACCTGCCTGAGCGGCAACCGCTTCAGGATGTCCTGGTCTCGATTCGAGAAGGCAAGTCCCTGGGGGAGGTGGGGCTGAAAGCTTTTCCGAATGCGGAAAGGTATCTCAAATCACCGGCCCAGATGTCTGAACTATTCAGGGACTTGCCCGAAGCGATTGAGAACACCCTCAAAATCGCCGAGCAATGCACGTTTTCGCCGAGCGAACTCAGGTATCGATATCCATCGGAGTGGATCCCGGCAGGTGAAACGGCACAAAGCTATCTCGAAAAGCTTGTTCGCGAAGGGAGCAGGAAGAGATATCCGAACGGTACCCCCGAGGACGTCAGCCGTCAGCTGAAGCATGAGCTCAAGCTCATTGATGAGCTTCATTTCGCGGATTACTTCCTGACGATCTGGGAAATCGTGGAATTCGCCCGTTCGAGAAATATTCTTTGTCAGGGACGCGGATCGGCCGCGAACTCGGCTGTTTGCTATTGTCTCGAAATCACGGCGATCGATCCGGTCCGGATGAATCTTTTGTTTGAGAGGTTTATCTCGGCTGAACGAGGTGAGCCACCCGATATCGACGTCGATTTCGAGCACGAGCGTCGCGAGGAGGTGATCCAGCATATTTATGAAAAATACGGTCGTGACCGCGCTGGAATGGTTGCGGCCGTGATCACGTATCGCAGCCGGTCGGCGCGACGGGATGTTGAGAAAGCGCTCGGAGAAACTCACGCGCTTGTTGAGCCGCTTATGGAACAGATTCGCGGTTTTCCTCGGCATCTTTCGATTCACTCGGGAGGATTCACTCTTTCGGCCGATCCCATTATTGAAACTGTACCGATCGAGCCCGCGCGCATGGAAGGAAGGACGATCGTTCAATGGGACAAGGAAGACCTTGCCACGATTGGGCTCCTGAAAGTCGATATTCTCGCGCTCGGGATGTTGAGCGCTCTCGCGAAAACCTTTGAACTTGTTCGAGCCAGGGAAAATCTCACGATCGCGACGATTCCGGCCGAAGACCCGAAGACGTACTTGATGCTTCAAAAAGCAGATACGGTCGGAGTTTTTCAGATTGAGTCTCGCGCACAGATGAACATGCTTCATCGACTTTTACCCAAATGCTTTTACGATCTCGTGATCGAGGTCGCACTCGTTCGACCCGGCCCGATCGTCGGACAAATGGTTCATCCGTATTTAAAACGGCGGCGCGGCCTGGAGTCGAGTGCAAGCCCGGACCCCAGGCTCGAACCGATTCTCGGGCGCACGCTTGGTGTTCCGTTGTTCCAGGAGCAGGTCATGAAAATGGCGATCGTGATGGCTGGCTTCACTCCGGGCGAAGCTGACCAGCTTCGCCGTGCCATTGGGGCATGGCGCTCGAACGGCACGATCGAGAAGATGGGCCGTAAACTCATGGCAGGACTCCTCGCGAATGGCCTTCCGCTGGATTTCGTCGAACGCGTATTCAAACAGATCAAAGGTTTCGCGGAATACGGATTTCCAGAATCGCATGCCGCTTCTTTTGCCTTGCTGGCTTATGCTTCCGCCTATTTGAAATGCCATTATCCCGCGGAATTCGCGTGCGCACTTTTGAACTCGCAGCCGATGGGTTTCTATTCCTCTCATACGATCATCGAGGACGTGAAACGACATGGAGTCAACGTCTTGCCTGTTGATCCGAATTATTCCAAACGGGACTGCACTCTTGAGGGCGGTGCATTACGTATAGGATTTCGGGTTGTCCGCGGACTCTGCGATGCTGAAGTGACACGCATTCTGGAGGAACGATCGCGCCGTCCCTTCAGCAGTTCCACGGATTTTATACTCCGGTCTGAATTATCGTTTCGGGCCTTGAATACGCTTGCTTTGGGGGATGCGTTTTCTCAATTCGGTTGCGATCAGCGAACGGCACTCTGGCAAGTTCTGGCGCACCGGTATTTAAGTCGGGTCGCTAAAGCTTCTTCGCAACTCGATCTTTTCGATTCGATCGGCGTATCGAGCTGCGCGTCTTCCGAGGCTTACAACGGCGAGACCGATTTTCGATTTAAGCCGCTTTCGGCCTTTGAGGCGGTTCAAGCAGACTATGATTCATATGGGTTGTCCGTTCGCGGACACCCGATGGGAGCTTTGCGCAAAATGGCGGGTAGAAAAGTTCCTCCCACCACCACAGGGGCCGTGAAGCGGGCAGTTGGCGGTCAGACTGCCCGCTTAGCGGGACTTGTCATAGCGCGGCAGCGTCCTTCGACAGCAATGGGTTCGGTCTTCGCGACGCTCGAGGATGAAGAAGGATTTGTTGATTTGCTGCTTCATGAAAATGTTTATGAAAAACATCGCGATGTATTTTCTAACACCCTCTTCATCGTCGTTACGGGGAAAGTTCAACGTGATCGTGGTGCGGTTACCGTCGTTGTTCAGAACGTGAAACCGCTTTTTCCTGAGTTCGATCCGGACGAAACGCGCTTAAGGGCTCCATCGCGGGATTTCCGGTAAGGAATCACAAAAGACTCGGGCCGATTCGTTTCGTCGAATCGGCCCAGTAAGTACCGTTGAAAACGGGATCAGGTTACGGGGTCCCGGGTGATGGCGAGCCAGTCGGTTCGGGAGATGGAGAACCCGTTGGTTCTGGCGACGGGGATACTGAAGGGCCCGGAGACGGCGACACGGAAGGACCTGGTGACGGTGATACCGACGGAGTCGGCGATGGTACCGGCGAGGCCACGGCTAAGCACTGATCTCTTCGTATGAATCTGAAGACATGCGAGTGGTCAAGTACCGTGCTGGACGAAACGTTGAGGTCTCCCGTATTGAGGAGTTGTGTCAGGTCTCGCTTCGTCAGGTCTACAGAATGAGTGTGCTGCTGGATCCCCTGTATCGTTTCATCGAAAGCACTGCTTGAATCAAAGGTGACCGCATCGTCATCGGTTTGCAGTTGTGAAATGAAGAGAATCACATCCTCAGTTCGCAAAGCAAATGAATGAATGTGGCCGTGCATCACGTTCGAAACGGCAACTTCGGAGCCGGTCGACCGATCCTGCGATCTTAGCGGACCGGCTGTGACTAAGAACAGACCGACCGCCGCAGCGAATGTTGAAAGAAAAAGTCCCAATTTGATTTGATTACGCATTTTAATTAAGCCTCCTGCTGACCTCGGCGCTGAACGCCAAAGCCTAATTTCTGGCTGGAATTAGTTCTTAGCGACAGTGGGATGCAATCAGCATTCCTGGTGTGGAATATTAGCCGGGCGTTGAAGCGTGCTTATAACGAGGTTCGTTCGATATTGTGCGGGATCATGATTAGTTGCTGCAATGGGGAGAGGATCGGAAATGAGAATGGTAGGATGACTGGGAATCTGGGAGAGCATTCATAGTTAAAGATGCGCCGCCCTTTCCGCGCCATCGAGTCGCGGCAGCCACGGGAAGATGGCGACCTAAATTGCTGAATTTCTGATATTTCGGTCCAATTTTGGCACTTCTTTGAAAAGTTTACAGATCAATACCAATGGTTAAACGGGCGTATTCAGTGTGGAATATAAGAGCTTTTTATCATTTACGACATGGCGCACAAATTGCTCGTTGGTTGCGACGTGGAGGAACTTAGATGAAACTGTTTCGAAAGTACCGGAAATGGGCTGCATTATCGCCCTCTCTTAGTGGCATTTTAGCGATATTGTTTTTCGATTGGCATTCTGTTGAACGATTTATTCAGCTTACGAGAGCTACTCGGGGATAGCCGGTCTCTGTATGCGCAATCTAGTCGTGCCAACTGTTATCGAGGGCTTGCCTTCTGAAAGCTTCGTCTTGGGCTATCGCAAAAAGAACCGGTCTTCTGAGGGCGCCGTGCTGCTCTTTCATGGTTTCCCCGCTAATAAGGGCAACAAGAACAGCGATGTCGCCGAGGCGCTTTTTTCTGAAACGCCGTACGATATATATATAATCCACTATCGGGGTTTGGGTAATGCTAAAGGTGCCTTCTCATTTTCTCACTCTATTCTGGAGTCGGTGAACTCGGCTAAAGCTCTTATTTCCCGATACCACTATGAACAGGTTCACCTTATTGGGCATAGCTGGGGTGGTCTTGTTGCAATGAACGTATTTCGTGAAATCGCTCGGTTTCGCGGAAAGCTGCTACTTCTTTCGCCGTTTAATGAATTTCCGGATAACTCCGTTCTTTCCAGCATCATCGAGTCGGTAATTCAGGAAATTCCAGTCCTATTTGGGCATGCCACATTAGATTCGGTGCTCGATGATCTCGAGTCCGTCAAATCGAGTTGTAGCCCTCGCAATATTGCAAGTACACTGCAAGTTCCTTCCAGCTCAATTACGATCATTCAAGCGAGCAGAGATGAAGAGGTGTCAGTTGCCTCGACTAAGGTGCTTTGTAAACTCTTTCCCTGTGCTCCGAAGTATCTAGAGTTGGATCAAGATCATTCGTTTTCAAATCGTGAAGACCTCGTACGGGCTGTCCTACAAGAGTTTCGATAATTTATGCTAACAAAGTTTTTTGGGCGGCTGCGGACTATTCGGAGACTCGAATTAACGAATGAGAGTTCAAGCATTAGATTTGCCAAAAATGTCGAGCTCCACTGCCAAAAAACTTCCAAAATATCTATCGGAGGGGTGGTTCGAATCGGCTACCCGCTTCCGGGCGTGGGGGATTTCCCCAGTTACAATAAGTCGGTCATTTACCTGGGCGAGAATTCCAAATTCACAGTTTTTGGGAACCTATTTATTGCCCCTGGGTGTTCGATCCGCGTTGGAGATGGAGCATCGTTACAATTCGGCGGTGAAAATATATTGCGCATAATCTTGCAGTTCTTTGTACCCGTCAGATTGAAATTAAAGAGGGCGCCTCGATTTCGTGGGGGGTTACGCTTATTGATGACGATCGTCATGAATTTCGATTTGCGGGTGGGAAAACTTACCGAAGAATATCCCATCCTCTAATCATTGGGAAAAATGTAGGAATCCAGATGGGCGTTACGATTCCACGCGGTGTCAGCGTGGGCGATAATTCGATAATATCAGCGAACACCGTGTTAAGAAATGATGTCCCGGAGAACTGTCTAGCGTATCAGAAACTTGGATTGGAGTTGCGTGATGGAATTTGTACAAAATTCTGATCTTGGTCTTCTTCCCGATACTCGTGAAAAGTTTGTTCAAGGGTTTAACATCGGAACTGTCGGACTCGCCTGGACGCTATTCGTATTTAGTGCCTTCAAATATGAGGAGGTTGAGTGGTTTCATTGGCTTCTATTTACGAGAGTGTTCGCGGTCTTTCTGGCGCTTGTTTGTTTGGTCCTCTGGTTTTTCCGCAAGGGCAAGAATTATCAGAATATAGACACAATATTTTTGATCGTTTCACTCTACATCCAGGGTTCGCACGGTGCCTTAGAGTCTTCCGATAGTAAGGAGTTCTATAGCTATACGGGCATAATATTCCTGATGGTCGCTCTTTCTTTTCGCGGGTCATTTAAGGCGTGGCTGACTAGAATACTTCCGATTAGCCTCCTTCCTATTTTAGTACCACTGTTTTTTAAAAATCGATCGATGGTGGATTCTGTCGGAAGCTTTGTAGATAATTTTAGTCTCGTAATAGCAGGAGTCGCATTAGGAAGCGTTGTGGCGCGGATAAATGCGACGAAGCATCTCGCGTTGAGGAATTACGTACGTGCTCAGAATGAACTCTTAGAAGAGCGCCGTAAGGCGCTCGAATATCAGGAGAGTGTGGGACGGCGTATTCAGTTGGAACTGGAGAAGGTGCGGAAGAGAATCGAAGAGGAGTCAAGATTTTATGCGATGGGCAAGTTGGCTGCCCAATTAGCTCACGATATTCGATCGCCCTTGGCCGCATTGGATTCTGTCGCGAATACCTCTGAACCAAGTAATGGCGAACAAGGGAAAATATTACGGAATGTGGCGGGTAGAATTAGAGATATTGCTAATCAGCTGATTCAGACTGGCTCCGTAGTTTCGGGAATGGGTTTTCAGAATAGCATACGGGAAAATGAACGCGTGGTGACAGAAAATGTCGCCTCTCTAATCGAAACACTGCTCTCAGAAAAGAGATTGCAGTATTCGTCGAATGCAACAATTCGAATAGAGCACGAAGTAATGGCGGGTTCGTACGGTCTGTTTTGCCTTGTTAAGGCTGCCGAATTTAAGCGCGTATTATCAAACCTTATCGATAACGCGGTCGAGGCTATACGAGGGAGTGGGCAGGTTCTGGTTCGGCTCTCTCAGCACGAGCGTAGAATTCTAGTTAAGGTGATTGATAATGGCATAGGAATTTCGGATGAGCTGCTTCCTCGCCTTGCAGAGCCGGGCGTTACTTTTGGGAAGTTGAATGGTTCTGGCCTTGGGCTTCATCATGCTCGGAGAACAGTTGGTTCTTGGGGAGGCGCATTGAAGATTGAATCTCAACTGGGCACGGGAACCACCGTTTCAATGATTTTGCCGAAAGCTGAACCGCCAAACTGGTTTTTGCAGCAACTTGATGTTCCATCGGGAGGATTTATCATCGTTTCTGACGATGATCCTTGCATTCACGCATTTTGGCGGAAAAGATTTTCGGAAAAGGAATGCAATCCTTTAAACTCCGAAATAGTTAATTGTTCTGGGCCGGATGTGCTGAAGAAGTGGGTAATGGAAAATGCGTTGTTAGTAGAGAGGGCAAGATTTTTAGTTGATTTTGAGTTTTCTCGATGTTCTGAAACAGGAATAGATCTTATCGAAAACCTTGCTATTGCACGGCAAAGTGTTCTCGTGACGAGTCGATTTGATGAGGCTGCGGTTCTCGAACATTGTGGTCGACTAGGTATCCGTATTTTGCCGAAACCTTTCGTTTCGGCCGTGCCGATAATGATTATGCCGGCTGAAGCATATTCGCCTGGAATTTTTGATGGACGCGCGGCTCGGGACACTCGGTAAACTAATAGGGTGTCTAAAGTCTTTGCACCCTATGTCAGAAATTCGACATGGCCTTTTAGACTGTTCTAAAAAGGGTTTTCGGCCAGATTAAACTTTGATGATGGTGTGGTGTCATATTTGTGTACGAGGGGCTCAAGCGCGGCTTTCACACTCAGGTTTTCGAAAAAAGGAGGTCTCATTGATTTCCAATGACTTCCGATCGAGAGTCGGCAGGTGGGTTGTTCTCACGATTTGGCCTTGTGTGTGCAATAAACCGTTGTAAGAGGTACATATGAAGCAACTCGTAATCGCTGTATTAATCGCCGCATCCCTTGTTGCTGGTCTGCAGGTGGTGACTGCGCTTACCGGCAAGCCAGCCGCAGTTGCCTGTGATCGCGAGCCTTGCTGATTATGGTTCGAAAATAACAAGTTCGTACTTCGAACCGTGCTTGTCTGTTTTCTGAACCTCAAATCCGCCCCAACCTAAGTTAAGAGCTGTCACAATAGACGCTTTTGCTTTCTTTATAACAATTAGATTTCGAGAAACGGTACCGAATCGTTCTTTTTCAATCTGTTTTTCCATTTCAAGTAGCCGGGAACTTTCGACAAAGGGCATTGTTGAGCCTGCTTCTTCCCATGCTGGAAACTGACGGCCTTCAATCTTTTCATAAGTCGGTCTGATTGAGGCGTCTACAATTGCGGCACGTACAAGAAATCCAATAGCCCCTAAGGGGAGGCGTCCTTCATTTGCGAGCTGTTGCGTCAGTGCTGACCCTTTGCGAACAAGTGCCTCGGCAACACGGACTGCGGCGGAACCAGGATCAACGATTCTAGCACTATCGAATATTGCAACTACCTGGTCGCCTGGCCACATAATTGCGGTGCCTCCATGCTCATCCAATGCGGAATAAACGAGAGAGCGCCACATAGTAACAAGACTCTTTTCCTCTTCAAGGGCAGCCCGTTGTTTAAAATAGAGTTCGGATTTCTTTAGGTCGACAGTGAGCATGAACCCGTTGATTAGTGGAGCAGAGCTATTGCGCAGCTCGCGGTGATAAACTGTCTCTGGCGCTCTTTCGATGGCGAGTTCCTGATCTCGATAGTCGCTCGCCACTATCAAAGCCATTCCAAGTACCAAAAGAAAATGAACAAGACGGTACCAAAACACATAATGTTCGGCCGATGAGATCCCACGAGCATTTGTGATGTAGAGGCAGATAAGAATACTCATCGATAATGCAAATAGGCTGAGTCGACGAACTCTGATCACGTGCCGGAGTCTTGCCGTCGTGTAGAGGTGGGCTGCTTGAATTGAGCAGACAAAGACCCCGATAATGTAGGCAAATGGAACGAAATATGTCCCTATGGTGGAATTTAGAATGAAAAGAGTATTTGAGTTTTTGTAGTTTAACGCAACGAGGATTAGTGGGATTGCTACGACAGCTGGTACACCCCATTTGAAATAGTCTCGCCGTGTCCGGGCAAACGCAAGCGCTAGAAGTGCTCCAAATGCACCTTCGAAAAATCTAAGCACAACATCTAATCCGTAGGTCAACGTGCTTCCGAGGGAGCGAAAGACGATGTCTAAAAACGAGAACTGAATCCATGCATGGATTAGTAAATAGATGCTTAAGTAGTAGTATTCTTGTTTTCTCTTTGTTGGTGCCCAGAGAGCAATAAAGAGAATTGCCAAAAGTAAATTCAGAGAAAAGAAAATGAAAGGACGTGTTTCTGCGCGAAACAGCTTGAGGCGGGAGTAGTTTTCCGCGACTTCCGCTGTCGCAAAACCTTCGCCAGATGCGCCACCGAGATAATCTGGGTACGCTGAGCTAGCGTTGTGAGAAATGTGAAGGGCTATCTCCAGTGACCGAGCAGTAAATAAGGAGAATTGAAGGGGGAAGGCGATTGGTAGACGTGAAGAAGCGTAATGGGCAGACTTGGTCAGACTCCTGTTAATATAGAGTTCATAGCTTCCTCCGATGTATCCCAAGACGAGATGGTTCGCGCCAAGTTGAGCTGCGTGTGAGAGTTCGGCTTTCGGAACCTCGCGAATCAGCCAAAATGATCTTCCAGTCAAAGAGTCAATGCGAATTGAGTGCTCTTGGCCAATAAGCCGAGTGGGAAGTTCGGAAACGTTGATGCCATTTAAAACTTCGGCTGAGCAGAAAGGACGTTGAAAGCAGGGGTCTTCGTAAATCACTTTCCATCCATTTCGCGGAAATCGTAATTCAGGCTCTGCGCGCCCCCAAAGAGTGAATTCCGATCCTATTATTTCCGAAGCGATGATCGCTAGGGGGACAAGGACCGTTGCGAGTAATACCCATTTCGCACGGATGCTTATTGCGTTACCAAGCAACGCGGCTTCGTGGCGAGTCCTGGCCAGGTGTTGAGCGCAGGCGTTGAGAATTGCTTGGTGCCTGCGAAAAGTGATTTGTCGATTCGCATCTTTCTTCATTAAAGCTGACGTTCCTGTAAAGCTTTTCGGAAAGAGCTGATTGATCCATTACTGAAATTGCCAAAGACAGCTAACGGCTACTGCTTTTAACGCCCCGCGTTTCCAGTCAACTCGCGCTAAGTACAGTTTATGACATTCCCTCCTACCCCCGCCTATACCTTCCCATCAGCTCAGCATCCGCGAGTACGTGGCCTTTCATGGCCTTCAGAGCGGTGCCATCCATGGGGAGTATTCGACCCATTCTCGTCGGTGATGGACTGCGAAAAATTGCCACTTGGAACAATGCTGACGACGAACATGTTTTGTTAAAAGTTTCACGGCTTGCTGATGCAAAAAAGTGTTTTTGAAGACCAATTCGGAATTTGATCATCCCGATTTGATTAGCACATTGCTGATTGACGAGAGTGTCATTTCAAAGCAGGTCATGGACGCTTTGAGTACTAAGCAAATCTCAATATTCAGACGAAGGTTCGCGGGGCTGGAGGTCTACCTGAAAGATAAGGCGAGTCAGGTTCCACGTTTTACGTTAATCCCGTTAAACGACAATTTCGAAGACGGAGATATAGCCAATCATCGAGATCTGGTCGCATAGAGAGCGTCAACAGCTATCGCCCTCGCATGCCTGCGCAGTCGGAGAACCTGTTACAGCATTGAGCGCTACGAATCCGGCAGAAAGCGTTAGTGCTAGAACGAATATGGTAATGATTTTTTTCATAGTGGCCTCCGTGCGATTCTGTATTTCACATCGTGTGCCTTATTTTTCTAATGATGACTAATAAGAGCGCTGAAAATGTTGGGAATTTCGGTTTGGAAATGTCCCAAAATGGCTCACGCGGTAAAGTAAATGTTGGATTCCTAACATGTGGCTCTAGCGTTCCTTCAATTCGCGAGTAATTACCTTGATATTTCATGTGGTTCGATGCTGTCGCCTTTAAATAATGCTACTATCTAAACTTTGAACACTAAGCGGGGTCCCCATCATTTAAGGTCACTGCTCCATGCAGACAGCCAACCCGACCAGACGAAACCCATTCTTTCGACGACTTCAATCTGGACTGCTATGGAAATCCATTGAAGCAAGCGCTCTATTTCCGCGACGGAAATTGTTGCGACATTTCTTGGTGCGACATTTCTTGGAATGATGTTAGCGAATTTACCCCCGCCTATACCTTCCCATCAGCTCAGCATCCGCGAGTACGTGGCCTTTCATTGCCTTCAGAAGCGCCGTCTTGGACATTCCGGGTTTTAGGTTGAGTTTTGTGTCGAGAGCGTAAAGCTTGAAAAAGTACCGGTGCGAGCCGTGTCCCACTGGCGGCATGGGCCCCGCATAGCCGATCTGGTTGCCTGAATTGATGCCCTGCCTGGCACCCTTGGGGTCTGCGAGGTGATCGCGATGCGGTACGCCTTCAGGAAGTGAGTGGTTACTTGGCGACAGCGAATAGAGAACCCAGTGGACCCAGGGCTCGGCGCCCGGCGCGTCCGGGTCGTCGACAATCAACGCGAGCTCTTGAGTTCCCGCCGGGACGCCCGTCCACTCCAGTGCAGGAGACAGGTTCTCGCCTTCTTGACTATACCGCCGCGGGATTTCTGAATTGTGGTCAAAACGATGACTTTTCAATTGCATCCGGTTTTCTCCACCGCTCTAAAACTAGCAGTGTTTGGGCCACGCCAGGGTTGGCCGTTCGAGAAAATCAGGCTGATAGCAATCAATCGTTCGGCCCTCGGGCGTCATTTAGAGCAATATTGACCTGAAGGCCGCCGGGACCCACACTTCAATGAAAAATTCTCCGATTTCCGATTCGAACGGGAGGACGATCGTCTTGCCGCTATCCAGACGTACCAAGTCGTTGCTGTCTTCGAAGAGCAGGCCGGCCATCTCGCGCCCGACATTGAGCGTGGGTACCTGCGGTTTGACATCGGCGCCCGTCCGGTTAAGCACGAGTTTCGCCTGCCCGTATATGATGTTCATGAATTCCGTCGCGCCGTCCTGGTTCTCCGTCGAAATGTCAGAGTAGGACTCGCCCAGCAGCCGATTCATCAGTTTAAGAAAGGTATTCTTCGGGAACGAGAGAATCACGGCATAAGGAAACGCTTTGGTCGTCACCTTCACAAGCCCGGCGATATCGCCCAGGAGTTCGTTCTGGTTATCCTTCTTTAAAAAAATGTCCCCACGGCGGCATTGCACTTTGGCTTGGACATAGAAGGTGCGAAGGGTTGCGTTTACGAATGCCTTGATGAATTGCTTGCTCGAAACGTCGTTCTCTTCGGAGGCGAAATCGTCCAGCGCCGCCAGAAATTCAGAAATGATCAGAAAGGCGCCGAACCGCGAACCCTTAAGCTGGGTGCGCAGCTTTTGATCAACATAGACCAGCCGGACTTTTTTGCCTGCGGACTTGAGCTGCTGGTCGAGAAAGTGGATTGTCTCGACAATATCATCGGGCATCTCCAGGACTCCGGCACAGTTAAAGGCCGCGTGCTTCGGATTGCTCAGGATCTTATTTATGACCGGCTCGAGGGCTTTGGTTCCGTTCGTCTCGAAACCGCTCAGGAGTTCGATGATCTGATAATGTTTTCGCTCGATCGTGCGAAGACAGGAACGCGTGACTGCAGTGTTGTGGGTCACGCTCTCCATGAGGTCCTCTTGCCTTTGTTGCCGGCTTTAGCGGCTTTTTCGGAGTGTTCCCGGTATTCGCGGAGAAAAGCGATAATATCCTTTTTGTCCTGCGCGATCGCGAACGAGTAGGCGTCGGCACCGCGATGATTCTTTTCTTTCGGGTCGGCCCCGCCCGCGATCAGTTCTTTAACGATCTCGAGCGAGCCTGTCGCGATTCCGAGCATCAGGCTGGACATCCCTTTGATTCTGACATTGACTTGGGCGCCCGCCTTGATCAGGGTTTTGACGAGTTTCGCGTCCTTTTTCGTGATCGCCACGATGAGTGGGGTTGTTGAATCGGGCGTTTTAACGTTTACAGACGCTTTGTGCTTGATGAGATATTCCGTCGTTTCATTTTTTCCGAAAGAAACGGCAAACATCAAGGCCGTGTAACCGCGGAAGTCCTTGACGTTCACATCAGCGCCATTTTCGACAAGTTCCGTTACGGTTTTGAGGTCGCCGCGTTCAGCGGCCTGCATCAGAACGGTTTTGCCGGACTGATCGCGAGAAGTGTTGACCATCGCCTTGCGTGCGGCATCTGAGGGCTTCGTGATGGTTTGGGGATCATTTGGTTTGAGATTATGGAGTTTCCATGCGGCACGCGAAACCCGGGTTTTTCCAGCGGCTTCGGTCAGGAAACTTGTCACCTCATGGTGCGCTTGCTTTTGGGCGAGTGTCAGCGCGGTGTTGTGATCTGAATCGTGAGTTTCGAGATCGGCTCCGCTCTCGGCCAGAACCTGGACGATTTCCTTATGCCCGAGTGCTGCCGCTTTCATCAGGGCAGTCTGACCGGTCTTGTCGGTGGCATCTACTTCAACATCAAGATTAACGAGGAGTTTGACTACGCTTTCGTAATTGGTCTCGGCGCCCGTGATCACGAATTTGGAGTCGTCGACAGCGTCTTCGTGAGTACCTTGCACCCAGATCGCCTCACCGTATTTTTCCGCGATTTCTGCACCGGACACTTTGATGGCCTCGTCAGAGAGCGGTATTCCATCCCCAGCTACGCGTAAAGCTTCGTTCGGTTGAAGTGCGGGATCACCTTGTCGTCCCTGAATCACGATTTTGGCCTCTTCTTCCCGTGTTCCCTTGACGAGGTATTTTTCGACCTGATGGCCTTTGCTCGCGGCCATAATCAGTGCCGTCTGTCCGGTATTGTCTTGCGCATTCGGATCAGCCCCGGCTTTTATCAAAAGGTCGGTAATCGTATCCAGGCCCTTGAAGGCCGCGACCATCAGCGGGGTGTGTCCGTCTGAATCCGCCTGATTGGGGTCGGCGCCGCGCGAGAGAAGCACTTGCACGAGTCTCTTGTTCCTTTTCGCGATCGCGATCAAAAGGGGAGAGGTGCCGATGCGATCTTTTGTGTTCCGTGCGTTCGGGTTCGCGCTCGAATCGAGCAGGGCTTTTACGATTGCCTCGTCGTCATTCTTGACGGCGAGAGCCAGTGCTGAAAAGCCTTCGGAATCGGGGTGGTCCAGGTCCTTCCCCGCGGCGATCAGGATCTGGGCGATGTCGTCGTAACGTTCGCGAATCGCATAATGAATCGCGAGGTTTCCCGAAAAATCCTTGGCCGTGATCGCGGCGCCTTTCGAGACCAGGAACGAAATGGCATCCTGGTGGCCGCGCTTTGCCGCCTGGATCAGTGCCGTTTGGCCCGCCCGATCGACGACTTCAATATCGACATCACTGAGCACGAGGAGCGCCAGGCTCTTCATGAGGCCTTTCGCGGCCGCGATCATGAGCGGTGTCACGCCCGTATTGTCCCGGGCGTTGACATTCGCGCCGCTTGCAATCAGAAGCTCGGCCACTTCTTCCTTTCCGGCCGCCAACGCGATCGAAAGTGCCGGTCGGTCCCGCGCATCTTTGCACGCTGGATCGCAGCCGTTGAAAAGGTACCGGGCCACCGTGTCCTGACCCTCTTTCAGTATGGCGATTAGGAATCGCTCCGCTGAGTATTGTGCAGCGCTCATGAACTTTGCTTCTCTTCACTGACCTATCGTCATTGAAAAGTGCCTTCTTGAAGATTTTGTCACCTCGAGCGCGAACGTTTTCGGATCGATTTACTCCGATTCGGTTTCGAAAAGCCGCGATTGCGGGTCTCGGCACATCAACGGCTTCTGGGGCATTCTTAGCCATGGTGATTGAGCTTCGTCCTCAAGTTCTTTTCTGACACGTTCGAGCTGAGCTCCGACACTGAATTCATCGTATTTCACGGTTGGCTTTTTGAAGACTTGGCGAATTTTTTTCCTGGATTTCGTGATTTTTTCGTTCAGTTTGTAGATCCCATGCTTGACTGAAATCCTGGGTGGCCGTCCTTGATTTTGAAAGAAGTCGTAGGCCGGCTTGAGTTCCTTTTTCCAGAAGTTGAGATTTCTGTCCGAACGGAATTTCTCAAGATTCTCGTCGGTCATCTCAAACGGGAAAATGTGAACTGGAACATTATGTCCAGCCCTCCGCGAGGCGCGGACGAGTTCGTCGATTTCCGTTATATCCGCACCCATCGCAAGGCAGCCGTCGCTTCTTTTGGTTCCATGGATCGCAATCATCGATCCTGTGCGCCCCAGAGCCCGATCTTTTGCGTTCGGGTAACCGATATCAAAGGACCGGACGTATTGGGTATAAGGGTTGGACCGCGTGAATTGATAAAACCCTTCGGGAGTCTGCCCATCCCCTTGACGCGTTTTGGGGCCGAGAGTGCCTGTGTAGGTTCGGACGGGGTAGGTCTTAAAAATGCGGTATTTCCCATCGGCGGATCGGACGTAGGCTTCAAGCCTACCCATCCAGCTGTTGTATTTGCGCGGTTTTCCTTTTGTGTTTCTGCTCCAGCGTTCGCTTGATCCATCGTTGTAGATGTAGGCTCCAGATGATTCGTCCTGTGCTTTTTCGAGCATGTGTTCGTCGGGTTTCTTGATCACACGGATGTAGATCTGATCTCCAAGCCGCAGCCCCTGTGCTTTGAGTTCTCTTGCGAGAGCCGCGCGAACTTTCGCGTTGCCGTAGGCTGAGGGAGTCCCGAAGGGGAGAATCGAGGCGATGAGGGCCAAGCTGAGCCAAGCGCATTTATTCAACATTATATTTGAGTCATCGCAATTGGAATGCCATCCAAGAATTGAAATTAATCCATGAAATCAGCAGTGTGCGCTTTTGGTTTTGTTTTGAATTGTCGCAGGACAAGACAGCTGAAAAGAAGCAATGAGAGCGTCTTTCTCAACACACGATGTCTCCAGGGACACACCCGCCTCTAAATTTGATTCGTCGCGTCTTCTATGTTACGAGAGGCTACGTTTTTGGGGGGCTTGGATGTTCATCACACTCAGATCCACACGTGTTCTGGCCGCGAGTTTTAGTGTCATTTTTCTGTGCGGGTTTTCGGAGATTCCGTTCTTTTCATTCGAAGAACCCGTCGGGCAGGTGATTGGTTCATATTCGAAGGGGACTCTGACGAATCCTTCGGTATTTCCGCGCGAAGGGGAAGGGTTCACGCACCTCTTTCGGTACCGCAATCGTTATTACGGCTCCAGTGGTCTCATCGATGTTCTCAAAAAGTCTGCCGCTGAGCTTTTTCAGGCCTATCCCGAGGGAGAGCGGCTTCAATTGGGAGATCTTTCGGCCGAACGCGGAGGCTTCGTTTCTGGACATGCCAGTCATCAAAACGGATTGGACGTTGATCTCGTTTACCTTCGGATGAATCACCAGGAGCAGGACCCCAGTATCCCCAACGGGTTTCAGGAGTCATTTGTAGTGAAGGGCAAGGTTACTCGTAACTTTGATTTTCAACGAAACTGGCTCTTTTTTCAGATCGTCCATTCTTCAGGACGCTTGAACCGGATCTTTGTCGCTCCCGAAATTAAAGAGGCGCTTTGCCATTACGCCGGCTATACGGTCACAAGCGAAGACGAAGTTGAGTCGGCGATTCAAGTGCTCAGGCGATTGCGTCCTTATAAAAATCATGCCGACCATATGCATCTTCGATTGACCTGTCCCGAAACAAGTCCGGACTGCATTCCTCAAGAGGAGATGCCCGAAGGGTCGGGGTGTAACTCGATTCGATGGTTTGAGGTCGAGAGAGAGCTACCGTGAATTATTGTTGACTAGTTTGCACGAATTAAATAGACCTCAACCGGCTTAAATAAGGGGTGTTTTTATGACAAGATTATCGTTTTTGGGTTCCGCTCTTCTTATCCTTGTCCTCGCAAGTCCACTGGCCTCGGCTCAGGGGACTGAAGATCTCGCAGCATCTTCCCAGGAGGAAATGGAGATGTTTCATCCCGGTTATCCCGGATACCCCGCCTATCCACCCACCTCTGGTTATTCCTATAACTATTGCCAAGCCCAAACCATGTGCCCGAATGGCATGCCGATCAGGTGTTGGACGTATGGTAATCCGTACACCCATACCGCGTGCGGCTGGTATGTTGCGCCGGGAGCATACGTTGAATGCCGAGGCTTCAATGATTT
>Ga0208375_1001363_pt1 | contig 27778 bp, 15 predicted proteins | sample RifOxyD1_FD_184038 | JGI IMG/M metagenome (GOLD analysis project Ga0208375, IMG submission 184038) | Soil microbial communities from Rifle, Colorado - Rifle Oxygen_injection D1 (SPAdes) | ecosystem: Environmental > Terrestrial > Deep subsurface > Rock core/Sediment | place: Rifle, Colorado...
GATACGATAAGCGTGATCGATAATATCATTGCTTCGGATCGTAGCTACAATTATAATGCTACCGCCGCCAAGAACTACGCATACCAGCATGTGAACAGTCCAAATCTGCAATTTTGCAATTTCTACTACGGTGGTGGAGACTGCACTAACTTCCTTTCCCAGTGCTTATGGGCTGGTGGCTGGACAATGAATCCTAATAATTGGTGGGCTACTATGGGTGGTAGTTGTTGTGATAATCCGTATGGTTGTGGTATCCCGACTTGTTACCATTGCAACTGGACCGTAGCTAACAAGTTCTATAATTATCTTTTGGTGTCTGGGCGTATTTTCCCAGTTTGCTATGTTGATAATGCTCTGAATGTAGGCGATATTATAGAACTTGCATCAAACGGGTCTGTATATCACAACACACTGGTAACCAAAAAAGAGATTGTTAACGGTGTTACAAAGGTGTATGTGACGTTTCGAACTGCAAATCCAGGCTTGAACAAGAAAGATTACCTGTCGACAAATATGGGTGGTACACACTACGGGTGAAAAGTTAAACCCACGGCAAATTAACCCATGTGAAATATTGAAAACATCCAAACCGTCTCCTGTGAAAGCAGTAGGTGGTTTGGGTATTCTCCTCATTACATTTTTCCACAAAACCTCCCTTATTATGTGGACTCTCATTCTCATCCTCTTTGTTATTTTTATCATCGCCACTCTTTCTGGCAAATCAGAACAAACGGGCCACTGGAGCCATCTGTTTGCAGACATGCAACACGATCCAGAGAAGTTTTACGAACTTGTAGAAGAAAAATTAAAGGAGCGAGAAGTGCCGGACTTCAAAACCGCCAGGAAAACATTTCGCGAAGGCGGTCTCATGTCACACAACCGTATATACCTTGAAGTCTCACGCGGAGACTACATCTTTCACATCTGCGCCGCTCCATGGGGTAAAGGATTCTTCTTCTCCTCTTGGACTAGAACAAAGTTGAGAAGTACCGTTTTCGAAAAACTCCCAATCATCGGCAAAGTCATTGCTGAGGCAAACCAGTACGATACATATTACAAGTTGGACACAGATGGAATGTTCAGATCAAGTGTCCACCAGACGGTATTATCTGCCATTGACAATCTTACCGAAGCCAAAGGCATAAAAGGATTAACCGAACTAGAAAGGAAGCCTGATTTACGGTCGCTCATAAAATAACGGTGTAGATGAACTACGCCCTGTCCGAATATCTCACCGCTCAATTCTACGCCTGGGAACAAAGAGGGCGTGGGTGGAATATATTTGCCCAACCTGTGGAGCTAGAACCAGAGTTCATTCCATTCTTTGGACACCTTCCGCCAGAGAGAACGGAAAAAATGGACGATGGGAGACGGCCACGGTTCTTTCCCACCATTCAGGAAGCATTAGGGCTATATAAAAAACCAACCCCAATATCAGGAGATGAGGTATTGGGCAAGTTAGACGAAATATATCCTATCCAAGCCTACGTCTACGATAATCCCAATCCGGTTACCGAATTTCAAATCAATTGCGACAAGGATACCAGAGTTGTTTTCGATAACATCGAACAGCTTTTGCTCATGCTTTCTACCAGCAGTGGTATAGTTGGTTTTGAGGTGCTTGGAACCAAGGATAAAATATCAATCCAGTTCGTTTGTACTGGTCACAACGCAAGTAGCTTCAAATCTTTCATTGGAGCCTATGCACCGGGAGTGGTGGTCAATGAAAGTCCTGAATATCTGAAAAGGTCAATTGATTTTGAACGAGAAACCTTCGCAATTGACTTAGGGCTTAGAGATGAATTCATGCGACCGATTAGGGTCTGGAACAAATTCGATCCAGACCCTCTTTCTGGTTGTATAGCAGCCCTTGAATCTTTAGAAGAAGGAGAGTTCGGAATGCTCCAAATCCTGTTTCAACCTACGATTAATCCTTGGGCTGAAAGTATGTATCGCTCACTGACAGATGGGAGCGGAGGCTCTTTCTTTGCCGATGCGCCGGATATGTTGCCATTGGCTAAAGAAAAGGTTTCATGTCCTCTGTACGCCACGGTAGTACGTACCATTGGCCAAGCCAAAACTGATGATCGAGCGAGAGCAATCGGAGAACAAATTGCTCAAAGCCTCATTTCTTTTCACCGTACTGGCAGTAATACATTAATCCCCTTGGAGGGAGAATTGAGTTGTGATGCCGAGGATGTTTTAATGCGTCGGTCACGAAGAATTGGGATGATTTTAAACAGTAACGAACTTGCATCAATGGTGCATATTCCTGATCGCTCCGTCATTTCACCTAAGCTTCGGGTGTATGCTGGAAAAACCAAAAATGTGCCAGATGATGTGATAGGGCATCTATTCCTATTAGGAGTGAACATTCACCTTGGGCAAGAAACACCCGTTTCATTGTCCAACCAACAACGCCTCCGGCACATGCACGTTATCGGGGCTACCGGCACTGGCAAATCTTCACTCCTTCTCAATTTAATCACGGAAGACATTGTCCAAGGCAGGGGAATGACGGTCCTTGATCCCCATGGAGACTTGATCGATGAAGTGATTAAACACATTCCCGAGGAGAGATTAAAGGATGTTGTTTTGGTTGATCCCTCAGACGGTGAATATCCGATAGGCCTGAATTTGCTTTCTGCGCACTCAGATGTGGAGAGAATAATCCTGTCATCTGACATGGTGGCGTTGTTCAGGCGGTTTGCAACTTCCTGGGGAGATCAAATGACTTCGGTACTGGCCAATGCTATCAATGCAATCCTTGAAAGCAAGAATGGTGGAACGTTGATTGATCTCAGACGCTTCTTGGTCGAGACCAGTTTCCGAAACAAATTTCTGGAAACAGTAGAAGATCCAAACATCATCTACTACTGGAAACATGAGTTTGCTTTGCTTCGCCAGAATTCAGTTGCTCCCATCCTAACCCGACTTGATACTTTCTTGCGACCCAGGATCGTACGGAACATGATGGCTCAAAAGGAAGGGCTGGATTTTGCAGACATTATCAATTCTCAAAAAATATTGTTGGTGAAACTTGCCCAAGGATCAATTGGGGAAGAAAACAGTTACCTGTTAGGTACTCTCTTTGTTGCCAAACTTCACCAGGCAGCTCAATCCCGTCAGAACCTACCGCTGGAACAACGCACCCCTTTCTATTTCTACATCGACGAATTTCAAAACTTCATCACGCCTTCCATGTCAGCCATACTCTCGGGAGCGCGGAAATATGGACTGGGGTTAATTCTTGCTCATCAAGATCTGGATCAATTGGCTGTGAAGGATACTGAACTTGCCAATTCAGTTTTATCAAATCCAGCCATCCGGGTATGTTTCCGATGTGGCGACAAGGATGCAGCCAAACTTCAAGACGGATTTTCATACTTCGATGCAACTGATTTACAGAGCCTGGGAGTTGGTCAGGCTGTTGCCCGTGTAGGTCAAAAAGACCATGACTTCAATTTGTCGTTTGAGCTTCTGCCAAAGATTGAGACTGTGATTGCCGAAGGTAAATATCGAGCAGTGGTCGATCATTCCCGGTCAACGTATGCGCTCCATCATAGCCAGGTTGATGAAATCTTGAAAAATGTTTTGCAGGTGGAAAGTGTTCTTTCAAAACCGGCACGACCGGAAAAAGTGATCGAAGAAAAAACACCACCTAAAATTTCAACAGAACCAACTGAAGAAAAACCGAAACCAGTAATTGACATCCAAAGTGAAGCACAAAAATTCGTCGAGAAAGAAATCGAAAAGGAAAAGCAACGCGAGCACCGCTTTATCCAAGAGTATGTAAAAAGTGTGGCCGAGGCGAGAAATTTCAAAGCGGTAATGGAAGAGCCTGTGAATGACCATGCCGGAAAGGTTGATGTTAGCCTGCTTCGAGATGACCTAAAAATTGCCTGTGAGATTTCGGTGACCAATAGGGTAGAATATGAAGTCCAAAATATCCAGAAGTGCTTTACGGCTGGCTACACATTGGTGTTTATGATCTCGAATGACCTGGCTCATCTGAATGGGATTCGTACATTGGCGGTTTCTGAAATTAGTCAGGTATTTCATAACCGGCTGTATTTTGTGTCGAAGGACGATTTCGTGAACCAACTTGATCTTTTACTCGCGCGACAATCTCAACCAACAGAGATCAGGGCCAAGGGGTATCGAGTGAAGTTGAACTATACCGGATCATCTGATGCTTCGAGTCAACAAAAGGTGTTGAAGGATGTGATTCTTTCTTCAATGAGGCGGAAGGATAAAGGCGAGGAGCCTCCAGGTGTTAAACACCAGACGGAATGAACTTTCCCATGATTTTCAAAAATGTTGAATTGAATTGTAAATACTACAAAGATCTAAAAGGACAGCAAAAGGGCGAGTCGAAATTTATCCGACCCGCCCAATCAAGCGATATATGACTGCAAGAACAACAGTCCATCTAATTTTAGTTCACAACTTCAAATTCAATTGTTGTGACATAGGTAACCCCATTGATTAAGGCATGGTTCCCGGACGAATTTTCAGTGTGTTCCTGTATACCTCTCATTACATTAACTGTAACTAGTCCTCCAACAGGAAAAATTTGCAAATCGCTTGCCGGAATCGTATATGCTCCGTTGTCTGGAACAACTTTAATAACCTGCAAATCTTGGTTTGGCATATTAGGGTCAATATGTATGGATTTCCCCTTATTATATGCAATCAATAATGCTACCGGGAGCGTGTTTAGAGTGTCTGCATTCCAGGTTATCGAAAGATTCTGACTTTTTGACAATGCAGAAATTCCTCCAAGGTTCATTACAACTTTTTCTGGGAGGTAAAAGGTTTTGGAAAAATCACCTAAAACAGAACTTTCTACTTCAACCGTTACCTCACTACCATAAAGGTCATTTACCGCGTTACTAATTTCACTATGAGAATCCACAAAAAGGCTGTAAAAGTTTGAGGTTTCTAATCCCCATAGTGGAATATTGATATTATTAATTAGGAATTTATCAACCTGGATTCTGTTGCCGCTGCTATTTTTAAATGCTCCGGACATTTGAACCGAAGGGTTACCAAGCGTTGCAAAGATTCCGTTTGAAACAAGGGAAATTTCAGCAGACATAGTAACTCCGTTTAAATCTTCTCGTGAAAACACGGAATAGAAGTCAGCTTGTTTTTTTGTATCGATGGTTGTTTTTTGGCAGGATACCAAAGCAAGGAGGCCTGATATGACCGCCAAAAAGAAAACTTTTTTATTCATGACTTAAATTTTTTGAAATGATGGAATGAGTAGTCTGTTTGATAGCATTAACTAACAGCCACAACCTGAACATTGGATAAATTTTTCTTCGATCAAAAGTTTGGCAGGAGGCGGGTTGCCGGCACCAGAATCGAAAGTGCTGGATGTTCCCTTAAATCGCGGTTTCCCTTTTTGACCTGAGCATCCGGGCCCTGAAGTTTGTCCATCGCAACAGCTACTACATTCCTGTTTTATGACAATAGAAATGACAAATGGGCCAGATGTAGGTACTTCAATTCCAGTGAAAATACGATTATCCGCATCATCAGTGTCATTGTTGATGTCGTGAAAATAGGTTTTAAAATTTTCAATGGGGTTATTTATGTCCCCAGTGTAACGGTCTACAGAAATCTCTAGCTCGGCATTAGTCAAACCTTCATGGAAGTCATTACAAAGGCTTAAGTCCCAATTTGTCCCGAGGTACTCTATCTCAATCCCTACTGGAGTTGGATCGAGGACGAAATTTTTCTTACAAGAGGATAATGTCATGCAAAGACTTAGTGACAATACTCCTGTTAGAAACATTGAAATTTGAAGGTGTTGTTTCATAAAAGAATTTAATTTAAAAAGGTGTTGTGAAAAATACAGAATCAGTCCCTTGGCTGCAAAAGAGCCAAGAGCATACAAGTAAGGGAATGAAAAATTACAGAGATTAAAGCGTGTGAGACCATTTACATGGTGTGGCACAGGGAAAATACTGTTGGCCAACGGATTAAAATTTCGTCCAGTAGATCAGAAAAATGACGAAACAGATTGCAAGTATAAGCCTATTTATTTAATTTTTTTGATACGGACTGAAATTTAACATTGGCTCTTCTAAGAACGGGAGATTAAAGCCACGTGCAACAGACTAAAGTGTAGTATATGGCACGCAAGATCCAAAGGATCACCAAAATACTAAGAAGGAAGAATATGGAGCTCCAGTATAGCAAAGGGAGAGGTCTTTAAATAAAAACCCACTATCGCGACATGTACGACAATGGGCTACTCACGCAAGAAGGGAAAGTAATTGGGGTCTCCCTGAGATTGCCTAATTTGCTCATTTTGAGCGAATTAGGCAATTATTTTTTGGTGAAAAAGCCCCGAAAGAAGCCCAAAAGGGCTAAATTCGGGGCGACAAAAATATTGTATCACCAAAAGTACAAAATAAAATTATGCAACTGCATCTTTTTGAACCTGGGCCCTATGAGCATGTACTCTCCCTTAACTTCAAGGATAGTGACTTAGGCAGACTTCACTCAACAATACCTTTCCGAGAGTTGGCAGAATCGTTTAAGCCCGCGTTTCGTTCCTGTCCACAAGGAGCCAAAGCGATCTTTAGCCTGGAGGGCGGGCTTGGCTTGATGTTTCTCAAACATCTCACGCAACTTAGTGATGCGAAGTTGATTAGTCGTATAAACACCGACTGGCACCTTCAGATATTCTGCGGTTTAGCACCCAAGGTTCATTACGGAATCAAAGACAAAGACATCGTTGGTCGCTGGCGCCGTTTTTTTGGACTTCGGCTGAACATTTCCGAGTTGCAAGATCGTTTGGTTAGTGCCTGGGGAACGGACTTGGAACATACCCAGGTATCCTTTCAAGACGCCACCGTTTATGAGAGCTACATCAAGTTTCCGACCGATGTAAAACTGCTATGGGATTGCGTGGAATGGGTTCAGGGGCAGATCGATAGTATTTGTGATTGCCATCGTTTACGCCGCCCTCGTTCAAAGTATAAAGTACAGAAAATCAAACAGATAGCATTTTCTAAGAAACGCAAGAAGTCTAGAAAGGAAGATCGCCGTAGGCGTTCGGCTTTACTGTATCTACTGGCCAAATTGCTCAAACAGTTGCAGTCTCTCCTCAACCTTGGGGCAAAGGTTATTGAGGGCCTAAAACCCGCTATATTTGAGAGAATCCGAACGATTCGACGTGTTTTGCAACAACAACGCTACCACTTTAATCAACCAGAAAAATCCATTCCGGATCGGATAGTGAGCTTGTATAAACCCTATTTGCATCCTATCGTTAGAGGTAAGGAGAACAAACCCGTAGAATTTGGAGCCAAGGTTCACCAATTACAGATTGGGGGCTGCAACTTCATCGAACACCTCAGTTTTAGTGCCTTCCACGAAGGAAATCGGCTGAAAAAAGCTATCGGGCAGCAGCGGCGATGGTTTGGAACCGTGCGGCAGGTAGGTGCTGATGGAATCTATGCCAACAACCGAAACAGAACTTGGTGTCGGGAACAGGGCATTGCCACCTCATTCAAACCTAAAGGTCGACAAGGAAAGCATCTGGAGCAGAAAAAAGCGATGCGGAATACTTTGTCGAACATAAGATCTACCGTTTTGGAAGGTAGTTTTGGGAATGAAAAGAACCACTATTTGCTCCGCAAAGTAAAAGCCAGAACCCAAGAAACGGAGGTCGCATGGATCTTCTTCGGCGTTCATACCGCAAATGCGGTCAAGGTCGCTAAAGCCAGGGCAGCAAAAGCAAAACTCCAAAAATTGGAGGCAAAAGCAGCTTAAAAAGGCTTCAAGGAGATCGAAAATTTAGGCAAAAACCAGAAAACTCACCCACAGGGTGACGAATCCGCATGGACATAAAACACCAAGACCTTCAGAATCCTAGCCGAAGACTAAAACAGCCAACCGAATTTTATTCCGATTGGCTGCTTAGAGGGTATTTACAGGGACACCCTAATTGATGAAAGACTCGTGAGTCGACACCAACAAAGCAATAATGATTGTGCAAATATATTTAATATTTGATAATTTTTCAAAGAACACACAAATGGAAGAAAAAACAAAATGAGGAGACTTTTTATTTAGTCCAAAAATGCAAAAACGAATCTTTGATTACCACGAAACGAATTTGCCGAATATATTTTTGAATGTCGTATTTGTTTCGTATTTTTGTGGAATGAATTCTTGTTTTGGCAATCTTAGTGATGAGGGCGTCATAAAAGCTTCGTTTTACCTATTTTGAGTTTACCAAAACCGCTTACTGTTTAAAAACAAAACGAAACCACACCTGTTTTCCGGCCATCTAGGGCAAATGATGCCATGCGCCATACCTGTGTTTTTAAGGATATGCCTACCATAAAGGATTCTTCAAAGTGACGACTATTTCGGAAACGGAGTAGTCGTTTTTTTTTGAGAACATCCAGCGAGAGTGTCGTACAGTCTGGTGACGGATCTTATTGGCAACGTATAATGTAAACAAAAAACACCCACCGTCGTCGAGACAGGCGGTGTAATTGGTAGGAAGATGTCTCAGATTGAATTCTCGCCACTCGACGCAACTTCGAGTGGCTTTTTATTATGCATTCCTTCCGTTGAGAAAGATGATATTCGCAACCAACTCAATCCTTTCTCACAAACTGAGTGTCTTTGATTTACAAATAAAAAAAGCCCCTCAATTGTAAATTGAGAGACTTTTCCAATTCTTTCCGGTTAGAAGATGCGTTAACTCTTTCGATTGTTCAGGATGAACGTAAACTAATTAGCAAGGTTGAAGATTACCATTGCAATCACTAAGAAAGCAAACAGTACCGCCTGCTGGAATATTAATGAGGCCAGACGAACCACCTGTACAAGAAAGCCGAATTTGAATCGGGAACAATATACTGTTGTTGGTGAAGCAGATGGGGCAATTGGTTTCATAGCAAAAAGAAGCGTTTTTGTTCGGGCTTTGAACCACTTGTTGCACACCACATGTATTGCCACAATTCGTGGCTATTGAGCAGACGTTGCCAGGACCCGCCACACCACAAATTGTTAACCCATTAAAAGCGGCAGAAGTCACAATCACATCGCAGCAGCAGATAAAGCGGTCTGATACTTGGGGCTGAGGGTCATTAAGGGCCCCGGTAGATTGACCTACGGTCGTTTGGAGTTCTGTGCCTTTGTTGCAGCCAAAGCTGGCGACAATAAGGAGAGCGAAGCATAAAATCGATTGTTTCATAAAATGTGTATTAAAGGAAAGAATTGCGAAATGGATTGGCCAAGTATTCACGATAGTTAAGACTATTACATGAAGTTATCTAGATACTTGACGACCTTATATTATTGCTAGGTCTGGGCGAAATGCCCCCAATAAAAGAAGAATAAAATATCAAATCAGATCTAAAGAGGCAAACAATGCCTTGTATTCCTACGAGAATATAGTGTTTTGCGTCCTTAATTATTTTCTTCATGCAAATATAATTACTTTTTTAAATATTACATGCATTTCGAGAAATAAATATAATAATTTTTATTAATATTCATATCTGGATACTTAGCGCCCAGCTCGCTAGATCCTTTTGAGAAAATCTAAAATATCTTCTGGCCTCCGAATGGAATTTTTAAATGCGCTAGCTTAGTATCGAGCGGTATTTACACTTTAATAGCTATGATTTCTTCAAGGGGCACCTCAAGTGCTTGGCTAATTTTGTACAATGTTGCAATCGTTGGATTTGTTTTGCCGGATTCCAGCCTCGACATATTGGATTTTTCAAAATTACAGGTACTGGCCAGCTCCTGAGCTGACATGCCTTTCCGTTCGCGAATAATGCGAATATTCCGTCCAATCAATTTCTGTAAATCTTCCTGGGTCACTGACACTTTGCTTTTAAGTGCCGAAAGTGAAATTTTTATTCGCTAAGGCGGTTATCATTTATGATAACTTATATATCTTTGCGTTACTGTGGAGACTAGAAACCACTTAAAAAAAACGGGGCGTAACCGAAAAGCCAAACGAGTAGGAAACAAACCCATGGGTTATGAAAAATTCAATCTTGTTATTCTTCATCGCGGTGCTTGCATTCCAGGCATGCAAAACGGAGGAATCGGCCACGGCTTGCACGAATTACCCAAACATCGAGTTTAACGGTACTCTTTACGTGCAACCCAAAGGCTCTCCTGGTTTCACTAACATCTTTTCCTGGCAACAAGCCAATGATTACTGCACAAACCTCGATTTTGATGGATGCGACGATTGGTATCTGCCAAGCGTGGAAGAACTAGGCGAGCTTATTAAGCACAAAGACGTAATAGGTGATTTTGAAGAATTGCCTCATCTGTACTGGAGCGCAACCCATGATTCCCAGTACAATGATTATGCATATGGGGTACAGTTCCTGTACAACAGTCCAAACAAGTCATCAATCTACGAAAATGACTTTCATCGGTGCCGATGCGTAAGGAGATAGTTGTAGAACCTCTATCTGAAAACGGCTATGGGAGCGGACAAACCATATTTGAGAAAGACACCAGCAAGCACCAAGCCATCGGTTTGGCCGCTCCTTCTAGTTGCTACTGGTATCATCATTGCCTCAGCCTTAATCATTGAAGCAGTTTTTGCGAAGGAGGAGCCTTCTCCAGAATTAAGTCCGAAGGAGAAGGCACGGCTAGAGCAAAAGATGAAGGAAATCGATGATGCCGAACAGTACGCACTCCTTGCAGCCAAGGATGGGCTGTATATTTGTTTGCACAGCGGTCGCACAACCTGCTACCTCCACAAAGGAGAAGTCTTCAAATATGGGGTAACCACCAAGGGAGAGTTTGGCAGGTACAATACGTCCTTCATGATGAAACACAACGTAATCTACGTTGTGCAGTTCAAAGGCAATGTCGCCGAGTGTCTGATCCAAGAGCAAATCAAGCTCTTCAATTATCCATATCTACCGGAGAATCTCGCTCGATTACCAGCAGACCAATTACCTAGGCCACCTTTTAACCCTATTATGAAATGACTTGTACTTGATACCCCTTGTTTTTACCTTTGTAAAAAATTGACGCATGAGAGTCCTCAAAGTAGTTGACGAAGATATTAACGACAAGATCGACATCGAATACATCGAGGAAGAACTTGGTTTCTTGCAAAATATCGGTATCGTCTACATCTGTACTTCTGAAGGAGGGGAAGAAGATGAATATGTTGATGCAGATGGCACCCAGATATTCATTATTCACATACCATATGAATTAGCTAAGAAAAATTCTGATCTGCGACAGCTCATGCTCTCCAGAGCGAAAGAACGAATTGGTTTAGTTGCTGACAATGATATAACTAAGCGATAAGGGTGTTGAAAGTTCACAATCAATTATTGAATTTACAGGATTGTACTTTGGGACATTTTACTGAAATTCAAAATTTCCCATTAGGGTTATAATACAGTGCGATTTTTCAATATTTGTCAAAAATAATATTATATTTTGTAAGTATGTTAAAAAACACCTTTTTTCAAAATAAAATTCTTATTTTCGAATTTCAAATGTTAAATTTTCGCAACTTTTACAGAAAGGCCAATATTAATTTTGTTTTTTTGCGATAAGGCATTTATCTTTGCATATCATTTTATTTTAATCCATCTCTTCTTCATCAAGAACCGCCCTTCCTAATAGAGGTATTCTTGTTTATTTTTTATTAACTGTCGTGCCGTATGCGACTGTTTTTCATTTTTTGCATTATACATACAATATGTATATGTAGTGCACAGGTATTTTTATCAGATAATCAAAGACCTCCTCCAATTACAAGATATTGTAGTTATCAGGATTCGATGTCTTTACCTCTATCATTTACACCTAGCAACCTCACGGGGAATCTGCCTTGGGAAGCAGATTTGTTAATGAGTGAGCCTAGTTGGGAAAAAGCAATTGTGCTGCCAAAATGGACTTTTGAGGCTAATAGTTTTTATGCATCAGGTACGGCATCATCAGCATTGGGAGGAGGTCTGTTTAGTGATTTGAGTTTGTCAAATCGATTAAGTATTTTAGGCGTACCAGTGAAGGTCTCTGGAAGTTTGATACTTCAGAATGGTAATGTAAATTCTAGGTTATCCTCTTTGGGAGTTGAGTTTGATTATGAGCGTTTTCTTGACAGGCTTTCAAGGGAAAAAACGCAAACGGCCTTTCAAAAAAAGCTAAAGGAGCTTCCAGAAAAGCGGAAAAAGGAATTAAATGAATACGCCCAATTAACTAATGATCGCAAAATTATAGGTTCCGAACAGTATGCACAAAGCAAGAGGGCCATTCTGAATAGGTTGGACTCCTTATCAAGCGGTACACAAAGCCATGTGGATTCCGTACTTCTGGATAGTTTGCAAAAAATTAAAACTAAGTTCCAGGATTTTGAACGAAAAGTTGATTCTTTATATGCTGTTGACAGTAAAAAGTGGAGTGAAATAACACGAGACATACAGGAACTAAGAGAAAAGGTAAATGCACAACGTGATTTGTTTGATCTTCAGGTTGAACAGGGGCGACTACATCGATTTGTGGATCAAAATTTGAAAAAGAATGCTTGGAAGTCTATATTACTCAATATTTCAAAATTGAAATTCGGCTCCTATTACTTAATGGATCATCAATTTAGTATCTCAGGGGTGCCAATGCATGGTGTTGCGATTGAAGTAAGAAGAGACAATTATTATATTTCTATTTCCTACGGAAAAGAAGGGAAGCAAAATCGTCGGTTGCCTGATTATGTGCGTAACGTAAAACTTTCAGGAGAGGGTCGAACTGTTTTTTTTGCCAGAACCGGGATTGGAATGCCTGAAAAAAGCCATTTGCATTTGTCCTTTTCTTCGATTCGATTGTCAGGGGGTGCCGATTCTGTTTTTCATGCCCTGCCGAAGCAAAATGTTGTAATGGAGTCAAAATATTTGTTGTCGCCGCAGTTTTACCTAGAAGTTACAGCAGGACTCTCTAATTCGGATTTCACAGGATTTGCAACAAGCAAGGTGTTACTATCCGGGTTGTATGAATCTGTTGGAGAAAAACAAGATAACCTTGCCGGATTGGCCAAGATTGGCTGGAAGGGCAAAAACGGAATGGCTGAATATTCGATTGGTTACCAGATCGTTGGTGATAAATATGTTACATTGGGCAATTTGTTTTTACTAACAAACAGGAAATCAGTAAAGGTTGAAGGCCGACAGAAGTTTATTAAAGGACGAGGACAACTTCAAGTTTCATACACAAATGGAACTACCCATGGTAATACTGACCTTGTTCCAGGTATAAAGCAAGAACAAGTCTCTGGGCGATTATCGTATAGATTAAATAAGCGCGGTAGTCGGATTTGGGGAAGCTATAGCCCTGGTATTTTTTTACAGCAAGCGCCAGAATCCAAGGTGTCTCTGTATCAGTTAAATTTAGTGACTGCTGGTTTGCAATGGATGTTCAAGTCGGGGAGAAGGGGGAAATGGATGACTGTCGCTCAGGTTACAAACTTTTCAGATTTGACTAATTATGGGGATACAAGTGTAGTAACCGGGCTTTATTATGGAATGATTACGCAGTCCTTTCTTGCACCCAATTACACATTTTCGGTCTTAGGTAATGTTGGTTTGGATCATCAAAATGCAGGAAAAATACGGGACTTCTGTACAGATATAAGCCAGACATTCATACGCAAACACATTCAACTTAAACAGGGCATTCAGGTGATAAAACGGTTTTATGGTTCTGGATTATTAGTGGGAGGCTCCGCCGGAATAGAACAAACGTTTCAATCAAAACTTCGGATTGGACTTGGTGGCATGTATCTTTTTGATGTATTTGGCATGGAGAAGAATCAGTTTTATTGCAATGCAAGTATTAGCTGGCAATTGGATTAATTAACCCAGAAAGACAATATTAGTTTTTCAGATTTTATTCCATCAGGGTGGCATGGCCATCCGTGATCAGGCATTTTATTTACTCAAATTTGTCGCATGAAAAATCTGTCTATAATTTTTTTGTTAATTTCTGTGCCTTTTGTTCTGAGAGGTCAGGTAATTATTTCGCCAAATCCTACGCCGTATGGCACTATTGGATTGGATCAAATTTGGTTAGTTAACTTGTTCAATACACAACCTCAACCTATTGAGGTATATATGACAGCCACTTTGGAAGATTCAAAACATGGAATACTTCTAAATGCTACCACCCCCGTATTCAAAATTTTGGCGGGAAGTAATCGTCCAACATTTAGTAGTTCTGGTGTCAAAATCGAATACGGGAAAGGCAAAATAACACAAGTTTTACGATCATCAGGACGGCTTCCGTATGGGCAATATGTGCTTTGCTACAGGCTCTATTCAGCTAATTCCAATGACTTGATTGCAGAATTTTGTCAGGAGGAAACAGCCTCCCCTTTGAGCCCACCTGAACTAGCTAACCCATATGATGGGGAAAGTATTCAGACAACTCTGCCATTATTAATATGGCGGCCTCCTTTTCCTCCGGGCACAATACCAATTGAATATACAATACGGTTGGTTGAAATTAAGCCTAAGCAAAAGACAATGGAAGCACTTGAAAAAAATATCCCATTATTGAATAGGCGAGGTATTGCATCCACCAATTTGCCATATCCTCCAGAGGCACCGAAACTTGAAGTTGGGAAATCATATGCATGGCAAATCATTGCACATGCTGGAGGATTCTCCCTTGGGTCAACTGAAGTTTGGTCCTTTAAGGTGGTAAAGGAGGAGACTGAATCTCTACTGTTGGCAACAGATACTTTTTTTAGGGAACTAAAGTTAGCTCCAGATGGAAGCTACAATCCTATTACTCAGAAAATTCGCTTCTTTTATCCAAATCGATGGGGTGCATCTATATTAGAATATGAAAACAGTAGTCCGCCCTCTAATCTTGATCGAATATATTACAAGATATATCCTGCAGGCAAACAGGATGCACCTTTGACACCAACCATAACCACTAACCTGGTTTCTGGAGTCAATAAGATAACCATAAACCTGTCTGGAGTTAGTGGAATAACAGATGGGGAACATTACATTTTGGTTTTACGTGATGTTACCGGCAGACAATACTACTTGGAGTTTACTTACAATAGCTGAAACATGAACAATTTTGTTAGACTTAAATGGCTTGGGTTAATTTTAATCTGGGCTTGCCAAGCTTGTTCCGAGGGTAATTTAACTCCGAAGGAGTATGTCAATTATGTCAAGGATCCTAAAAATGGACTTGTCAAACGTTGTACAACTGATGCGGGTGTATACATGGAAGCTTTTTATCAACCTCCTGTGTATACCGCTTTATTACAACTAAAAAATACAATATTGACTGACAAGGCTTTATCCGAGCAGATTAATAAAAACAGCGGGTTTCACCATATTTTATTTTCCATAGGATCAGCGGGTAGCCAGCCTATTAATGAAACGCTGATGACATTAAGTGAAAATAAGATGCCCTTGAGTGAAAAAAATCATCACATACAGTATAATGCTCAATCCAGTTTTTATCTCTTGTCCAATCGGGATTCAATTCCTTGTACTTTTTATCATGTTCAATCAACTGGTTCGATTGATAATCAGTATCATATGATACTTGCTTTTGAAAATGGAGGAAGTCATTTAGACAAAAATTTGGATGATCACCTCACTTTGGTTTTTGATGATACATTTTGGTTTGATCAAAAATTTGCTTTTGAGTTTGACCAAAACAAACTACAACAATCTCCTAAACTAAAAATATAACCCTATGAAAGTATTTCGAGTTACAGCAAAACGTATAGCGTTATTATTGGTGTTTGTGTTGCTTAATCAGGTAGCTTTCCCTACTATAGCATTCGCATTAACATCTGGACCATCACAACCTGAGTCTTCTGCGTTTAACCCTGTGGGGACAAGCGATATGGTTGATTTGTTTTCAGGAGACTTTCATTATGATATTCCATTACTTGATGTAGGAGGATACCCAATTAATATAGCATACAATGCTGGAGTAGGAATGGATGAGGAAGCCAGCTGGGTTGGCTTAGGCTGGAGTCTTAATCCAGGTGCTATCAATCGACAACTACGAGGACTTCCAGATGATTTTAGGGGAGATTCCATTCTAAAAGAATTTAACATCCGTCCTGACGTAACAACAGGTATTAATGTTGGTGGATCGGTAGAGTTAACCGGTATTGGACTTGGGCTTAGCGCTTCACTTGGAATATACTACAATAATTATAGAGGGTATGGGTTTATGAATAGCATATCACCTACTTTAGCAATTTCAGCATTTGGAAAGTCGGGGCTTACTGCTAGTTTAGGTGGCAAGTTTAATTTCGACTCTCAAAACGGATTGAGTTTGAGTTCGCAATTGGGGTTGAGTCAAAACATAGGAGATTTATCCTATGGTTTAAATTCTTCAGCGGATTTTGATTCTCGTAGAGGGCTTAGAGATTTGTCCATATCCCATAATGTAAATGTGAAATCCATATTAAATTTGGATGGAACTCTTTCATTTGGACTTTCTACCTATACTCCAACTGCGGAATTGCCACTAAAATATAATTCTTTCACCTTTCATGGTAGCTTGGGGACAGAAGCATATGGCTTAAATCCTTCAGTTTTTTTGGATGGCTACAAGACAGAACAAACCCTGATTAAAAATCGTCAAAAACAGGCAGCTTTTGGTTATTTGCATAGTCAAACAGCAACCCAAGCAGATATTTTGGATTTTAATAGAGAGCGAAACGGCTTGCCTTGGCGGGAGCATATGCCTGTTCTACAAATAGGAATTGGCACAAATGATTTATTTACAGCAAGTGGACAAGGTGGGGGCGGCCAATTTCGGCCAATCAGAAGTGATGTTGGTTTTTTCAGGGACGCATTACGAACAAATGAAAGTGACTCTAAAAGCTTGGGAGTTGAGGTTGGATTAATTCCCAATCTTGCTAAGCTAGGTATAAACATCAATACGACTGATGTAAATGCAAATACTTCTGCCTGGTTGAATGAGAATCCAATGGCGAAAACTACTGGATATACAGACTGGGATGGAAGAACAACGTTTGAACCTGTATTTTTCAAAAATTCAGGAGAACTGACCATGACTGACCCGTCACTATTTACTAATTTGGGTGAAGCAAAGGTAGCTTATTCTGATATATATAACGCAACGGGTGCCATAAGGACAATTTTTCAATTTGCGAGTAATCAAAAGCCAACAGGTTCGAAAGTGCTAAATGGAAATACCGTATTAAAACGCGCAGAACGAGAACGTAGGAATGATGTTTGGCAATATTTGTCTGCAAAAGAGGCGGGTCGTCATGGGTTGGAAAAGCAGATAGTTTCTTATAAAAGGGGAGAAATTAGAGTTTCTAAAGATGCTAATAGTTGTGCTTTCGATGAAAGTTTAAGCCGTACACGCTATAAAAGTCATCACATGTCAGAGGTGACTGTACTTAAACCAGATGGCGCCCGCTATGTATATGGACTTCCAGCATATAATGTATATCAGAAGGAAGTTTCATTTAGTATAAACAAGGATTCAACTGATAATGGTACCGGATTAGTCCAGTATGCCACAGGTGATAATTCACTTCGTAATCGTCAAGGCAGAGACTATTACTACAATGCAGATATAATGCCAGCATATCCTTATGCCTTTTTACTTACAGCAGTCTTATCCTCGGATTATATTGATCGTACTGGAAATGGAGTATCTGCAGATGACTATGGTTCTGCGGTACGTATTAATTACTCAAAAAATAAAAGTCTATTTAAGTGGAGGACACCTTTTGGAAAAGACTCGACTAACGTATCACGGATAGCAAGATATCAAGAAGGGAGAAAAACAGATAAAAAAGGTAAAAAAGCCAGTTATATATATGGTGCAAAGGAGATTTGGTATGTTCATTCCATTGAGTCAGCTACGATGGTTGCACAATTCTACACATCCAACAGAAAGGATGGATTAGGTGTGATTAATGAAAATGGAGGTATAGATACTACAAGTTTAGCGCGTCTACAGCAGCTGGACAAAATTGAACTATACTCAAAGTCAGATCTACAGCTAAATGGCGACAATGCGACGCCTGTCAAGACCGTGCATTTTCAATATAACTACGAGTTGTGTCCGGGCACCCCAAATTCCGACAACCCTGGAGGTAAGGGTAAGTTGACCTTAAAGCGAATTTGGTTTACCTATGGTAAAAGCGGTCGTGGAGAGCTAAATGCTTACTCTTTTAATTATAATAAAGCGCCAGAGAGTTCTCCAACAGATACTTACGGTTATAACATGACAAATGTAGATCGTTGGGGTAGTTACAAAGTCCATCCTACAGGTTATCCTAACTCAAACGAATATCCTTATGCACTTCAGGATTATTCTGTGAATACAGCTTCAGGTGTAAATGCTTCCATTTATGATTTTGCGGGCGCTTGGTGTTTGTCCGAAATCACTTTGCCATCCGGAGGTGTTATTCGCGTTTCTTATGAACCAGACGACTATGCCTTTGTACAGAATAAACGTGCTGGGCAAATGTATTTTATAATGGGTTTTAGTAGAACCAAAACCTCAACTATAGATAGCCTGCTATATACAGGGTTAGTTGATACCATGGTAAGTAGATATGTATGGATAGATTTGGAGGCTGCGAGCTTGCCGGATAATACTATTTCGGACACCAATGCTTTTAAATCGAGGTGTTTACAAGATATTGAAAAGATCTGGTTTAATATGGATGTTAGGATGGCAGAAGGCTCAACCCCGTTTTTGTCTGATCAGCCACGAGAGCGCATTTCAGGTTATATGGAATATGATAGAAGCCGTCCGCTGGGTACTATTGGACTGACCAATGGCAATTATTCAGGTGTAGGTATCCCTGTCAAAATATTAACTACTTCAAACACACCAATTCACCCTGTAACGAAAGCGGCCCTTCAGACGATGCGTTTAGAGTTGCCGGACTTAGCATATCCTGGTGCTGAGGCAGAATCAGCTTTTGAGGCTGTCGTAAAAGGAATGGTTGGTCAAACCCAAGCCATTTTAGACCTGTTTCGAGGATTCGAACGCAATAAGATGCTTAAAGAGAATGCCAAGTATGTTGGTGTGACAGGCGTAGATGGTTCAGGGGCTAAATCTTCCTGGATTAGATTGTGTAACGCTCGCTTTAAAAAATATGGGGGAGGGCACAGGGTGCAGAAAATAATCTTAAGTGATGAATGGGACTCTATGGCCACAGGAGAACCTGAGGCTACATACGGCCAGCTATATACCTACACCAAACAAGAAAAGGTGGTGATAGGAGGAGTTGAAAATACTCTTCAAATCAGCAGTGGCGTAGCATGTTGGGAACCTTCCATTGGAGGGGAGGAGAATCTGTGGAAAGAACCGGTTTCCTACGACGAAAACATCAACCTGGCGCCGGATAATACATATTATGTAGAAACTCCCTTTGGTGAGAGTCTTTTTCCTGGAGCTATGGTTGGATATAGTGAAATAAAAGTTCAAAATATTGGATATGAGAGCAATAAACGAAACGGATCTGGCTGGACAGTAAATAGCTATTTCACTGCTCGAGATTTCCCAACGTTGGTAGACTACTCAGTCCCTATACGTCATAAAAACAAATATGATAAGTTGCGCAAATTCTTCAAACTGGAATCTATAGATTACCTATCCCTTTCACAGGGATATGTGGTAGAAGTAAATGATATGCATGGCAAGATAAAAGAAGAGTCCATGTACGCACAAAATGGAGCGCGGATCTCAGCTACATTCTATGAGTATAAGGTTGATAATCCGAATGCCGTTCCATTAAAACTGAATAATACCGTAAGAGTAGCTACTCCAGATGGCAATATTGAAGGGCAAAGGTTATTGGGGGTTGACCTTGAAGCATGGCAGGATTTTAGGGAAGAATCGGTTCGAACTGAAGGTTTGGGGTTTGGCCTAAATGCAGATGCGTTTTGGTTAGGAATCATTCCAATTTTAATACCTACCCAACTCCCTATGATCAGCCGTGAAGATGTGCGGTTCCGTTCGGCAGTGACCACAAAATTTATTAAACGAACGGGGATTCTGACTAAAATCACCAAAATACAAGATGGTTCAACCATAAGCACCGAAAATCTGCTTTGGGATAGCGAAACAGGATCTGTATTAGCCACTAAAACACAAAACGAGTTTGAGGATCCAATTTATCAATTCAATTATCCAGCACATTGGGTGGAACAATACGCCGGGATGGGTATGGCTTACACTAATGCTGGCACACGTATCTCGAAGGTGTTTTTCCATAATGGCAAGCCATACCTGAATTCTGGTGGTGTAAACTTGCTGCCTGATTATGATGAAATTTTTGCTGAAGGCGATGAAGTAGCGGCACAACGATTCCCATCCAGATGGAAAATGGGAGATGATACCATAAGGTTAACAACCTATAAAGTAGGAACGGAATTAAAATTCTATTCTGATAATGGCGAGCTGTTTTCATCAGGCCTGAGAAGTTATGATTTATACATGTTACGAACAGGTAAACGAAATATGGCTTCCACTTCTATTGGCACTTTGATTTCTAAGAAGAACCCACTGGATTATTCTACCATTCAGGCATTTACAGCTGATGGTGCTCAGAATAGCATTGTAAATGCTACTGCTGGTACATTTGCTGATTTGTGGCAGTACGATTGTGGTTGTGATACACACATAGCCGAAGACACCACCATTAACCCATTTAGACATGGCATTAAGGGTAATTGGCGCCCAAATTCATCTTATGCCAATCATCAACCAAGATCAGCCAGTAAGATGTTGGCATCTAACGGTATAACAAATATCCGAACGGATGGGACCATTGTTTCCTTCGCGCCATTTTGGGATTATATTTCAGGTAAATGGGTGCCCAATACCTCAGGAAATGAATGGGTAAAAACATCAAGGGTTCTTGCATATAATTTTAAAGGCAATGCAAAAGAGGAGCAGGATGCTCTTGATCTATATTCCACTGCAATTTTTGGATATCAAGGGAACCTGAACACAGCAGTTGCACATAATACAAGAGCCAGGCAAGGTGTTTTTGAGGCCTTTGAAGATTATGATTTTAATATAAATGCCAATTGCCAAGATCTTTCTGACTGCGATCTGAACGATATTGATAGGTTTGGGAACACGATCTATGAAGGTGGGGCAGTTTCAGATAGCATTTCGCATACGGGCAGATATTCTTTTAGAAGGCCATATGGCATAAGTGATTTATCCATTTCCCTTAATTCCAGCTCCAATACTACCATACTGAATAAAACTGATGATCAAACCAGATATGAACTCGGTCCTGCTGCTTGTACCCCATCCTATAACCCAACCCCTGGTACCTATCTGGTTTCGGCTTGGGTGTTTACAGATGGATTGTGTAACACGCTAGAAGGTGAAGACTCGGAACTGCCCAGAATAGCAATTTTTCAGCAAAGCGCTCTGCCTTATTATCAGTTTTGTTTTCCATCAGGTCCAATTATCGATGGTTGGCAGCGAATTTATTCAAAGATTCAAGTTACTGCAACGAGTGGAACTTTTCAAATTCAATTACAGAACCCTGTCAACCAGCCTGCCTATTTTGATGATGTTCGCTTCCATCCCTGGAATGGCAACATGAAATCTTTTGTTTACGACCCAATTAGCTTACGCCTGATGGCTGTACTTGATGAAAATAACTACGCGACATTTTATGAATATGATGATGAAGGAATGTTGATTCGGATTAAGCGAGAAACTGAAAGAGGTATCATGACGGTGGAAGAGAGTCGTTCATCACTTAAATACTAAACCAGATTAAAAATGGAAAGATTCATTTTTAACTGCATTTTGTGGATGGTTTCCACGCTTGCAACTGCACAGAATCCCGCTTTAGATTTACAAAGGGTACTTGAGCCACTTAAGGCCGAGCCGTTCATGTATTTTGAAAATCAGTACCAATATTTCGAAGATGGAAAAATTCAGCCACTTGAAACCATGGATGGTGTTTTTCATAGGTATAACAATTCTGAGTATATCAGAATGGGAGTAGTAGAGGTGTTAAAAGTGGGCGCCGTGGTGATAAATATAGACCACGAAAACCGGATCGTTAGTGTCTCCAATATGGACCCAGCAAATAATTTACAAAATATGGTTGATGTCCACCAACTACATGAATTGCTAAAAACAAAAAAGGCGAATCTTGAATATGTGTCAAACAAAAATACCTGGAAAGGTATTCAGATATCAGATCCAAGCCGACCGAAGGACAAGATTTTTATTTACTATGACCCTGAATCCTGGCATATAAAGGAGGTTCAAATCATAACACCTGATCCTGAGTCATATGCTGAAACTGGGAAGGCATCTTTAATAAAAGTAGTTGTCAGGTATAACAACTATAGTGTTGCTCCTAAAAACTTTTCATACAAAACAGAGCAATTTGTAAAAATGGTAGGAGGAAAGTACCTGCCAATCGGTATATGTAAAGGGTACCGATTAATATAACCCCCAAAACTAAAAATACGCTACATAAACAACCTGATATATGAAAAACTGTAAATTATTTTCATGGCTTCATGGATTAGGAATTCAGGTTATGACTTTAGCTTGGATGTGCCTCATCCCGGTTGTTGCGGAGGCAACCGAAGAAGTTTTTTATGGTGGAATACAACGACAACAGCTGCTTATATCAGGAGCTTCTTTTGAAGTATCCGACAATTTTCCAACAGTTGATCAGACCTTATCGGTAAAGGACGTGATTTGGTTTTCCATTGACGAGGATACTATTCTAAAGTCTTCAACTTTTACCCATTGGGTTGATATTTCGATAGAAAAATATAACGCAAGCAATTCATTGGTTGGAACAGATACAATACGACTAACCGTAAATTTTAATCCGGCCGAAGGAACCTCCTATACCTCTGCCTCGGCATTTTCATTTTCAGATGTTCACCGGTTTAAGGTGAAAATTTTAACAAAGTCATCGTCTTTTCCAGCCTTTATGCGGCTTGAAGGCAAGATTATAATTAACCGAAAATATCCATTTGACTGTGATGCAACGCCTGATCTGATTCAAAAAACGCATGCTGAACTTCTCAATACAACAACAAATGTACTTCAGGTGGGTTGGCAAAAAATGGATGGAGCTGAAGAGTATGATCTCGAATGGTCGTTTTACGACACCCTTAGTCCAACAATTACCCTTGCATCTGGGTCTAGAGAAAACTTCGATACATTGTTCCACTATAACTCAACCAGGATCACTACCTCCCAAACCTGGTATGATATTCCTTTGGTATATCCGAAAGGTAGAATTTATTGGCGCATTCGAGGTGTTCGATATTACAATTCAAAGCGGCAAACCAGCAACTGGACATCTGTAAAGAGCTCAAGTCAAACACTTGTTATTCGGAAAGAATGGTACTGGGTAAATCCGCATGAGCAAGATTTTAACTGGCAAATGAAATCTGTGTTTGCGGAAGAAGGTAAGAAATCCCAATCAATCAACTTTTTTGACGGATCATTGCGCAGCCGTCAGAAAGTAGTTAAAAGCGATGCCATCAACATGGTTATTGCCTCTGAAACTGTTTATGACAGCCTTGGAAGACCCGCCATTCAAGTTATGCCTGCACCGGTATCATTTGGTACAGGTTCGAATGATTGGACGAGATCAATCAAGTACAATGCTTCCTACTCGGCGACGGCAGGCAGTGCCTATTATTCTGCGGCTCATTTAAATTTTGATTCGGAGGATTGTAATGTGGGCGATCATAATCCTGCTCCCAAAATGGATACGGTGAATAGTGCTGTAGGTAGATACTATTCCTCCAACAATCCTTATAAGGACCGGCTTATACACAAATTTACACCTGCCAGTGAGGGGTATCCATTTTCAGTAACCGAATACATGCCTGATGGAAGTGGAAGGATTCGGCGGCAAGGAGGCGTTGGTGACAAATTCCAATTAGGATCTGGACACGAAACCAAATACTATTATTCAAAACCTGACCAAACAGAACTGGACCGATTGTTTGGAAATGAGGCGGGTGAAAAGTCTCATTATCAAAAAAATGCTGTAGTAGATCCAAACGGGCAAATCAGTGTAAGTTACATCGATGCCCATGGCAGAACCATTGCTACTGCATTGGCTGGTGCTGTACCTCAGGACGGAGGTAATGATAGATTAAAACAATTAGATAACTATGCGGCGGCCTCTCGTATCAAGAAAGATTTATTGAGTAATGTACGGGATGGCATGGCATTAACCTCCACTTATAGCTTATTGGTGACAGATGAAGGGGATAATGACTCCATCATTTATACCTTTTATCCCAAACTCCAACTATCAATTGATTCCTGTCTTTCTGAAGTCCATTGTTACGATTGCAAGTATGATCTGGAGATCAAAATTTTGAGCGAATGTGGTGAAACTATAGTAGATTTTAGCAAAAGTAACTTCACATCAAGTTCCTTCGATTTGAGTTGTGAAACCTTGCCGGATACCATTTATCGATTGTTTATCCCGGAACCAGGTCTTCAAGTTGGTCAGTATCAGGTTACAAAAACGATTCGAATCAATCAATCCGCACTGGATTATTATGCCAATGATTATCTGAGTCATTTGGTTTGTATTCCTACCCCCGAAACGCTGCAGAACACATTCATTGGTGATACCAGTTGTCATAAAACCTGCGAAGAATGTTATGCTGCCCTGGGAACCTTGACCCAGTTTCGAGACAATTATCTGGATGGATTTACGGTAACAACGCATACAGATACGGTCAATTCAGATAATGCTTACTATCGGGCTGTTGAGGCATGCTCGGAACAATGTGATGAAAGTGCGCCTTCAGAGTGCGATATGATGCTTGAAATGATGTTAATGGATGTAACCCCTGGTGGGCAATATGCACGTTATGACACCACCACAGTTGGAACTGCTCCAGACGAAGATCTCATATTTACAGACTCTAACGACGAGACTTCTGTGTTTTATTTGGGTTCTGAGAGCCGATATCCATACCAACGGGTGGTAGATGTTGGAGGTGCAAATGCAAATCTGTATTTGGATGCCTATGGTCAGATTGACTATGTCTATCGTGCTGATTCTATAAAAGTTAGGATTGACTCCCTGTCAATTAACGAATTTATCACCTATTTCAAACCTTCCTGGGCTGAAACATTGGTGAAAGCTCACCCGGAATACTGTTTGTTTTTGTGTTGCAAAGAAAATTCAAGCCCATCCTGGGATTCTTTGTTTTCTGTAGTTGATACTTACGAAGAGGCGCTCGAACTTGGGTTCATGCCTCTTGACAGTTTAATTGCGCAGGACCCATTTTTTCAAGCCAATGATAGCCTGGAAGTACAAATTCAGGAGTGGTGGGATACCCATTCCAGTACTTCCACAACCTCTTGCGGTACGCCTGTTTCTTTGACGGAAATTATTACTTCAATCATTTTTTGTGGGGGTAATCTACCTTGTGACAGCATGCCAGGTGGAGGTTGTACTGCAGACAATAATATTTATTGGGAACTGGTTCGAGCCCAATACCAAACTATAAAATCTAACCTGAAATGGAGCAAAATAAGAGGTGGCGCCTGTCCAGAGATTGACTTCGGGGAAAATGAATTCTGTAAAAATTTCAATGAATTATGTTTTGGTTGTGATGATGCCGGCAATCCTTACACTGATAAACAACCAAGAGTATTACTTCCTTCAGCACCAAGATCTGACGCAAATGAACTTTACGCAACCCTGGATTCTGCCAATGTCCTTGTTCAAGGTATTTGCGACTCTACATGCATTGGCATGGCTGAACAGTGGATTCATACGTTGAGCCTGACTTGCCAGGATATCGCAGAGTCAGACAGTCTGGAACTTGCTGAGTTGATGGAGCGATTTGTGGCTGTATGTCGAGGAGGTTGCGATTTGGAACACCCGTTTGGATCCGTTACAACCAACGGTACTCCAACGGTCTATGGTGATATAGACCTGCAAACGGCGATTGACAGTATTTTCTTTGGAGGCTCGGACAATTCCTGCAATACCGGTTGTAGCGCTAAGTTGATTGACTTTCCGGGAACTTATGAGTCCAGTCGTTTCCTGGCATCGCCGGTGATAGTCCAGACACAGGACTCCTGTGCTTGCTCTCGCCTTGAAATGTTGATGGAATGTGCAGATACCATGCTGCTTACTATCATCAATCAAAGTTCGGATATCCAGCTCACGGCGGAACAACTTGCTAAGCTCCAGAATGGCTGTTCCTCCTCTTGTCATTATATGGATGAAGCAATTACCATTCCCCCTATTCTGGAATGCAATACCTGCAAAACACATGCTGAAGTTGAAGATGAGTGGGATAGTTATTTGGCGGGGTGTGGAGATACATCCACTGTGGCACAAAAAAGCCTGGTAGCCGCATACCTCAATCAGGTTTTGGGGCTGAATCGAAGTTTTGAGGATTATCTGGCCTTTTTAACAACAACACCAACCTTCCCTGAATGTTGGTACTTGTGTCCACGCGCAAGATTCCCTCAGGCAACTGTTGATTCTTCTTGTGTGAGTTTGGAACTTGAATCCGGAATGTATGCTCTGGCCAACCTTTCCTATGAACGATTGCTGGATAGCATGAGGCAGGTATTTGTGCGAAATTATTTAAATAAATGCCTCGGATCAGAATTGACGGAGCAGTTTGAAGCACGGCTAACTCAGGCGGAATACCATTACACGCTGTATTACTACGACCAGGCAGATAATCTGGTAAGGACAGTGCCTCCTAAAGGCGTAAACCTGTTAACCAGTGGTACTGACCTGGCAGCTGTTGCTGCGCATAGAGCAAATCCCGCCAACACTCCCAAATATCCCGCTCACGGTTTGGTAACCAGGTATTGGTATAACTCACTGAATCAAGTGGTGAGAGACTCTACGCCTGATCGTGGAGATACCGACTTTTGGTATGATCGGTTGGGAAGGATGGTCCTATCGCAAAATGCCAAACAGCGTTTGGTTAACGATTATACCTATTCCGAATACGATTTTCTGGGTCGGGTGATTGAAACGGGGCGGATTAGAAAAACTGCACCTGCTGGATTGGCTACAATTGGCACCATTTGGGATTATACTTCGTTTTCCACCTGGCTAACGGATGATGTGGTGGGCTTTTATGAGGTAACCCACTCTTATTTTGATGACATCATTGCAGGATCATCCTCCTTACTTGCTCCCTATTTTCCCAATCCATACGGAAGTAGTGGTCAGGAAAATCTGCGAAACCGGATAGCTTCGGTATCATTTGAAAAAATAAAGGACAGCGATCCTCTTACCTACGATTATGCCACGCATTACAGCTATGATATTGGAGGAAATGTGAAGCAAATGGTACAGGATATTCCAGAACTGGATATAGATACGGATGCCAATTATCGCTTCAAGCGGATAACATACGACTATGATCTGATTAGCGGAAAAGTCAATTACGTCTTCTATCAGAAAGATTCAGTGGATCAATTTATCCACCATTATGTGTATGATGCAGATAACCGCATTCAGTTTGTGGAAACCAGCCGTGATAGTTTGTTTTGGGATCGGGATGCCGGCTATGAATATTATTTACACGGCCCAATGGGGCGTACTGAAATTGGTGAACGAAGGGTTCAGGGGCTTGATTATGCCTACACCTTACAGGGGTGGTTGAAAGGTGTAAACGCCTCAGCACTTAGTTTGTCCTCTCCCGGAACTGCCGATTTTACTACTCGTGATATGGGAAGGGATGGGAAGAGCGGCAACACCGGA